>Ga0335072_10001281_pt1 | contig 41429 bp, 43 predicted proteins | sample Lox_Sample_21_FD_206725 | JGI IMG/M metagenome (GOLD analysis project Ga0335072, IMG submission 206725) | Soil microbial communities from Loxahatchee National Wildlife Refuge, Florida, United States - Lox_Sample_2.1 | ecosystem: Environmental > Terrestrial > Soil > Wetlands | place: USA... | reverse complement strand
TGATGATTATCACCTACGTGCCGGCAATTTCGATGGTGCTGTTGCATCATTGATTGCTCGATTCCTCATGGCAAAGACCATTGCGGCTTCAGGTTGCTGCCGGTTCGGCCTCGGGAAATTGCATCTACCATTCAGGATTTCGGCGTGCGGGCGATAGAGACGCACGATGACCACCCATCGCGGGCGGCGGAGCGTCCGCCTTCGATCACAGGTATCTTGTGCGCCAAAAACAACGCGGCGACGTGCGACGATTAATCAGCGCAGCAAGCGTGCAAGGAGCGTCACGACGTCGCGTCGCCCATGCGTCCTTCCAAAGCGGCCAACCTCATCACATCGAATGGGGGTTGTTGTGCGTCGCCGCAGATCGCTGCGCTCGACGTCGGCTCCGGGTCAAAAGTGGTCTTTCGACGCCATTTGTCTCACATCTCCTTAGTACCCGGTAACGGACTCAATTCGGCATTCGCGCGACTTCGGCGTTGGGCCACAAACGGAAATGGGGCGCCCCACGAAACGTCCCTCACACGAAACGACCGGCACCGTCGATGTGCACGACTTCACCGTTTATGAACGCGACCGTCATCAACATAAGTACAACCCGCGCGACTTCCTCCGCCGCACCGATGCGCTTGCCCGGCAGTTGGCTTGCAATACCGCTTATTCGAGCGGGCTTTTCATTCCCAAACGCCCGATCAAGGCGTGTTGTATCAATCCAACCCGGCGCAACGGCGTTGACGCGGATAGGCGCCAGGTCAAGGGCCAGCGTGCGCGCCAAAGACTCCACCGCGCATAGCGCTGCAGTCTGAGCTGACGCTCCCCTGCGGAGCCGCGATGCATTCATGCCCGACATCAACGTGATCGAGCCATTTCTCATCTTCGGAACGGCAGCTCTCAGGACGTTGAAAGTTGCAAAGACCCTTTCTTCAAATGGGCGTCTCAGGTCGTCCATGCTGCTGGTCAGGATGTCAGAGGTACCCCCTTCTCCAATTGATAGGAAAATGTGGTCGATTGCATTGAGGTGAGCCACGGATCGAAGTACGCCGTCCATGTCGCGGACATCGGTAGATCGCCATTCTGATCTGGGCAGCCCATCAGCGGCAGCTTTCAGCCTGTCGACATCGCGGCCGACAATCGTGACTGATGCGCCCTCAGCCGAGGCCAGCCCGGCTGTTGCGAGACCAATACCGCTGCTGCCTCCGAATACAACGACAGCCTGATTGGTAAGAGCTTCTTGCATGGAATCCTCAGCCGATTGCAAAATCGAAGTATAGCTTTTCCAAGCGCGCGGATTGCGTCAACGGCTGGTCATGGCGCGAGATCGAAATAGTGGCGTGGCACGCCGCGCGAAATGCGCTCAACGTGGCTGATCGGCCAGCGGCAGTTTCCGAGCAGGGAGGTCCGCGCCAGGCGGAGCGGGCCAAGCCGCCGCATCACGCTCGCGCTCAGCGCAAGCGAAACTGACGATGCGGCATTTTCGGCTCAGGCACAGGCCTTCCGCAGCTCGGCGTAAGCCGTGGAGAATCCGTTCATTGTCAGCGTGACATCGTCTGCCGGGCCGTTCTCACCTCCGAAATCGATCCCCGGCAGGACGATCGCCGGGACGTCCGCAATACCGTCGAGCACCGATGGCGCCAATTGCGTCGAACGCCGATAGAATTTCGGATCCTGGTTACCGGAGAGACTGAATTGTTTGTCGCTCACGCGGATGCTGACGGGCACCTCAACCGAAAGTACAGAAGGATCGCCAGGAAGCAGGTCGCGAGCAAACGTCAGCACATATTTAGCACCAAGGCCTTTGCCGCAGGACAGCTTGACAAGACCGTCGACGTAACGACGCGGCTCACTGTGGATGCGCACAAAGAACACTTTTCTGATTGTCGGGCTTGGCTTGTCGAGGAAGTGCCATGCAGACTCGCCAAATTCTCTGCGGTCCAATCCAAAGCGCGCCGCTTCGTCGCGACTGAGGCGCTTCAAAGAAGTGTTCGGGATGGCGAATGCTTCGGACAAAAGCTGATCGTCAATCCCCATAGAATGCATATATTCGTGCAGGCTGACCTTGACGCGTCGTTCCACCGCATCAAAGTATTGGGCGGGCCAATTCGGGTGCTCTCGTTCGAGGCCCATGTCATGGATGCCAAGCGCGACGCCCGGCGGAATGAGACGGACCGTACCTCCCGCGAAGGCGTAAACACACGCCGAATTGCACATGGCGGCATCAGGATCGAGCTCAGCCTTGATCGGCTGTCCGGCGCTGATTTTCGCCTCGCATGAGGTCTCGCCGGTCGCGCCAAAATTACAATCAAGCGGCAAGGTACGGCCGATGCTGACCGCGAATTGCCGGGCACGAATGAGCCGCCCGAGGGCAATCGACGTCATGACATTGCCGCCGGGCGAATTGAAGAAAATTGGCAGCGGTATCCCGTTGAGCCGCACCAGCAGACGCTGCAGCTGGTTGCCGTTGCCGGGGACAATTTCACCCTCCGCGGCGATCCAATCGCTGCAACCGGGGCCGCACGCATTCTTATCCCCATGCGCCAAATAAAAAACTATCGGTTGCTTGACGGTCGTGTCCTGCGCCCCCGGCGGCGCCATCGCCGGCGTCGTTTGCGCGACCACAGGCGCGTCGCCTGCGGAACAGCAGGTGAGCAAAGCGAGCGGGATTAAGAGGCGGAGAATGGACATGGACAGTCCGATAGTTGTGCGCCACTCCAACCAGCGGGCGAGCCGATGTCAAGCCATTCTGCCGCAGCCGAAGGGCGCAAGGCCACGCTCTTGATACGACAGCGGGTCGCTGGTGATATCGGTCGCTTTGATCCGGTGGAGAATTTCGCCTTCGGCGATTGCGGCGCCGTCGGGGGAGTCAAGCGCCGGCGTGCCTGTACGGTGCAATATGATCGTCCCCGAACATCCTTTCATTGCCCTTCTCCAAGTCATTCTGATCGACATAACGCTCGCGGGAGACAACGCGATCGTTGTCGGTTTCATGGCATCTCGAGTCGCGCCCGATCAAAGACCAAGGGTCATCTTCTGGGGCATTGCCGGCGCGGTGGTGTTGCGCGCCATTCTTGCCGCGGTTGCGGTCCAGCTCATGGCCATCGTCGGCTTGACCCTGGCCGGCGGCTTGTTGCTCCTTTGGGTGTGCTGGAAGATCGGTCGCGAGCTATGGACGTTGCGGCGAGAGCGGCGCGCCGCCGCCGACGGAGCCTCCGGTCAGCAGACCGCGCCGCCGCCGCTGCCGTTTTGGAGCGCCGTCACGCGGATCGTCGTCGCCGATTTGTCGATGTCGCTCGATAACGTTCTCGCTGTCGCCGGCGCGGCCAAGGGCAGCACGATGGTGCTCGTCGCCGGGCTCGTTTTTTCCGTAGCGTTGACGGCCACGGCGGCAACGATCCTCGCAAGGCTGCTTGCGCGCCACAGCTGGATCGCATGGTTGGGGCTTGCCATGATTTTGTACGTGGCTCTCGAAATGATCTGGCGCGGCACGATCGAGCTCGATCTGCCGGGGCGCGATCTGAGTGGAGCTGCCCGACATTTCCTCGCGGCGAGTTTCCCGCCCTCTGATTGACCTGGCTCAAATATTTCCAGACCGTTTTTTCATATCCTCGGGGCCTTTGGCCGAGATGAGAATTGTGTTGCAATAGGCTGGTATGACCGGGTCGGTAATTTTGCCGGAGGCGCCGCAGGCGCTGCCGGCAAGCGCGGTGCTCGCACAGCTTGGCGCGTCGGCAGACCACGGGCTTGCCGACGAGGAAGCGGGCCATCGCCTCAAATTCGCCGGCGCCAACGTCGTCGCGTCGACGCGCAGAGCCAGCGGACTGCTCATTCTGCTGCATCAGTTCCACAGTCCGGTGGTCTATCTGCTCAGCGCCGCCGCGGCACTGGCGTTTTATTTCGGTGAGCTGGAGGAAGGCGCGGCCATCGCCGTTGTGCTCGGGCTCAACGCGCTGATCGGCTTTCTGACCGAGCTGAAGGCGGCACGCTCGATCGAGGCGCTGCGTGCGCTTGGATCACATTTCACGCGCGTGCGCCGCGGCGGCCATGTGCGCGTCATTCCGGCCGCGGAGATAGTGCCGGGCGACATCGTCGTGCTGGAAGCGGGCGATGCCGTCTCCGCCGATATGCGGCTCGTGGAGGCCTCTAACGTCGCCGCCGACGAGTCGACACTGACCGGTGAATCCGTTGCAGTTCCTAAGCACGTGCGCCCCGTCGCCGCTGACGCGCGCCTCGCTGATCGTTCGTCCATGCTGTTCAAGGGCACGGCGCTCACCCGGGGGAGCGGCATCGGCGTGGTGACGGCGACCGGCCTTGCGACCGAACTCGGCCGAATATCGCGGCTCGTCGAGGACGCCGAACCGGGCTCCTCGCCGCTGGAGAAAAAGCTGGCCCGGCTGTCTGCGCAGCTGGTCTGGGCGGTGCTGATCCTGGCCGCGGTGATCGCCGGCGTCGGCCTCGGCACCGGCAAGGAGCCGTTCCTCATCGTCGAGGCGGCGATCGCGCTTGCGGTCGCGGCGATTCCCGAAGGGCTGCCGATCGTGGCGACGCTGGCGCTGGCACGCGGCATGTGGCGCATGGCGCGGCAGAACGCGCTGATCGAAAAGCTCTCCGCGGTAGAGACGCTGGGCGCCACCACCGTGATCCTCACTGACAAGACCGGCACGCTCACCGAAAATCGCATGACCGTGCGTCGGCTCTGGCTGCCGAGCGGCGAAATCGAGTTCGCCGCCAACGGCGACGCCAAACAGCGGCCGTTGGGCGTCGACCCGCAGCGCTCGCTGCTGTTGGAGATTGCGGTGCTGTGCAATGACGCTTCCCTCGACGATGCCCGCGAACGCGGTAGCGGCGACCCCATGGAACTGGCGTTGTTGCGGGCGGGCTTCCAGGCGGGGCTCAGGCGTTCAGCGCTGCTGCAGCGGGCACCGATAGCGGGCAAGCATGCCTTCGACGCCGGCAGCAAAATGATGGCGACCGTGCATCGCCGGGACGGCATGTATCTGTTCGCGGTCAAGGGCGCACCGGAAGCGGTGCTCGCCGCCGCCGACAAGACCGTTGCCGAACAAGGCGAAGTGCCGCTCAACGCCACGGCGCGCGCCGAATGGCATGCTCGCGTGGAATATTTCGGCCGTCACGGCCTGCGCGTCATCGCCTGCGCCATGAAGACGGCGATCCGAGCCGACGCGCCGCCTTACGAAGATCTTGCCTTCGTCGGCCTCATCGGACTGGAGGATCCGGCGCGTGCCGACGTGCCGCAGGCCATTGAGGACTGCCAGGCTGCCGGCATCCGCGTCGTGATGGTGACCGGCGATCATGCCGTGACCGCACGCAGCATCGGCCGCGCCGTCGGGCTCGGCGATGCCGCCGCCCACGTGGTGGAGGGCAAACAAATTGACCTGGTGGTCAAGGGCAAGCGCGAGGATTTGCGCCGAATCGGCATTTTCGCGCGGGTGAGTCCGGCCGAGAAGCTCGCGCTTGTGCGCGCCCATCAAGCCGCCGGCGAAATCGTCGCCATGACCGGCGACGGCGTCAATGACGCGCCGGCGCTGCGCCAGGCCGATATCGGCATAGCCATGGGCCTGCGCGGCACCGACGTGGCGCGGGAGGCCGCCGCCATGATCCTGCTTGACGACGCTTTCCCCACCATCGTCAAGGCAATCCGCGAAGGCCGCGTCATTTTCGGCAATATCCGCCGTTTCGCGGCCTATCTGCTGTCCTGCAACTTGAGCGAGGTGCTGGTGGTTGGGCTGGCGGTGCTCTCGACGCTGTCCTTGCCGGTGCTGCCTTTGCAGATCCTCTATCTCAATCTGGTCACCGACGTGTTTCCGGCCTTCGCCCTCGCCATGGGCGAGGGCGAGCCCGGCATCCTCAAGCGGCCGCCGCGCGATCCGCGCGAACCCATCCTTGGCTACAGGCAATGGAGCATTATCGCTCTGCATAGCCTGGTCCTGACGGCTGCGACCTTCGGCGCGCTGGCGATGGCGCAGTTGGAGCTCAAGCTTGACGCGCGCTCGGTGGTGACCGTCACGTTCCTGACGCTCGCCTTCGCCCAGCTCTGGCATGCATTCAATATGCGTCATCCCCGATCGGGATTGTTGCGCAATGAGGTGACCCGCAATCCTTGGCTCTGGGCGGCCCTGTTGTTGTGCACGGTCCTGTTGGCCGTGCCGCCCTACCTGACGCCAATGGCCGAGGTCATGTTTCTGACGCCGCCGACGGCGACAATGTGGGCAACCATCCTCGGCATGAGCGTCGCCCCGCTCATCGTGACGCAAGCCGTCACCATTACGGCCGTGCGATCGAAGACTTGAACCCTGACGGAGGCATTTGGTTGAAACCCGTTCGATGAATAATCTCGTAGCCCTCACGATTTCGTTCATTCGCGACCACGCGGCCCTGGGGAGCGCCGTGGTTTTCCTGCTGGCCTTTTGCGAATCCTTTGCCTTCATCTCCCTTCTGGTGCCGGCCACGGGGATCCTGCTTGGCGTGGGCAGCCTCATGCCGGTTCTCGGCATCAAGTTCTGGCCGATCTGGGCTGCGGCGGCCCTGGGCGCGATCGCCGGCGATTGGCTGGCCTACGATTTGTCGCTTCGCGGGAGAGCGTACCTCGTCACCAGGCGGGGGCTCGCAGGTCATTCCAAGTGGCTCACCCGCGGCACCGAATTCGTCGCCCGCTGGGGGATGCTCGCGGTATTCGCAGGACGCTTCTTCGGACCGCTTCGCGCCATCGTGCCGATCGCGGCCGGCATTTGCATGATGCCCTGGCTTAAGTTTCAGATCGCGAATATCGCGTCGGCTTTGCTGTGGGCCGGCGCAGTCCTAAGCCCGGGTTTCGTCGCGTCGCACTGGCTGATCGGATGAGCGATCGGCGTGCCGTGCGCATGGCTGTCTCGGAATATGTCCGCGCTGCTATAAAGGCTCGTTCCATGCGTCACTCGATGATCGGCAGAAGGCACCGATCGACAACCTCGGCCCCGGCGACGCGGCCGGCAAGGGTGGGCCCGGCGGGCCGCCGAAAGAGGCAGCTACGATGACGATTGCATCGATCATGGTCTATGTCGATTTCGACGACGCGACCGAGGCGCGCGTCCGGCTCGCCGCTGAAATTGCGGCCGAGTTCAACGCGGCGCTCATCGGCATCTCCGGTTGGCCGCTGCGAAAGGACGAAGCCTCGCGATTGGTCACGATCGAACATCCCCCCGCTCCCGACGGTCGACTTGAAGCAATTTTGCAACTGCTCGAAGCGCTGGGCCAGCGATTCCGGAAGATCGCGGGCGCCAACCCTCATGGCGTGGAGTGGCGCTCGTCGACCGATTTCCCGAGGGAGTTTGCCGCCACCGCAGCGCGCGCGGCGGACCTCCTGGTGATCGGCCGCGAATTCTCGCCCGACGACGTTTATCGCACCTACGATCCGGGAACGATCATATTGGCAGCGGGGCGGCCGGTCCTCACCGTCCCGCCGGGACTTCACCGGTTGCAAATGTCGCGCGTGCTTGTCGCATGGAAAGGCACGCGCGAGGCGCGACGCGCCGTGCACGACGCTTTACCGTTCCTGCAGCGCGCCAAAGTCGTCGACATCGCCGCGGTGAGCCTGCCGGGGGCGGCCGGAGCGGCGGCCGAGATCGCGGATGTGGCGCAGTATCTGGGCCGCCACAACGTGGCCGTGAGCCGCCAGATCGCAACCGCTGTGAGCGAAGACGAAGGCGCCGGCCTGCTCGATCTGGCAAAGCAGCAGCAGGCAGACCTGATCGTGGCCGGCGCTTACGGCAGAACACGGCTCAGCGAATGGATTTTCGGCGGTGTCACGCGGCAGCTGCTCACCACGAGTCCCATACCCTGCCTGTTTTCCAATTGAGCACGGAATAGATACCGACGATCCCTTAGAGCCGGCGAACAATATCGTGGCGCGGGTCGCACAATGTCCGCACAGGATCACAAGGCGACATTTGGCGTTTCTCACATGAACCCGGGATTACGCGGAAGATACCGCGTCCAGTCTCCGAACTCGCGGTCAGATACAAGCACCATCGGCAACGTGATGCGCATGCGGTGATTGGCGGCAACTCCAAGCGCGGTTTCGCAATGGCCCGGTAAAAATGCCGATATTCGATCCGCCCCACCCTCTGCGGCGATCATCAGTGCACCGTCAAATGCCGCGGCCATTACATCGCGCCTGACGACGGCTAAAGGCCCGACGTGCCCCGTCGCCGCGACGTAGGCATATCCAATGCAATCATTGCCCTCGTTTAGAAAATATCCCCTCATCGCCGGATCGTTCAGTAGATATTTGTGGTGACTCTCGCGCGAAACGCCAAGCGCACTCATGTCCAGGACGCCAAGCATGGCGAGGTGCGACCTGGACGCTTCGGCTCTTCTGAACTCTAACCGTGCGTCCGGGCGGGAATCCAAAAGCGACTTGCGGTCGACATTGAGCATGTAGACCGGGAGGCGTGGAAACATCCCATGACGCACATAAAGGCCCTGCGAGACTGTATTGAACGTGAATGTTATCAAAGCCCTCGTCTTTGCTCCCGCTCGGTCGGCATGACGAAGAGCTTGTCGCAACAACTGCCGTCCGATGCCGCTCCCTTGCATTCGCGGAGCAATGAATAATTCGGCAAGAAACCAGAGATCGCCGCACACCCAACTGAAGGCGGAGCCTACAATTTCGCCTTCGTCTTCGGCTATCCAGAACCCGTCGGCATCTTCATTGAAGCAATAGAGCTGGAAGGCTGCCGGACGAACCGATGCCATGGCGCCAAATCCATGCCGCTGCGTCAAATCGTTGATACTGCTCACGATCAATTCTTGCGCGCGCTGCAATTCATCGGCCCGGGCGGGCCTGAGCGTCGTCGACATGCAGTCCTCGCGGCAAACGCGCTGGTCTCTCGGCTAGCGTCCAGCCTCGATCATTTATCAGATGCAGGCAAGGAGCCGAGGTCGACCTAATGGCCCTCAATGCCGCACTTGGGGCATGACCCGTCCTCACGGTGGCCGCGGCTTCTGGCCGGCTCTTCACTCAATCCCGGTCATGTGAGAACGCGCCGCCCAGGGCCCTGAAGTGCTCTCAAGCTGCCAAGAAAGCTGCCAAGAACCTACACTTCTTCGCCATCCCCGAAGCATTGATTTGGCGGTCATGTGCGTTGCTATTCGGGTTTTCCACGCTGTTTATATCCGCTCGACCCTCGGCGGCGCAAAGCCATATTTTCCAAACAAGAACCGACATTGGTTCTAGTGACATTTGTTGGATTGGCCGCGCGCTACCGTGTAGGCAATTCAGTTTCGCTTATCCGCATAAAATTTTGTCAGCGCGTTCGCGTCTTCGAACAATTTCATGTTCTTCGCTACATCGTAACGGCTTTCTCGCAGATTTTCGGGATCCCATTCGCTTCGTTCGGCGGCGAAAAAATCGCCGCCATAGACGTGAATGGCCCCGGTGAGCCTGGGGATCGGATTTGTCACCGAATGAATAATGTTATGGCCAAGCGGCTCGGCGTCACCGACGCTCAGCGCTCGAGCGCCCGCCGCTTCGACCTTGCCGCTGCCATCCGGACGTCGCCGCCAAAACACATTGTCCTCTCGGCCGCTGTAGATGCCGATCACGGCCCACATTTCGTGGTTATGCGGCATGATTGTCATCATGGGCCCCCAAATGACGTTAAGGATCGTAAGATCCGGCGCGTGATAAAGCTTCTTAACTTCAGCACGCTTCGGCTCGCCGATCCCTTTGAGAACAGAATTCGGGTCCGACACGGCGCGCGCGACCACCTCGCGTACCAGCTTGTGCGATGAGTCGGCGCTGAGCGCAGCCCGGCAATCGGCGGTAAATTGCTCAATGTCGAACATCATATTCTCCTCCAATACGAATTGATCCGACAATAAAGAATTCGACCGTCAAGATGCTGACGCAGGTAAATTCCTTTGGCAATCGCGTAGTGAAAGTTGTGCAAGCTGCCGTTACGAGGAACTTTTGGCAATCCACGACGACTATCCCGACGCGTCATTGCCTCTTATTGCTGGTCGGCACCCTCGATGGCGATGCCCCGGAAGCTGGCGTAATTATCGCCGATATCCTTTTCGAGCTGCTTCTGTTTGACAGAGAAGGCCTTGAGCGCCTCCATATCGCGAAACTGCAGAAGCACGACGCGACTTGGCGGCGGCGATCCATTCACGCTGAAGGCTTTGTTGTACCCGCCGCCAAGATACTTGCCCCCGAATTCTTTGATATTGGCTTGCGCCTTGGGCAGAAACTCTTTCGTATAGGCCGCCTGATCTTTGACATCGATTTCGGCGACGATATATGCCAATGGCTTCACTTGTGCGTGCAGGACACTCGCCGCGGCAAGTCCCAGTGCGAAACTGCCGATCAATGCGGCGCCAATCTTACAAGTGGCTTTCATTTTGTTTCTCTCCCCTCAATTGCGTGCGCGAAGACTGGGCGCGCGCCGCGGACGGACTTCCGGTGTTGCGTCGCCCCGCGCTAAAACGCGTTGTCATCCGCCATGCGTTGCTCGATCCTTGCGCGGTAATCTTGAAGAGTGGAAATACACGGCAGGTAGCCGGGTGTTTTTGGCCCCATGCCGAGCTTTCCGCAGAATAAATCCTGCTCTCCGGCAATTTCGTAAGCGCGGAGGGCTTCAGCACGCGCGCGAACTTCGGGCAACCTGGGCAAGGCAAACAGCAAAGCCCAGGAAGCAAACGCAACCGCAATGGCCCAAAGTGCAATGTTGAATTCTTCGTATATTTTCCGGATGAGCGGCATGATCACATCGCAGAGCCTTCAATTGGCGACTCGTTAAGAACGGCAACTATCATCGCCGCCCGGTTATCTCATCGCGCCGTTATCGTCTGCGTGGACACGCCGGCCTTTTTGCGCGTGGGCAGGACAATGTCGCCGCTGACCTGACTGACACAAATTTCGCCGAGCAGCGCGTAGCCATTTGGGCAGATCGCGCGTATGACATCTTTGCTGTAGGAGGGCGTGGCGCTCGCCATAGCCAACGAGACGGCGGCCAGCAGCGATAAAATGGCGGGCAGCGCGAAAACGGTGCCCACTTTCATGATCAAATTCATCGTGATTTCCCCGTCCGCTCCCGAGCAACCGGCGATTCTTTGTGAGAGCCGCGCAGCGCGCACATAGACCAGACCTCGCCGCTGCCGAAGCGCATGTCAGCTTTAGTTAGCGGATATACGGGACGGGCGGACGGAACACTTTGCGTGCAATTCACCCGAACACGGTCATCTGAGAGGGATCACGCGCGCAGAAAATGAGGTCGGGCGCCACATTTTGCTCCCGAACCCCAATGGCGATTGCGGCCGGCGGCCTGATGCCTTTGCCGGATCGTGAGCCCTGCGGGCAAGCCAGGCGGTCACAAGGACGCGGCGATACCGGGGCTTGGGCCGTGTGGAAGCCGCGTGACGGCTTCGGCGCTTGCAGTGGCCGCGAGATACAAGATGTCGTGGAAATACATGCCGCGCGCCATGCCGGCGTCGTGGCTGGTCCACATCCGCGGCAGGATCTCGACCTGGCGACCGCCGCGCGCGTGCAGCTTGAGCAGTCCCCGCTCCTCGGCCGCGCCGAGCAACTGGCGCACATGCGTGCGCGACACGCCGAACCGGTCGCCGATGTCCGCATAAGACACGGTCGCTGAAGTCCCGTCGCCCTGCGTCATGGCTGTCTGCAACAACGCGGAGATAATGATCGGCCCGGCGACATGATCAAAATACATCATCACGTCCGGAATTTCCGCCATGATCGCCGCGCCAAGTCCCATGAAGGGAATGCTGGCCCGGCGATGCACGATCTGGAACCGGGGATCACGCTGGAGCGCACGGCTATAGTCGTGGTGCGGGTACAGCAGCGCCAAGGGCGTGTAATTGGCCGCGAGCCAGTCACGGTCGTGCTGCCGCAGCCTTTCGCCGCTCGTTAGAATCCGTACCCGCTTGTCGCGCTCGGACGGATGCGATTCAAGGCAGCCGACCGTACAAAGACGCGCGAGCAGATGATCGATATGGCGATCGCTCGCCCGCCCCAGGCCAAAGGCGGCCATGGTCTCCTTCACGAGACCTATCGTCGGCCAGGTCTCGCGGCGCGCCGGATCGTAGGCGCTCTCGAGAAGAAGGACGATGTAATAGACAAAAAATCGGCCGGACTCGATGAGCAGCCGGATCATGAATGGGTCGCCGTCGTACACCTTGAGAAAGGAATCAAGGTAGGCCCGGCGGGCCGATTCGAGCTGCGGATGGTCAAGGATGTTCTCGACCGTGATCCGCGGCGCGCGGCCGAGCAACCGTTCGATTTCAGCCCGTTCCAAGCTTGCCCCCGTCGCCCCGTCACACCGGCTCGCCATTATAAATTGTTTTCGACCCGCGCGTATATTACCGGGATGAGCCAGCCCGCCCGGCCCGAAGCGGCCGGCCCCGCACAGGGCCCGCCCCAAGGCCGAGGCGATAGACGCCGTGTAGTGTCACGGATGGATCGACGGAAGGCTCGAAAAGTATAACGATACGCAGCACTGGCTTGCCCGCTTCAGCCACGCGGGTTGGCCAGCAAATGGTCCTGCGGAACCGCAAAAGGGCGTTGGCGCCAACGGCACAAGGACGAATGCAGCCCCGCTCCGAACGATGTCTGAGATGCGCCATTATCCCGACCCGCCAAGTCACTCCGGCAGACCGGCCGTGCGGAGGCCTTGTTGCAGCCTTATAAGGTCATCAGTTCGCCGAAGCGGAACCCAGTCCTTCACGTTCTGCAGGCGCATCCCGGGATCGATTTTAAGCAGATGCGCCATTGCTTTCTCCGCTTCGGCCTGCCGACCGGCGAGCGCGCAGGCGGCAGCAAGTTCTCGAATGGCTGCGAGATAATTCGGCCTCTCGCGCAGCGCAGCTTCCGCCCATGTGATCGCCTCGTCGAAGCGCCCGGCAAGAAGATGCGCCAGCGCGATGCCACCTTGCGCCCTGAATGTCAGCGGATCGAGCGGACTCAATCGAATGGCGTCCGTCAAATGCTTAATCGCTGTGTCGGGATCGCCGAGAAACACTTTGGTCCAGCCGCTCGAATGCAAGGCCCAAGCGAGATTGGGGTTGAGCGAAAGCGCGCGTTCAATGAACGCATTGCCGTTATCGAGATCGTGTACAACAAACACCAGGGTGTATCCGCCGCCTGACAGCGCCACCGCGTCGTCCGGCCCCAACTCCACGGCGCGACGAGCGAGCCGCTCCGCCTCTAATATCTCCTTGTCGCGGTCACCGATCCAGCCGTTCACCTTGCGCCACACGAAGCACCAGGCGGCCATGCCATACGCCGCGGCAAAACCAGGATCGAGTTCAACCGACCGGTAGAACAAGCCCAGCGCGTCGTCTGCCGACGCTTGGGTCCATTGGTGCAGGCTGGCCAGGCCACGCAAGTAATAGTCGTACGCATCGAGGCTTTCGGTCGGCTTTCGCCTGGCTCGCTCGATCTCGGCCTGCTCCAGCTTAGGTGCAATGGCACCGACGACCTTGGCCGTGACCTGATCCTGCAAATCGAAGATGTCCTCGATCGAGCCGTCAAAGCGATCAGCCCAAAGGTGGGCCCCGGTGGACGTGTCAATGAGCTGGCCGGTGATACGCAGCCGATTGCCTGATTTGCGCACGCTGCCTTCCAGTACGTAACGCACGCCGAGGTCGCGGCCGACCTGCTTCACCTCCACGTTTTTGCCTTTGTAAGTAAAACTCGAATTACGCGCGATGACGGAGAGCCAGCGCATGTGAGATAGGGCTGTGATGATCTCTTCGACGACGCCATCGGCAAAGTATTCCTGATCCGGGTCGCCGCTCATATTGGCAAACGGCAAAACCGCAATGGATGGGCGTCTGAAAGTGCCCGGTTCGAGCGGCGTGCCGGGGGGAGATTTCAGCGGTGGCGGTGCTGTGGCTTCTGAAATATGGACGCGATGAACGCCGATCGGCCGCGCGATGTTTTTCACCGATTTCTCACCCAGATCCTCGAAACCGAAAGAGAGTTTATCGCATACTTGCTCGTAGACGATGCGTGACACGCAGATACCGCCCGGTTCGGCGAGAGCCTCCAGCCGCGCCGCAACATTAACGCCGTCTCCAAAGATGTCGTTGTCATCGCTAATGATGTCGCCGACATTGATGCCGATACGAAATTGGATGCGCTTGTCCGGTGTGGTCCCGACGTTGCGATCGATCATCCCGCGCTGGATGTCCACCGCACAACGTACAGCGTCAACGACGCTGACGAATTCCACCAGGATACCATCGCCAGTGGTCTTAACGATGCGCCCGCGGTGCTCAATGATTTTGGGATCGACCAGTTCTTTACGGTGCATCTTGAGTTGGCGCAGCGTGCCTTCCTCGTCGACGCCCATGAGCCGGCTGTAGCCAGCAATATCCCCGGCCAAAATCGCGGCCAGCCTCCGCTCGACACGATCTTCCGACATTCCGCCGCCCTCGCGATGTCGCACGGACCGTATCATACTAAGGTCTGGACGTCAGTCGTCGCCGTTTTCCAAGATTCTTCGTGCCGAGCGGGCCGGTTCGATACCGGTCCGCTTTTTGCGCGCCGCTCTTGAGAGCAACTATTTCAAGCTTGCCGACTTGCCCGATTGGGTAGCGCGCGCCCACGATCTTCAAAAAGTAGGACCCGCCACAGCTTCTATCCTATCCCACACGTCCTCGGCCATCCCGCCGCGCCAGACCGCGCCCAGCGATTTCCGAAATACCGGATCACATTTCGCGAGCCGTTCAACTCGGACAATGAACTGAGGACCGTGAATGCGCAAAAGGTCTTCCACTGGACCTGCTGCAATGTTGGCCAACATGAATTCGCTTTGATCGAGGCTCCAGACTTCCTGCATGACACGCCAGGCAGTTTCGGGCTCGTCTCGCACGAGATCATTGAGCCTCATCCACGCATCAAACAGCGCACTCGTCTTTCGCTCTCGTCTGGGCAGATAGTGATATTTGATCCAAGCCTCGGCGATACCCGCGTTTTCAGGAACGCTCACGGTCTTCCTCTCTTTTCGGGCTAATACAGGCGACACTCATCTGCGTTGGCAAGAAAACTCGATGCTTTGATTAGTGCAGGTCCAATCCGGGCCAAATCCCCAATTGAATGCGCGCTTTGGCTCGGGAGGAACGGAAATGAACATACGAACAAGAGCAAGAGCGCGAGGAACGCGATGGCGATTGCGTCACCGTGCTTTAGGCGGCGTCTTGGTTTCATCAGGCCGCTCTCCGAAGCACAGCCGATTTCTTAAATTATTACAAAGGGAGTGAAGTTAGGGCCGTACCCAACTTCAAAGGCAGGCGGCGCACGGTACATCTCTCTTATGGGTCAAAAGCTGAAGCCCGCTCAGATCAATCGCGCATGGGCCAAGGAAGGCAAAGCTTCCGGGCACGATTGCCTAGGTCTCTCGATTTTGGCTTAGCGTTCCCTCCATTTTTCCTTAGCATCGCTTGTGCTAGAGTCAGGTGCCGCGGAATGAACAGGATTAAATATTGCGCTATCTGTTCGAGAAATGTGCGCTCGACACCGAACGCCGCGAGCTGTTGCGGGGAACGAACCTGGTAGCTGTCGAGCCCCAGGTCTTCGACCTCCTTGTTCACCTGATCCAGCATCGCGACCGCGTGGTCAGCAAGGACGATCTGCTGGCGTCGGTCTGGCACGGGCGTGCGATTTCCGAGTCTGCGTTGTTCAACCGGATCAATGCGGCCCGGAGCGCGATCGGTGATACCGGCGAACGGCAAAGGCTGATCAAGACGCTGCCGCGCAGGGGCCTGCGTTTTGTCGGCGTTGTTCGGGAGGAGGATTGCAGTCCCGCCGAGGCCGCCCCGCACAGGCCCTCGCTCGGAGTCGCCGACAAGCCATCGATCGCGGTCTTGCCGTTCTTGAACCTCAGCGGCGATCCGGAGCAGGATTACTTCATCGACGGGGTCGTCGAAGACATCATCACGGCCCTGTCGCGCAACCGCGCTTTTTTCGTCATCGCCCGGAACTCGTCGTTCACCTACAAGGGAAAACCGGTCGACACCAAGCAGGTCGCGCGCGAGCTCGGCGTGCGTTACCTGCTGGAAGGCAGCCTGCGCAGGTCGGGTAGCCGTGTGCGTGTGACCGGGCAGTTCATCGAAGCCGCGTCAGGCCGCCATCTATGGGCGGACCGGTTCGACGGTGACTTGGTCGATATCTTCAATCTTCAAGATCAGCTCGTTACGAGTGTCGTCGGAGCGATAGCGCCGCAACTTGAGAAAGCGGAGATCGACCGCGCCAAGATGGACATGACGGGTAATCTGGCGGCTTACGATTTTTACCTTCGCGGCCTTGCCAGCTGGAATCGATGGACCGGGGAGGAAAATGCCAAAGCGTTGCAATGGTTCAATGCGGCAATCGCGAAAGACGGCGACTTTTCGACCCCCTACGGGCTGGCCGCTTCGTGCCATCATTTTGCCAAGGCGAATGGCTGGGCTTCAAGCTTCGATGAAAAAGAAATCGCGCGACTGATCGAACGTGCCGCCGACGTCGGCGTAGATGACGCGGTGGCGCTGTGTTGGGCGGGACATGTGCATGCATACTTCTTTCGCGACCTTGACCGAGCTTTGCTGCTCATCGGCCGCGCCCTCGATCTGGACGTGAACCTGGCCGTCGCTTGGCAGCGAAGCGGTTGGGTCCGCGGCTACTATGGCGATTCCGATGGGGCGATTGAAAGCCTGAACAAGGCGATGCGGCTCAATCCGCTCGATCCCCGGGTTTTCCTGACGCAAAGCGCTATGGCTTTCGCCCACTTCATCGCCGGGCGCGACGACGAAGCCGCGCGCTGGGCGGCAATGGCTCTGCGGGTCAAGCCAAACTGGATGCCGGCCCTTCGAATGATGATCGCATCCAACGCCATGCGGGGCGAAATCGAAGAGGCGAAACGGACGCTGAACACATATCGGGCAATCGATCCGAGGGCCACCATTGCCAAGATGTGCGAGTATTACCCGCTGCGGCGAGAAGCCGATCGGCAGCGATTGATCGCGGGAATGCGCAAGGCAGGCGTGCCCGAATGACGATGCGAAGCGATCCGCGCCGGACTTCACTCGGCCGGCGCGTCAATCCCGACCGATTTCGCCGGCAGTCGGGGCAACAGCGCATGCTTTGACCGCATCTGTCGAAGGCCCGCCCGGACCGCTACGGTCTCGATACGCTATTTCACGTGACTCCGTTCGCCGCGAACGTTTGCTTTGCCTTCGGCGACAGCAAGAACTCGATAAAGCTTTCGGCCGTCGCGCGCTGCGGGGCGCTCGTCATCAGCGCGGCGGTGTACGGGATAGCACTCTGGAGATCGCCCGGCAGGGGTCCGAGAAGCTTTATGCCCGGCGTCGTCGCGATGAGCGGAATCGTCCCGGCCGCCATGTCGTTTCCTCGGCCCTTCAACACAGGCTCGAAAATGGCAAGGGGGGCCGTGCGTACGATCTTGGGTCTGAGCGTTTCGGCAATCCCCAGCCGATCGAGAACCGCCGCGAAGGCCTCGCCCGATTTGACACTGTTGAAAACGATCAAGTCGGCGCCGAGCAAGGTGTTTTTGAATTTTGCAATGGTCGATATGTCATGGGCGGGACTGTCCACGCGGTTTCCAAGGCCGACACCGACGTGACCGACCAACGGTCTATCGCCGGCGCGCACTTTGCCCGAACTGGTGAGCGCCTCGACAAAATCCGGCTCGACGATGACGACGTCTGCGACCTCGCCGTCTTCGATCCTCTTTTTTATGGCGGGCCCCGCGTTGCACGCCAAACTCACCTGATTGTTCGTCTCTTGGCGAAAAAGGTCGGCGACCTTCGCCAAGGCCGGCGCCACGGGACTGTCGCACATGACTTTGATTCCGGCGGCGTGACCCGTCGCAGTGCATAGAGACAACATGCTCGCGAGGAAGATGCCGAGACTGCGGCGCTTAAGATTCTCGCCTGTCCAAATCAAGATTTGCTCCGGCAAGACTTCCTCCTGCAAGACTTCCTCCTGCTTTTCAGCCGGCCGGCACCTCGACGCGAGAAGAAGGTTCGGTCGGCAAACGAGGCGAGGCTTGCCGTAAAACGCCGCCGTCCGTCCAATACATAAACGCTCTGCATTCTTATGCCCGAATGCTATAAGGGAGCATGGACCTCCGGCGTGCCCGCACCTTCGTGACCGTTGCCGAACTCGGCACCGTCTCCAAGGCAGCGCTGCGCCTGCGGGTCGCCCAACCTGCCTTGTCGCGGCAGCTTATGGATCTCGAGCACGAGCTCGGCCTGCGGCTCTTCGACCGGGTCGGGCGCCGGCTTCTTTTGACCGGCGCAGGCGAGCAATTGCTTTCGGGGTGCCGTGTCCTTCTCAACAGCGCCAGCGCCGTGACGGAGCAGGCTCAGTTGCTCCGTCATGGCGACACGGGAATCCTGAAGATCGCCGGCTCGCCGCAACATATCGAAAGCGTGTTGTCGCAGTTCTTGCACCGTTACGCGGAGCGCTATCCGAAGGTCGAGGTCAAGATCAGCGAGGGAACCGGGAGCGATATATTGTCTCTGCTCGAACGCGGAGAAATCCACCTCGGCCAGAACTTGCTGCATGCGGTCAGGCTGGACGAACGCCATTACGGCAGCCTTGCGCTCGGATCGGTGGAGCTGCTGGCGGCCTGCCGTCCCTCGATGTCGCTCGGTCACGGTCGCACCATCGAAGTCGCCCGTCTTGCCGGCCTTCCGTTGCTCCTGATGGACAGCGGATTCGGATTTCGCCGTGCTTTCGATGCGGCCAGCCGAATGGCGGGACTGAAGCCGACCATCATGTTCGAAAGTCGAAACCCGCATACCTTGTTGGCGCTTGCCGAGGCCGGACACGGCGTTGCGATTGTTCCCTCCCAGCTCCAGTGCCACCGCTACCGATTGAGAATTGTAGGACTCGCCTACAGAGGCCGGCCCTTGCGAGAGCCTTTGACGATTTCCTGGGACAAGAGACGTCCGTTGCCTCGCTTCGCGACGGACTATTGCGGAATGCTCGCTGCGTACATGCGCGAGATTTTCCCGATAAGCCGGCCGACCAAGCCGAAGCTTCCGACCTCGCGCCGCAAGAAGCGAGTGAGAGCGGATGATCAGGCGAACGCCGGCTGAAGGCGCGTTTCGGCCGGCGACAAGAAAAAGGCCGCCAAATGGGCGGCCTAGGCTTATCAGCTGAACGCAAGCAGCGATGGACGGACCAAACGCCGCGCCTATTTGTGCGTACCGGACGATCCCGAGGGGTGCATGTTGGTGCTCACCGCCTGCGAGCGGCCACCTTTGGCATAAGCGTGCGTCTTCAAGCCGCAAGTATCATTGGTCGTGCCCACGCAATCACCTGCATTACCCACTGTGTTGCCAAAATGGCCCAAGCCTGGGCCCTGCTTGATGCAGTGGGGCGAACCCGGCTTACAGAGCGCCAAGGCGGGCGCTGTCGCCTGAATGAGCAGGATGGTCGTGGCAACGGTCAGCGCGATCGGCAAGGAACGTAAAATCTTATTCATCGAACCTCTCCCTAGCTGTGACTGATGTTTGCTCCCTCACCCACGCATCCAGAAAATAACGCATCCTTCGAAGCTCGCCTGTGACGTTGGTCACACGACCAAGGTTCCACAGAGTGCCCCGATCCGGACAGTTCCGACGCATCTATTGTCTTCTTGTCGCGACGTCCGCCGGTTCGCGGCGTGACCACGAGGACAAATAGTCTTGTCGCAACAACGGCGTTACTGCTTGGACCAGATCGCCACGCTTACGCTGATGGTCGTGGCAATCCGCTGCACCGACCAGCGATTGTTACTCATCGGGACCAATGTGAAGCAGCTCGGTTTCGCGCCGGCCCAGCTCGTGCAAAAACCGGCGGGGCTAAGTCTCCAGGTCCCCGACTTCGAAGCGCCGCCCGCCGGACCGATGGGCTCGCGCAAAGCCTTGCCATCGGGCGTAAAGGTCATCTTGAACTTGGTGCCGCTCGGCGTGGCCGCGGTGAACGGCTGGCCATTAAAAAACGTGGCTTTGATGTCGTTGGGCTGCATTGCGTCGGCAGCAAGAACGACATTCGGCGCCAAGCCGAACGACACCAAGCCTAACAACAAAACAACAGCTCGTAAAAACATTGCGCCCCCCGGCGACAGCTCCGGGCAACCTAGCATATTGGCGGTGATGCAGGAAATCGCCCCCTCGTGACACCCGCCGGTTTGTCGCGCCCGCTCGCTTTTTGCGCCCGATATCCGCTTCGATCAGATCAGATATCGCGTGATGTCGCCGATGCGCCACGAACAGGCTTTTCGCGGCGCGTGTCACGCCAGGTTCCTAATAGTGATTTTCAAGTCGGGCCTGAGCCGTCGGCAGCCGCAGATGATGTGAATCAAGGGGACGATCGAATGACTTCATTCAGGATTGGGAGCGACGCGTGATCGGCGTGCCGCGGATTTCGACCGACGGCTCCCGGCATTTCGCTGGGAGATTTTGCGGGAGAAATAAGCCAGGACTTCGTTGCCGGTCGCAGCGTCCTTTGTGCCATCGTCTGCCGCGGCGGGATTTACTCTGCCGTCCCTGTCCAGTCCGGCTCTCGTTGTTGGCGATTGCCTGGACAGGTTCGTGTCGCCCGTCCCGGCAAGCAGATTCAAGGCGATGCTGAGCACGAACCCGCCGCACAGCGGCAATAGCAGGAGCAATGCGAGCCGCAGCTGCCGCATGTCGCTTTCGCTCACGGTTGCGCCACTGATATCGGACAGGACGCTCGCCGACGGATCGACCGTTGCGACCTCGGGCAGTGCGGACAAGCTCGACGCCACCGACCTTAACTCGGCATCGAGTTCATCGCGGCGCTGGGCGACCGCCAGCGCTTCCTCCAGGACGAGCTTGTTCCAGCCCCGCGCGCGGCGGACCGCAAGGCTCAAGGCGGTGACTGGGCGCATCTCGGCAATCGAGGCGCGTTCATGGCGCAGGCGTGCAAGCCGCTCCATGGCGAGGGTGCGTTCCGTCGATTCGACCTGGCGACCGGCCCGATAGTGATCGTCGCTGCTGCCGATATAGCCAGACAGATTCGAAAGCGTGACCGCGCTGCCGACCAACCACAGCGCGACCGCGGCGACGATCGCCGGCGAGCGACGCCGCCACAGCACCGTGGCCGCGCTCGGCATCAGCAAAACCAAAGCGTCCGCGCACACCGCCAGCGCCGCAAACAGCAGCCCGCCGACTTTGGCGGCAAAGGTGGTGGTCTCGACGACGCCGACACCGGCGAGCGCGACGCCCACCGCAGCGAGAACGATGGCGCCGAGCACGCGGCCGGCACGCCGCTCTGCGGCGGGAGCGTGAATAGGCGCGGCAGGAGCGACGGCCGCGACAGCCGCGACGAAGGCCGCGTCGGTATCGTCGGGTGTCGTGCGCTCCCCGCCGGCTTCGACCACTTTCCGGCGCCGGCTTCTCGTCGGCAATTCGCGCGCCGGCGGCAGATGCCCGCTCTGGCGCCAGCGATCAAGCCGATTGCGAACCCTCGCGCGGCTCCAGCCCCAATCCCGCGACAGGGCCGCGATGGTGACGTCCGCACCCGGACGCCCGCGCAATGCGGCCAGCGCTTGTTCTTCTGAAAGTGGCAGCGTCCCATACATGGTCAATACACCGTTTCCGCATCGCTTCGGTTATGAAGCAGATCCTGGCCCCCAAGCTGTCGGTAGCAGGCCGGGCCACAAGCCTCGCACACCGCTCACGCAGTGAGGGTCGATAGGCTTGGCTTGGAGCACCGGGTCGAAGTGTCACGATCTGTGTCAATGCCAGCGACGCGAGCGAGTCGCAGTAGGAAGAATTCCGTTCTCCCCAGATATCGGTCGGCTGCGCACGTTCTTGCCCGGACCGGCCGGAACTCCTCCGCGATGGAGCCTGGGATCATGACGACGCCACGAAAATCCCGAGCGGCGGCGGACCGGCCCGCAAGCTGTTGCCGGCGGCGTGGAGCAAAAGACGCTTGATGATCCGCGAAGCGATCTTCTTCGCCGCCGGCGTTTTCGCCTCAGGCCGATCTTTTCGATACGAGCCGCCGGAGCAGATGGCCTTTCCACATCCACAATCCCGAGAGCAGCATGACGGGAAGAAAGACAAACCGGGTCGCTGGCGCGTAATCCGGAATGACGGCAAACGGGCTGTAGATATAGCCGATGATCGGAATGCCGCAGACGATATGGATCCAGCGGACGATCGCATGTTTGGTGGCGTCTTTCATGGCCTATGCGTCCTCTATCTTTCCGCGATCCGGCGCATCGACTTCGACGTTCTTTCCGGCCCGACCTTGAATGGCGCGGCGGACTTCAATCCGTCCGCGCCGCGACCTGCTCCAGCTTGGCAAAGAAATGCTGCCAGCCATATTTGGCGCCTTGATAATTCTGCTGCTGATCCTGGCGAAAGCCGGTCTGCTCCATGCGCAGCAGCGTGCCCGCGCCTTTCGGCGTGAGCGACAGCGTCACGACACTCTTGATCGCAAGCTCCGCCTCGCCCGAGTTCCATGTGTAAGACAGCGTTCTGTTCGGCTCGATCACCAGGACCTCGCAATCGATGACGCCGTTCCAGCCGGGCTGCGGGGCCGCGCGAAGATTGAAATGGTGGCCCACGACCGGCTTGAAGTCGTTTTTCATCAGCCACTCCTCGATCAGGTGCGGCTGCGTCAGCGCGCGCCAGATCTTTTCCGGCGGATGAGGAAACTCGCGTTCGACGACGACGGAACGCGTTGCGGCCGATGTCTCGTTCATTGGTCCATCCTTTTCAGCAAGTCTTCGAGGTCGTCGAAGCGGCGCTGCCAGAAGCCGGTCATCTGGCTGGTCCAATCGATCAGCGGCGCCAAGGCGCGAAGCTGCGCGCTATAATGCGTCTCGCGGCCTTCGTGGCGGTCGCGCACCAGGCCGGCCTGTTTCAGCACCCCGAGATGCTTCGATACGGCCGGTTGCGAGACCCCGGCCCGCACCGTGAGCGCGCCGACCGTCTGCTCGCCGTCGCGGCACAGCCGTTCGAAGATGGCCCGCCGCGTCGGATCGGCCAGCGTTCGAAACAGCACGTCGTGGGCCTTCGGCATGAAATCTATAACTCTCTGGTTATTGATCTACGTATAACCACGAAGTTATATATTGGTCAAGGCGGCGAAGGGAAATGCGGGACCTCGCCTGGACTCAGGAGGCGCTGGGCGCGGCCGCGCGAAAAAGGCGAGTTTGCGGTCAGGCGCGCGGCATCAGCCGCTTCACGGTCACGCTGTCGCCGATCTCGAACGACATCAGGTCCTCGCCGATCTCCAGCGGCCCGTCATAGGCTCTCCTCACCTCGTCCGTGATCTCGCGCAGCGTCGGCGGCGGCACCTCGATGCTCGCCAATTGCACGATGTGGGTGAAGGCGGCGAGTTTCGGTCTGGTCTGAGCGAATACGCGTCCGCAGTCGTAAGGCAGCGTATGATGGCCGACGATCCGCTGGATATAGGCCTCGTTCATCAGCTCAGGCCGCGCGAGCGCGACCTCGTGCACCAGCAGGTCGGCGTTCTTGCCGTATCTGATGACGTTTTCATTATAGCGCGTGTCGCTGGAGAACACCGCGGCGCGGCCGCCGAACTCGACACGGTAGCCGTAGCACGGCTTGATGACGTCGCCATGATCGACTTCGAAGGCGATCACTCTGACGCCGCTCTTCTCGTAGACCACGCCGTCGCGGTCGAACTCGCCGACCTCGCAGGCAATCCCGGACAGCGGCAGCTTCTCGTCCGCCAGCCGAATTTTGATATCGTCGGCATAGGCGCGCTCCAGGTTTTCCATCAGCCGTTTCGCTCCGGTCGGGCCGACGACCTTGTAGGGAGATTTCCGCGCCGCGAAATAAGAATCGAGCCACCCGGTGAGCCAGATATCCGCCAAACACGCGGTATGATCGGAGTGGTAGTGCGTGAGCAGTTGCAGGTCGATCCTGCCGATCGGAATCTTGAGCTGAAACAGCCGGATGGTGGCGCCGCGGCCGGCGTCGATGAGGATTTTCTGATCGCCGGCCTCGACCAGCGTGCAAGGTCCGAAGCGTTCCGGCAGCGGGATCGGCGTGCCGGTGCCGAGAAGCGTGACCCTGAAATCATTCGTCATGCTGAATGCTATTGCCTCTGTGGCGACTTGTTGGTGGCGACCGCTTGGGCGACATGCCCGAGCGTGCCGCCAACTTCGCAGCTCGGCGGTGCGCTCGTCGGAATTGCCGTGATCTGAAGCCGGCCGCCTATTCCAAGGTGATCCTGGCCTCTTTGATGATGCGCTTCCAGGATTCGGCGTCGTCCAGGATCTTCTTGCCGAATTCCTCCGGCGTCCCCCCCACCGGCTCGCTCTGCAACGTCGCGAGCCCTTTGCGGACCTCGGGGGTGAGGAGCGCCGCGTTCAGCGCATGATTGAGCTTGCCGATCGTGGCAGCGGGCGTTCCCGCCTTCGCGACCAAGCCGACCCATGAGCCCACCGACATATTGGGAAAGCCTTCTTCGGCAAAGGTCGGAACGTCGGGAAGAGCCGGCAGCCGCTTCGGACTCGTGACCGCGAGCGCGCGCAGCTTGCCGCTTTGCACTTGCGGTACGGCGACTGCGGCGCCCATCACCATGAAGTCGACACGGCCGGCGATGACGTCCTGCACGGCCTGGCCGAACTGGGAATAAGGCACGTGAATCGCCGCGGTCTGCGTCTTGTCCATCAGAAGTTCGGCAACCAGATGCGCCGGCGTGCCGTAGCCCGCGGAGGCGAAGTTCATTTTGCCGGGCCTGGCTTTGAGCGCGGCGATCAGTCCGGCAACCGATTTGGCCGGTGAGGCGTTGCCGACGACAAGGACGTTATAGTCCCAGTTGATCTGACCGATGGGCGCGATGTCCTTGGCGAGATCGACATGGACGGTCGGATACAAGGACAAGATCCAAGCGGTCGGCGCCGGCAGCGCGAGCAACAATGACCCGTCGGCGTTCTGATTCACAAGATCCTGCAGAGCGATGGTGCCCGATGCGCCGGGCCGGTTCTCGACCACGACCGGCCGGCCGAGCAGAGTTTGCAAGGGCGCAGTGAGCGTTCGGGTCTCGATATCGGGCGGCGAGCCCGCGCCGAACCCGACAGCGATGCGGACCGGCGACACCTGATTGTCCGCCGCACGGCCAAGGCCGCAGGCGAGACAAAGGTAGACCAGCACTCCGACGACGAGACGCAGTGGTCCTTTCATGTCTTCCCCCCTGCTCTTGCTTCGGCGCCGGCGACGAGTGCGGCATGCAGCGCCAGCAAGGCCTGCACGCGGGAAGGATCGCGGCGTCCAAATCCGCATTCGGTGGCGATGCCGAAGTCCGCGATGTGCCGCTGTGCAGCGGCCATCCGCGCCAGCGTGCCGGGCAACCCGTCGGCGTCGTGGATGAGACCGAGATAGAGACGGCAATCCGGCTGCAATCGCAATTCGTCGAGCGGGGCGAAATAGGCGTCGTCCGACCGCTCGACCGGTACCGGCATGTGATACCAGCCGACCGGCCTGTTCATGCCCCGCGAGATTGCGTTGGCGAGCCGCACCATGGCGCCCATGTCCTTGGGCTCGACGAAATGCTTGCCGCCGAAGCTGCCGTAACAGAAGTGGTAACCCAGTTCGACGCCGGCCGGCACCTGCTGGCCGATCCGGATCAGCCGGCTTTCGATTCCGGGCTGCGTATCGGAGAACCAGGCCGGGCGCGCCCCGTCGTAGGCCTGCATGTCGTGCGCGCAGTCCCATTGGATCGAAAGCTCGTCATGCGGAACGGCCGCTGCGATCCGCTCGACTTCGGCAAGCAGCGCCGATTCATAGGCGGGCTCCAGCGCGGCACGCTGATCCGGCGCGAAGTGAAAATTGATCAAGTTAAACGGCGACGGGATCGCCACCATGAAGCGTATCCCGGCGCCGATCACGCCCTTGGATTTGAGCGCGGCAAATTCCCGATAGGAGGCAATGGCGTTGCGGGCGTAACCGATGTCGCCCAAATGCAGCGCGCGAGCGTCGGCATTCTCCCGCAGGCGAAACCAGGTCTGTTGCTTCCACTGGTCGGGCGCCGTCGGATTGCGCCAGTCGCCTTGCGACGGCACGCTCTGAAGCATCGGATTGGCGGCAAGGATCGGGGCCTGCCATTCCATCCAGCCCAGGCGGTTGCCGGTCTCGCCGTCCGGAATCCGGCGCACCGCGTCGGCGAAGGTTTGCCCGATCGTCTTGAAGACGGTGGAGGCGTCGGACAATGCGATACTGCCGACGAAAAACACTTCGCGCCCTTGTGGACGAGCACTCATGGCGTCTCCCCGCCGACCGCCCTTCGATTTTTCGAAGTGACATCACCGGGGTAGCACTCAAAGCCGCAGATCGCGATTAGAATAGCCCGCCGTGCCACCAGGTGGTACGCAAGGGAGGCGGCAATGATGCCAGCGGTCAAGGAAATCCGCGTTCTCGCGCGCGGTGTGAAGGTCCTGGAAACGTTGTGCCGGCTGGGCGCATGCAGCCTCGCCGAGCTTCATCGCGAAACGGCCTTGCCGAAGTCGACGCTGCGCCGCATTCTTTTTACGTTCGAACAGGCGAATTTCCTGCACTGCAGCCTCGGCGACGGGCTCTATCGCGCGAATATTCAGGTGCCGGCATTCTTTTCCCCGGCCGACGCCAGTCCATTCATCGGACGGGTCGTCGCGGCGGCCAAGCCGGTGCTGGCCGAACTTTCAGCGAAGGCGTCGTGGCCGACGGATCTCATGGTGCGGGACGGTCCGCAGCTGCGCATTGTCGAGACCAACCGCGCGTTATCGCCGTTCCCGGTCAATCAGCTCGAGATCGGGGACAACGTCGATATGCTCAGCTCGGCCGTCGGACGCGCTTATCTCGCATTCTGCCCACAGGCCGAGCGCGCGGAGATCGTCAGCCAGATGCGTCGGCTCCACGGCGATGCGGCGCTGGCGGCCTTGCCGCGCATCCTCGATGAGACCCACGAACGCGGCTATGCCGTGCGCGCCCCGACTTGCACCGGAGGCACGAAACGGCATCCGACCCTGATCGACAATTTCCATGCGATCGCGGTGCCGGTCGTGCTGGACGAACAAGTCCTCTGCTGCATCAACCTGCTGTGGCGGCCTTCGGCCCTGTCCGGCACCGGCGTCGGCTACAAGCTCCGCATGGCGGGATTGCTCGGGCAATGTGCGGCGCGAATCGCGGACAATTATCGGACATGCTGTCCGGCGCCCGCGCCTCAGGATCTTCTGGTCGCGCCGGACGAAGACATGAACCGGCGCACACTGAAACCGAATGCCCCGCCGCCGCGGCTGGCATGACGGCCGCGGCACGCAACGAGGGGCGTCCGCCGCTACTTGACGATGCCGAGATCGACCGGTGCGCCGCGGGCATCGGCATCGGCGGGAGAAAGGACCGGATCTTTCCGGTTTTCGACGAGCGAACGCAGCGCAGCGGGCTTGTCAGCTTTTGAGCTGCACGTAGCCGTGATCCCGCATGCAGCTGACGAAACGATCGACCGTGCTCCGACTGGAGCCGCTCTTGTCGGCGGTGCCGCCGAGCGGCCCATCGAGGCTCTGCATTTCGTCCTTGCAGTCGACGGTGGCGATATCCAGCAATCCGGAAACGACCGGCTGGCCGTCGGCGCGCGTCCACGCCGTCGGCAATTCCGGTTGTCTGGCACAACCGCCGAGCATCAAGATCGAAACGAGAAAAAGCACACGCATGACGCCGGCGCTCTGACGCGGTTTCCGCGAAAGTAGCGGCAAAAATCCTAATATCTCGTGTCGACCGCGCGGCGCGAGCTGCCGCCCCGTGGTGAGTACGCGCGGGTATTCATGCTGCTTTGCGAAAAGCCCGAACACGGGAGGTGATCAAAAGCCGCGCCTGCATTTGGGAACTCTTCATGAGGCTTCCATGTTCAGACAATGAAGCAATTTTGTTTGGCATCTTCGGTCATGAGAACCCAACATGCGGTCTTTTGGCTGGCATCAGTCCTCGCAGCGCTCATCATGCTGTGGGTCGCATGGGATTTTCTGTACGGATTCGGGCAGAGATTTCCCGTGATAAATATCCCCGGCTTGGTATTGGCGGCGGCGATCTGGTCTGTCGGCTGGCTGTGCCGCCTCGCAGTTTGATCACACGGCCACGAAGGGGCCGGGATGCGGCGGGTGCCCGCTTCGCAGCAGGGGAAAGAAATAGCGCGGCGGCTCATAGTGTTCTTCCGCCGTCGGCGGATCGAGGAAAAGATCGGCGGCGCTGTCGTTGCGCACAAAGAACGCGTTCGACCCGGCAAAATTGCAGCCGACGATCCGGTATCCCTTGCTGCGGCCGAGCCGCACCAGCGCCTCGAGGCTGGCGCCGAAATAGCTGGTGCCGTCCCACCGCCGTTGCGCCTCGTAGGGAACGACCAGCGACAGCGGCGGGCGCAAGGTCGCATTGTATTCGATGACGACGACGCGCGGCTGCACCACGTCGATCGCCTGCCAGACCCAATAATCGTTGTAGTCGATATCGACGCACAAGAGATCGATCTCGCCGCCAAGGCCGGCTTGCGCGATCAGGCCGTTGATGTTTTCCGCGGTAATGAAGGCGTGATTGGCCACCAGATAACGGTTGGCGACAAAGCTCTGAAAATGCGAGCGGATCTGCGCGATGAATTCCTCGCCGCCATCGAGCCACAGCCCGCGCCAGCCTTCCACCAGAAGCTTCACCGAATTGCATTCAATGCCGCTTTCCACCCCGAACTCGATGAAGATGCGGTTCTTCACGCCGATCCGCTTGAAGATCTCGGCGATGATTCCGTCCTCGTCGCACTGCGAATAGATCTTGTAGCCGTAACGCAGGAGCCGTTTGGGATCGGCATTGCGCGGCTTCGCCAGTTCGTCGGTCCAGAAGCGCAGCAACTCGATCTGCGCCAGCTGGTCGAGCCGCGCGCCGCTGTACTTCTGCACTTGGAGTTGCTGCGCGAATGTTTCCGGTTCGAACATCTCACCAGCAGCGTCGCGAGGAGGATTTTCGGCGTCCCGCACGCTAATGGAACGAGTTGAGTCGAGCAAACGAACATGTCTGTGGACTTGCAGTCCGGATCGTGGTGACGTTCGCGCCGATCCGCCACTGATGGCATGACGTGGCCTGAAACGGGTTGCAACGATGTCGCGTAAATTCTGGATCTCGACTGCAATCGCCCTGTCGCTGCTGCCGGCCCTCGCCGCCGCCGCGCCGCGCCACGCGCGGCACGTTTATCACTGGCACGGCTACGGCTTCCTGCCCGGCTATCATCAGCCGCCCAACAACAGCATTCCGGTTTATTCGCACAAGCCCTGGGGCGACGGCGCGCCGGATTACACGCCGAGCTACTGGTACGACGGCGGCTGGTACTATTTCGGCAATCCGGGCTTCTTCCACGGCCGCTATAACGGCGGCAGCTTCGGCCCGTGCTGGACCTCGACCCCGATCGGGCTGATGTGGAATTGCGGCTAGCGCTGCGCAGGTCGGGCCGCGGTGTGTCTTGCCGGCAACGGTTCCGGAAAAACCGACATCAGTGCGCTTTGAGCGCCACTTTTGTCCCATTCGTTCCGTCTAACGTCGCACGGTGAACCGCCGGGCTCGTCACGTCGCGATCGACTACACGGCTTGGCACGTGCTTAATGATGCTCGATCAACAAGTCGGCTCTTCCGGTCTGCTTGGATTGATGCCAGCCGAAAGTAAGGAATCATATGATGCGTATCAGACTTGCCGCCTGCGCCGCCTTTGCCGCCGCGCTATTCGGCATGGGACTAGCTGCGACCACCCCCGCCCGCGCCGATACTCAAGTGGGCCTCCTGAGCTGCCGGAGCGCCAACGCGACAAGCTATCTCGTTGTATCGAATCAGCCCTTCACCTGCGTGTTCACGCCGACCGTCGGCGGTCCGGTTCAATTTTATCAGGCCGACATTCGCCGTTTCGGCGCCCAGGCCGGCTTCAGCAATAACACTGCCTTGGAATGGGCGGTGTTCGCGCCGAGCATCGGCGTGGGCCCCGGCGCGCTCGCCGGCACCTATGGCGGATTTTCCGCCGGAGCAGCCTTCGGCATCGGCGTTGGCGCCAACGGCCTCGTCGGCGGCAGCAACAATTCGTTCGCTCTGCAACCGCTCAGCTTCGAGGGCCAAGGCGGCGCGCTGAACGTGGTCGCGACCGCGACCGAAGTTGATCTGCAAGCCGTGGTGCCCGCGCACCATCACTGGCATCACCGCCATCACCACTAAGCTGGATCTGAACCAGCACCTGAACCATCATCTCGCGCTTCTGCGCCGGCGCGCATCCTGGATGCGCGCCGTTTTTTTTTGGCGCGCGCAACCTGAAGCGACATTTCCGATATCGGAATGTCCTGATACCGCGTCGTCGCGCCGACGATTATCCGGCCATTAAGGTTACCTCCGCTGATTTTGCGTGATGGCGCAAAAGCGCAACGGCGAAACGCCCCTCCCGCCCCGGCCATTAAGATACGATTCAAAGGCGTCGCGTTATCGCTGATAAGCGGGGCGACGACGTGCTGACCCGCGATCCGGTGTAGCGTATTTCGGATAGCCCCGTGGCCAATGCTTTGCTCGCGCGGACGAACCGCGATGCGGATCGTTCTTCCGATTTCAAGATTCCGGTCAAAGCGCTTCTGACTCTGTGCAACGCCGCCTTCAGGCGCCATGGAGCCGGAGAGTTCGCGCAAGCGATCCGCATCTACGAGCAGATCCTCGCGATCAGGCCGGACCTTTCGGACATCCACAACAACCTTGGTCATGCGCTCGCCGCGCTCGGCCGGCCGGCGGCGGCCGTCACGGCATTTGCGCACGCCATCGAACTGAGACCTTCCTACCCGGAGGCGCTGTGCAACTGGGGCCTCGCGCTGGCCGAACTCGACCGGCTCGATGAGGCCGAAGCCAAATATCGCCAGGCGATCGAGGTCGCTCCGCGCTTTGCCGGCGCCTACAACAATCTCGGGCTGCTGCTGAAGGCGACGGGGCGGCTCACCGAAGCCAAACGCGCATTCAAACAGGCGATTGCGCTCGCCCCGAATGACTTCTCCATTTATCACAATCTGGCCGCGGTCAGGCCGTTCAGCGCCGGCGACCGTTATCTCACCGCGCTCGAGGCCGCCGCGGCAGATCCCTCGATGCTCCCGGCCACCGACCAGATGCATCTGCATTTCACGCTGGCCAAGGCCAACGACGACCTCGACCGGTCCGAATACGCCTTTGCTCATCTCATGAAAGCCAACTGGCTCAAGCGCCGGCAGATCGCCTATGACGAAGCTGACACGCTCGGCCGGATGAACCGCCTGCGCGAGCTGGTCAGCCATGACTTCATTCGTGCGCGCCAGGGCTGCGGCGAGCGGTCGGCGGTGCCTGTCTTCATCGTCGGCATGACCCGGTCCGGCACGACGCTGATCGAGCAGATCCTGGCCAGCCACCCGCACGTCTTCGGCGCCGGCGAGCATCCGCTGCTGGATCAGGTCACGGGATCGATACAAAAGCTCCTGCCCGGCGCGCCGACCTTTCCCGACATGATGCTGCACATGTCGGGCGCCGACTTTTGTGCGCTCGGCTCCCTCTACCTCGACAGCCTCATGGAGCGTTCGGCCACGGCGCTGCGCATCACCGACAAGATGACGCTCAACTTCCTCTTTGTCGGCCTCATTCACCTGGCGCTGCCCGATGCCGCGATCATTCACGCCGTCCGCGATCCCGCCGACACCTGCCTCTCGTCGTTTTCGACGCATTTCAGCAACGGCAACGAGCACACTTACGACCTCGCCGAGCTCGGCCGTTATTATCGGCATTACCGGCAATTGATGGCGCATTGGCACGACGTGCTGCCGCCGGGGCGGATCCTCGACGTGCATTACGAGGACGTGGTCGCCGATGTGGAGAAGGCGGCGCGGCGCATCATCAGCCATTGCGGCCTCGACTGGGACCCGCGTTGCCTCGACTTTCATCTCACCGAGCGGACGGTCAAAACCGCGAGCGCGGCGCAGGTGCGCAAGCCGATCTACAAGAACTCGATCGCGCGCTGGCGCAAATACGAAGCCTTCATCGGACCGCTGCTCGCCGAGCTCGCACCGATCGCCGAATAGGCGCAGGCGCGTCGCAGGACGCGGCCGGCGCCGGTCACTCCTTGCGATACGCCGCCTTCGGATCGAACACGCGCTCGCCGCGGAATTCGAGCCTGGTCACGCCCGGCTTGCCAAGCGGCACGGCGCGATAGAAGCACGAGCGGCGGCCGGTATGGCAGGCGGCGACCGCCTGCTCGACCTTGATCCACACGGCATCCTGATCGCAATCGACCCGCATCTCGACGACGCGTTGCACGTGTCCGGATGTTTCGCCCTTCTTCCACAGCACGCGGCGCGAGCGGCTGAAGTACCACGCCTCGCCGGTCGCGATGGTCTTGGCCAAGGCCTCAGCATTCATATGCGCGACCATGAGCACATCGCCGCCGGCCGCATCGGTTGCGACGCAGGTGACGAGACCGTCGGCGTCGAATTTCGGCGTCAGCGCCGATCCCTCTTCGAGATCGGCCTCCGTTCCGGGCGGCGCAAATGGTGACGTATCGGACAAGGCGGCCTCATGCTGGGCGTCCGCCGCGCCGCAAAGCAGGTCTGCAGCGAACGCGGTCGTCTCGCACATTGTCCGGCCGATGTCGAGACAAGCCTAGCTCGGCACCGCCTCCGCCGTCCTGAACTTCACCGGGATGGCGAGATAGTGCACGCCATTGGCGGCGGCCGGCGGAAACCGCCCGGCACGCATGTTGACCTGGATCGACGGCAACAGGAGCCGCGGCGCCGAAAGCGTCGCGTCGCGCGCGGTGCGCATGGCGACGAACTCGGCCTCGCTGACGCCCTCCCTGACGTGCACGTTGCGCGCCCGTTCCTCGCCGACCGTAGTCTCCCAGGCATAGACGTCGCGCCCGGGCGCCTTGTAGTCGTGGCACATGAACAGCCGGGTCTCCGGCGGCAGCGCGAGCAGCTCTCTGATCGAGCGATAGAGCCGATGCGGGTCGCCGCCGGGAAAGTCGGCGCGGGCCGTGCCGAAATCCGGCATGAACAGCGTATCGCCGACAAAGGCGGCATCCGCGATCTTGTAAGTGACGTCGGCCGGCGTGTGGCCCGGCGTGTAGATGACTTCGGCCACGAGATCGCCGATGCGGAAGCGCTCGCCGTCGGCGAACAGGCGGTCGAAATCGCTGCCGTCGGTCTTGAGGTCGGCGGCATTGAAGATCGGCCTGAATATCTGCTGCACGTCCTTGATGTGCTCGCCGATTCCGATCTTGGCGCCGGTCTTGCCCTTGACGTAAGGCGAGCCGGAAAGATGATCGGCATGGGCGTGCGTTTCGAGCGCCCAGACGACCTCAAAGCCCCGCTCGTGCGCCCGGCGCAGGATCGCCGCGACCGATCGGGTATCCACCTCGCCGCTGCTGCCGTCATAGTCGAGCACCGGATCGATGATCGCCGCCTTTCGCGTGGCGGGATCGGCGACCAGATAGCTCACGGTATTGGTGGGCTCGTCGAAGAATGCCTGGATGATGGGCTGTTGCCGCATGGTTCCAATCTCCTCTCGCTGTCTTGACATATATATTAGCTATCGCTAAATAAGCAATGTCTAATATATCTCGCGAGGAACAGGAACCGATATGAGCGCCGTCAAGCTGGACACCGAACGGCTCGAGCAGAAAGCGGCGGAAGTCGCCGCGATCCTGCGCGCGCTCGCCAACGAGCGCCGGCTGATGATTCTGTGCAAGCTCGTCGAATGGGGCGAAGCCAACGTCAACGCGCTGGCCGACGAAGTCGGCCTCTCGCAGTCGGCGCTGTCGCAGCATTTGGCGAAAATGCGCGAGGAAGGGCTCGTCAGCTACCGGCGCGAAAGCCAGACGCTGTGGTACCGCATCGCCGACCCGCGCATCGAGGAAATGTTCGGCGTGCTGCACCGCCTGTTCTGTGCCCCCGGCAAGACCGGCACCCGCCGGCGATAAGAAACCCAACGGAGCAATGTCATGCCGCTTCCCAAAATCACCCCGCAACAGGCGCACAAAATGCTGAGCGAAGGCGCGATCCTGCTCGACATTCGCGAGGCTGACGAATATGCCCGCGCGCACATCGACGGCGCCAGGCATCTGCCGCTGTCCAAACTCGACGCGGCCGACCTGCGCGTTCAGCACGGCATGCCCGTGATCTTCCACTGCCGCAGCGGCGCGCGCACCGCCGGCAATGCGCCCCGCCTCGCCGCCAAGGTCGGCGGATCCTGCGACGCTTTCATTGTCGACGGCGGCCTCGACGCCTGGCGAAAGGCGGGGCTTCCGGTCGTGACCGATCGCCGCCAGCCGCTCGAATTGCAGCGTCAGGTGCAGATCGGCGCCGGCAGCCTGGCATTCTTCGGCACCCTGCTCGGCCTCCTGGTTTCGCCGTGGTTCTTGGCCGTGCCGCTCTTCGTCGGCGCCGGCCTGATGACCGCCGGCATCACCGGCTTTTGCGGCATGGCCCGCCTGCTTGTGCACATGCCGTGGAATCGCGCGATCTATCAGCCGCAGATCTAGGATCGCGAGACCGGTATGGACCTCTCCACGGTACAAGCCGCGCTCAGCGTGATCAGCGGCGGGCTGGTCGGTTTCTCGCTCGGCCTTGTCGGCGGCGGCGGATCGATCCTGGCCGTTCCCCTGCTCATTTACGTGGTCGGCATTGCCAACCCGCATGTCGCCATCGGAACCAGCGCGATTGCGGTCGCCGCCAGCGCCGCCTTGAATCTCTGGAATCACGGCCGCGCCGGCAATGTGAAGTGGCGATGCGCGCTGGTGTTCGCCGGCGCCGGCGTGACCGGTGCGCTGATCGGCTCGACGATCGGCATATGGATCGACGGGCAGAAACTGCTGATGGCCTTTGCCGTTCTGATGCTGGCGGTGGCGGGCCTCATGCTGCGCAAGCGCGGGAGCACGGGCGACAGCCAAGTGAGACTCAATCGCGACAACCTGCCGTGGCTCCTGGCGATCGGGCTGGGCGCCGGATTGCTGTCGGGCTTCTTCGGCATCGGCGGCGGATTCCTGGTGGTGCCGGGCCTGATGCTGGCGACCAGCATGCCGATTCTCTATGCGGTCGGTTCTTCACTCGTTGCAGTGACCGCCTTCGGCCTCGCCACGGTCGCAAATTACGCGATGTCGGGACTGGTCGATTGGAGCGTCGCGGCGCTGTTTCTGACCGGAGGGGCGTTGGGCGGCCTCGCCGGCGCGACCGCAGCCAAGACGCTGGCGGAGCGCAGAGGCGTACTCAACACGGCGCTCGCGATGCTCATCGCGATGGTGGGGAGCTACATGCTCCTGCGCGGCTTGGTTTTCGCTTCGGCGTGAGAGCAGCGTTCGAACGACGGCTTTTGCACGTCAGCGTTTGACCGTGGCGCCGACCAGCATCATGAAGCGCATCTGATCGTCCGCATTGTCGCGGAACGTGCCCAGGAAACGTGTCGTCACCGTGGAGGCGCCGGGCTTCTTGACGCCGCGAATGGCCATGCAGGTATGTTCGGCTTCGACCATCACCGCAACGCCGTGCGGCTTGAGCACCTCATTGACCGCGGTCGCGACCTGCGAGGTGAGATGCTCCTGCGTCTGCAGCCGCCGCGCGTAAGTATCGACCAGGCGCGCGAGCTTGGACAACCCGACCACGCGCTCGACCGGCCGGTAGGCGACATGCGCCTTGCCGTAGAACGGCAGCATGTGATGCTCGCAATGCGAGGTGAAACGGATGTCGCGGATCAGCACGAAGTCGTCATAGGCTTCGCTCTCCCCGAAGGTGCGGGCGAGCGCATCGGCCGGCACTTCGACATAGCCGCGATAAAGCTCGTCCAGCGCGCCGATGACGCGCTTGGGAGTATCGACCAGGCCTTCGCGATTCGGATCGTCGCCGATATAGGCGATCAGTGCCCGGACGGCGGCCTCGGCCTCCTCGCGGGAGGGCCTTTTTTCGACCGGTGCTGGAGCGTTGTGGACGTGATCCGAAAACTGCTCGCGGGGCCAAGACTTGATGCTTGGCTTGATAACTGCGTCCATTCCTACTCCCAATCACCGACCCATCACCGGCGCCCATTGCCAGCCGCCTGCCGGAACTTCAAATTCGAAGCCACGCCGCCTATATAATGCTTTGCCGGCCGGAGACAACAAATCCCAGAAATAACCGTAATTTACGATGCTCGACGAGGTCTATAACAAGCGCATTATCGAACTTGCGGGCACGATCCCCCGGATCGGGCGGCTGCCGCAGCCGGACGCCTCGGCGACCGCGCTGTCGAAGCTGTGCGGCTCGACCGTGACCATCGACCTGAAGATGGACGGCGACACCGTCACCGATTTCGCCCATGAGGTGAAGGCCTGCGCGCTCGGCCAGGCCTCGTCCTCGATCATGGCGCGCAACATCATCGGCTCGAAAGCGAGCGAGTTGCGCGCCTTGCGCGAGGCCGTGCGCAAGATGCTCAAGGAGAACGGCGCGCCGCCGGCGAACGGCAAATGGGCCGACATCGCCGTGCTCGAGCCGGTGCGCGACTATAAGGCGCGCCATGCCTCGACGCTGTTGACCTTCGATGCGGTGGTCGACGCGATCGGGCAGATCGAGGCCAAACGGGCCGCGGGCACTGCCGGCCAAAACGGCGGCGGCGCCGGAGCGGCGGCCAAACAAACGGCAAAGTGACTTGCCGCCGGCCGGCCGCAGTGTCGCCGCGGCTTTTCGCCAAGGCGTGCGCAATTTGCCGCGCCTGTTCGGCCGCCGCTTGATCACCGCCTATCGCTATACGCTCTCCCCGCTCATCGGCTACGAGTGCCGGCATCTGCCGACCTGCTCGCATTATGCCGATGAGGCAATCGATCGCTTTGGGCTATGGGCCGGCGGCTGGATGACGCTGGCACGGCTGCTGCGCTGCCAGCCGTTCGGCACGTCGGGACTCGATTTCGTGCCCGATGCGGCGCCCGAAAATGCGCGCTGGTATCTGCCGTGGCGCTATGCCCGCTGGCGTGGGACGAATGACCGTCAGCCAATGACCCTCAGCCCTCGCCCCGACATACGCCACATCCACTAATGCCGGAGCGGCCAATGCTTCAATCTGAAACAGCTTCGCTCTACACGCCGAGATGACGGTGCAGCAGTTCCGGCTGCCCGCGCACTTTTTGCGCCGACAGTGACTCGACAATGTGGCCGTTGTGCATCACGTAAATGCGGTCGGCGAGCGTCATGGTCGCGGAAATATTCTGCTCCACGATCACAATGGTCTGTCCGGCTTCGGCGAGCGTCCGGCAGGTCGCCAGCAGATCGTGCACGATGATCGGCGCCAAGCCCTCGAACGGCTCGTCGAGCAGCAGGATTTTCGGCTCGCGCACCAGCGCGCGGGCGATCGCCAGCATCTGCTGCTCGCCGCCGGAGAGATCGGTGCCGCGGCTCAAGCGCCGCTCCTTGAGCCGCGGAAACATGTCGTAGACGCGCTCGAGCGGCCAGCGGCTCGTCGCCGTCAGCCCGGACAGGACGAGATTCTCCTCGACATTCAGGCTGCCGAAAATGCGCCGATCCTCATGAACCAGCTGCATGCCGGCCTGGGCGATGGCATGGCTCTTCTTCCCGGCGATCTCGACGCCGTCGAATACGATCGAACCGGTATTCGGGGTCACCACGCCCATCAGGCTCTTCAACGTCGTGGTCTTGCCCGCGCCGTTGCGGCCGAGCAGCGCCACCACCTCGTTGCGATCGACGGTCAGCGACACGTCGAACAGGATGTGGGAGTCGCCGTAATAGGTATTGAGCTTGTTGACCTCGAGCAGGCTCATGCCTCGTGCACTCCCCCGAGATACGCCTCCTGCACGGCCGCGTTGGTCTTGATCTCGGCCGGCGTGCCCTCCGCCAGCACGCGGCCCTCCTGCAGCACCGTGACGCGCTCGACCAGCTCGAACAGCGAGTCCATGTCATGGTCGACGATGATCATGGTGCGGTCCCGGCCGATCGACTTGAGGAGCTTCACCATCTCGACGCGTTCGAGCGGACTCATGCCGGCGAGCGGCTCGTCGAGCAGCAGGAGGCTCGGCGTCGTGGCAAGCGCAAGCCCGATCTCCAGCCTGCGCTTCTCGCCATAGGCCAGTTCGGACACCGGCAGGTCGGCGCGGTCGGCCAGATGCACGACCTTGAGCGTATCCTCGACGCGTTCGATCAAGCCTTTGACGCTGCCGATATGGCGCAACAGATCGAGACGAAACGGCCCGCGCTTTTCGGCGAGCGCCGCGATCGTCGCGTTCTCCCGCACGCTGAGCCGGTTGAACAGCTGGTTGACCTGATAGCTCTTCGTCAAACCGAGCTGGCACACCCGCGTCACGCCGAAGCCGGTGATGTCGCGGCCCTCGAACACGATGCGCCCGGCGGTCGGCACCATCTCGCAGGTCAGCATCTTGAAGAAGGTGGATTTGCCCGCGCCGTTGGGGCCGATGATGCCGCGGACTTCGCCGCGCCGCACCGAGAAGTCGATACCGTTATTGGCGATCAGGCCGCCGAAGCGCTTGGTCAATCCTTCCGCGCGCAAAATGACGGCGCCGTCATCGGCGGACTTCAGCCGCCCCGACGACGGCGTCAAATGCGCGAGCGGCGCGCTACCTTCGGCCGCGATCGCGGCCGACGGCGATACCGCATGCGGGTCGGCCGGCTTGCGAGGCTTGGCCTGTCCGGCCGCGAGCCGAGCCAGATCCGCCACCCCGCCGACGATGCCGCGGCGCAGAAAACAGACGAGCAGCACGAACACGATCCCCAGCACCAGCTTCCAGGTCGCGCCGAGATGCAGCGATGTCTGGAAAAAATCGCTCAGGAAGAGCCAGACCGTGGCGCCGACCAGCGGACCGAACAGCGTGCCCGCGCCGCCGATCGCAGTCTGCATCACCAGCTGCCCCGACGTGTCGAACATGAAGGCGTCCGGCGGCATGAAGCCCTGCATGATGCCAAGGAGCCCGCCGGCGAAGCCGGCATAGGCGGCGGCGATGACGAAAGCGGTGAGCTTGTAGCCGTGAATGTTGTGGCCGACCGCGGCGGCGCGCAGCGGGTTGTCGCGAATAGCGCTCAAGATGGCGCCGACCGGCGATCGCACGATACGCAAGCCGATCACCATGCCGATGAAAAACCAGAACGCGAGAAAGACGTAAAGCCGCCGATCGCTGTCAAAATGAATGGTGGTGAAGCCGAGAGAGAGGCTCGGGGTCGGCACCCCGGGCAAGCCGTTCTCGCCGCCGGTATAGGCCGACAGCGGGTTGAATTCGACGAAGAAGAACACCTCGGCGATCGCGACCGTGATCATGGCGAAGTAGATGCCGGTGCGGCGCAACGCGATCAGTCCGACCGCATAGCCGATAGCCGCCGCCGCGATCATGCCGATGAACAGGGCCACGATGACGTTCGGGAAATTCAACACGGTCAGCAGATAGGCGGCGACCATGCCGCCGGCTCCGTAGAACGCCGACTGGCCGAACGACAACAGGCCGGTAAAGCCGAACAGGATGTCGAAGCCGATGCCGAACAGGCCCCAAACAAGGATGCGATTCACGGTCGTGGGCGCGAAGCCAAGATGGGGCAACACGAACGGCGCCACGATCAGGCCGGCCGCGATCAGCACTTCGATGAGGAAAGGATGTCGCTTGAGCATGCGATGACTGCGTTCACTCGCGGCCGGCCGTGCCGAGCAGGCCGTAAGGGCGAAATACCAGCACCAGCGTCATCGCCACGAACAGCATGACGTAGGCATAGCCCGGGTTGAACATCGAGGTGATGCTGATGATCTCGCCGGCGATCAGGCCGCCCAGCACCGCGCCGGGAAACGAGCCGACGCCGCCGATGACGACGACGACAAAGGTCTGCACCAGGATCGATTCGCCGACATCGGGCGCGATCGAGACGACCGGCGCGTTGACGATGCCGGCAAAACCCGCCGCCATGGCGCCGATGCCGAACACCAGCATGAACACCTTGTCGACGTCGATGCCCAGCGAATCGACCATCACTGAATCTTCGATACCGGCGCGGACGATCATGCCGATACGCGTGCGATAGAGCACGATGTAAAGCGCGACCAGCGCCACCGCGACGATGCCGAGCAAAGCAAGGCGGTAGGTCGGATAGAACATGAAACCGATCGGCGTGATCCCCAGCAGCGGCGCCGGCGGCGGCACCGACTTGGAAAGGCTGCCGAAGAAAAATCGCACCGTCTCAACGAAGACGATGCCAAGACCGAAAGTCACGAGCAGCTGATCCTCGTGCGGCCTCTTGTAGAAGTGGCGGATGACGACACGTTCCATCGCCACGCCAACCAGCATGACGAACAGAGCGCCGGCGATGACCGCGGCGACAAAGGAGCCGGTATAGGTGAAGGCGACCCAGCCGGCGTAACCGCCGAGCATGAACATGGCGCCGTGCGCGAGGTTGAGCACGCCGAGCGTGCCGTAGATGATCGTCAGGCCCGACGAGATCAGCGCCAAAAGCGCACCCAGCACAATTCCGTTGAAACATTGCGAGATAAAGTTGGGCCAGTTGACCACGCTGTTATCCACGTCCGGATTCATCCCGGACAGCCACGGTTTGTTGTAACCGGCAAAACAGCCGGGCTAAAGGGGCGAAGAGCGCGCTTCGCCGTTTGGCCCGGCCATGATGGAATTAAGGCCCTCGCCGCGACGCAATGCGGAGAGGGCCGGGTGATCAAGTGTAATCACCGAGGTTGCAGCCGAACGCGTCGGGCTTCTGCATGAGCGGCGCGCCGGGCACGATTTCCACGACCTCCCAGTAGTCTTCCTTGTTCTTCATGTCCTTGGGCGCCTTGCCGCGGACGATGATGACCGGACGGACCAGCTGGTGATCTTCGGGGCGGAAATGCACGTCACCGACCGTGGAGTCGAACGACTCGCCCTTTTCGTAGGTCCTGATGACATCGGGCGGGTAGAAGGTGCCGGCCTCCGAGACCATGCGCGCCCATATGGCGAATTGCATATAGGCGTTATTGGCACCCCATTCAGGCTTGTAGCCGTACTTCTTGTCGAAGGCCTCGACGAACATCTTCGCCAGCGGATACTTGTCATCCAGCGTCCACCAGAAATCAGTGGCAGCAAAGACGCCCTCGGTGAGTTCCGGCCCTACTTCCTTGGCGAGGAAGGGGATCTGATAGGGAATCACCATGCTCATCTTCGGCGTGAGGCCAAACTGCTTGGCCTGCTGGATCGACAGCACCGCATCGCGGCCCCAGTTCACGTTGATGATGAACTCGGCGCCGGAATTGGCGATGTTGGTCAGATACTGGCTGAAGTCCTGAGTGCCGAGCGGCGAGATCTGGTTGGTCACCATGGTCCAGCCGGCGTTCTTGCTCAGATAGTCGTTCACCGACTTGGTCACGGTGTGACCATAAGTGTAGTCGGGCGTCATGAACGCGGCCTTGCGGTTCTTGCCGAAGTT
>Ga0335072_10001280_pt1 | contig 41432 bp, 64 predicted proteins | sample Lox_Sample_21_FD_206725 | JGI IMG/M metagenome (GOLD analysis project Ga0335072, IMG submission 206725) | Soil microbial communities from Loxahatchee National Wildlife Refuge, Florida, United States - Lox_Sample_2.1 | ecosystem: Environmental > Terrestrial > Soil > Wetlands | place: USA... | reverse complement strand
CGGTGAGCGTCGCAGTGCCAGTCATGACAGCTTCCTTCCTGGCCGGGTACTGCCATGGTCTTCAGCCGCTGCGGCGGCTTCCTGGCCTGCGGGAGGGACATCGGGGCCAGTCCCTCCCGCAGGGTCCTCGCGCCGGGCACGGGCCTCCTGCACCCGGGCCAGCGCCCGGTCAATCACGTCGGCGGGCATGTCGCCGATCGTGGCGGCAGCGGCGCGCAGGGCGTCCTCCGGACTCTGGCCGGCGAGGCGGCCGGTGTGCTGCCACTCCTCGCCGATCGCCTCGCACCGCACGACCTGCGAGCAGATCCCGCACAGGCCCTCTGCCGGGTAGTGGTTGCCGTTGCACAGCCATGCCCTGGTGCCCGTAGCGTTGCCGATCCCGGTCCGGTAGGCGCTGTCCGGGATGAGGTCGACCGGGTGCGCCGCGGACTCCGTGAGGCTGCTCATGAGTGCCTCCTGGTCGCCGCGAAGGATGCGCCGAGCCGGGCGCGGATCTGCTCTATGGCCTCCGGTGAGAGGGGGTCCATGATCTCGGCGCGCGCCTTGCGCCGCTCATCGGCCTCGGCCAGCAGCGCCTCGCGCCGCTCCGGTGTCGTGCTGTCCGCGCGGACCTCGTTGCCGATCTCGCCGTCCGTCAGCATTCCGGCGGGCATTGCCACGGTACGGCGCAGGTCCCGCGCCGCCTGCACCTCAGCTGCCGTCGCCGCGCCGGTCATGACGGTCCTCCCATTGCCCTGCGGATAGCGGCCCGCAGGCTCGGCCCGTCGGGTGCCGTGGCGTACAAGGGCTCGTCCTCGCCGCGAGGGAAGCCAGCCGACCACCGGCCGTCTGACCACCGGCGGGCGAGCCAGCCAGGGTGCTCCTTCTCGATCAGCCGCACCTCGGCCGCAGCCGACATGACGATGGTCAGCACGGCAAGCAGGGCGGACGGGGACACGCACGGGCCCGTGTGCAGGGAGCGCACCGTGTCGACCGGGACCGCGCCGTGCCAGCAGCCGTCACGGTCCTCCCATGCCTTGCCGCCGGGATTGTCCTGCAGCCATGCGGCGAGGAGGTCCTCGCCGTCGTGGGCGCTCACTGCGTGGTCCCGTTGCGGGCGTCACGGTCGGCGATCACGTCTGCGCGGACGAGCTTGCGGAGGTCTCCCGGGCTCTCGGCGGTCATCAGGTCTCCGGTGCCGTCTGCCCGCCAGGCGGCGAGCTCACCGAACCTGTCTCCGGCCATCATGCCGAAGCGGTACTCCGGTCCCCAGTTGAGCCGCAGGTCCTCAAGGGCCTCCTGGACCCACAGGGCGAGGAATTTCCCTTCCTGCCTTGAGTCCAGCATGTCCGTTCTTCCGGCTCCGGCACCCTCCCCGAGTGCCGTGCCGTCTCTTGCGGGCGTTGCGTCGCCCATTTCCGATCACCCCACGGTCATCGCGTGAATGCCAATAGAGGCAGGATGCAATCCCAGGGAGTACCTTGGGGAGTATGGACCCGTTGCCCATCCCAGGCGGGTCAACAGGTCCATGCCCCTGACGGCGACGGCACACAAGGAACGGCGCACTTCCCATGGCGGACCTTTACGCCGTGGTGGACCGGCTTGCGAGAGAGCGCGGCATGTCCCATAACGCGCTCGCGAAAGCGGTCCACCATGATCCCAGCTACCTCAGCAGGGCCCTGCGCGGCATCAAGCCGTGCGGCCCGGCACTTGCCCGCGCGATCGACGAGGCCCTCGGCGCGGGCGGCGAGGTGATCGCTGCCGCCGCCCGGTCAGCACCCAGGCCCGCACCTCTCGTCACGGAGGACTTCGTGCCGCCCGAGCTTGCCGACTACTTCGCCGCCCAGCTTGCCGGGCACTACGCGGCCGACCGGTTCCTCGGCCCTGGCAGCCTCATCCCCGTCGCGAAGGCCCAGTACGACCTGCTGTGCCAGGTCGCCGGGACGGCGAGGGGCCAGGTTCGCGCTGACCTGTGGTCGGTCGCCGCCGGGTTCGCCGCGCTCCTCGGCTGGCTGCACCAGGACGCCGGGGACCTTGCCGAGTCGGCCCGCTGGCATGACGTGATGATCGAGCGGGCCCACCGGTCCCGTGACCCGCAGCTCGTCGGGTTCTCCCTCCACTGCAAGGCGCTGCTCCTCGCCGACTCAGGCGACGGCAACGGGGTCCTTGACCTGACCAGCGCGGGCCTGTCGCAGGAGGGCCTCATCCCGAAGGCGAGGGTGCTGCTGCTGCAGCAGGCGGCTCACGGCTGGTCGATGGCCGGCGGGCAGGACGCCCCGGCGCAGTGCGAGCGGCTGCTAGGCGACGCTGAGGCGCTGATGGGCGACATTGACGACTCCTACCCGTGGGGGGCGTGCACCTCACCCCGGTACATTGACGTGCAGCGCGCCACCGTCGCCACCCGCCTCGGCCTGGACGCCCAGGCAGCCGCCTTGTGGGAGGAGGTCATCCCGGGGGTGCCCGCGTCGTCGCGGCGTGACCTTGGCGTGTTCGCCGCCCGCCACGCCCAGGTCCTGGCCGGGATCGGGGAGCCGGAGCATGCCGTCGCCATCGTTCAGGGCACCATCCCGGTCGCGGTCCAGTCCGGGTCAGCGCGGATGCGGGCTGAGCTGATGGCCGTCCGCCAGCGGATGGAGCCGTGGCGCGGCCAGCAGCCGTGGCGGGACCTTGAGTACGCGCTCGCCGACCTGCCCAGGCAGCGGAAGGCGGCGACCTGACATGGCACTGCGAGACCAGGTGATCACCGCTGACGACCTGCCGCGCAGGCTTGCCGGGCTCCCCGGCTGGACCGGGGACACCACGGGCATCAGCCGCGAGTACCCGGTCGGCTGGGACGCCGCCGTCCGCATGGTGGCCGACACGGGCCCGCTCGCCGTGGAGCTGGAGCACCGGCCCGACCTGGACGTCCGCTGGACGGGCCTGCGAGTGTTCCTGACGACTCACACGGCAGGCGACGTGGTGACCGAGCTGGACCTCGTGACGGCCGCCCGGCTGGACGCAATTGCCGGCTCCTACGGGGTTTCCGGCTTATAATTGGCGTGCGACGTTGTGCCGTTCGCTTGGGATGCCCCGCCAGCCTGGGAAGCATGGCGGGGCATTCATCTTTTATCCGCATGACGGAATTGCCTGATGTTGCTCCCGGCCATAGTTTCGTAACCGCGCAAGCCGTGACGGGCCTATCCCGCCCACTGGTAGGCGAGGAACAGCAGCCCCACGACGGCGGCCAGCGGGGCCATGACGCTAAGCCATGCCCATCGTGCCCATGGGTGGCGGGCGTCGATGGCGGCGAGGGCGACGCAGACGGGGAACAGGACCAGGACGGTGCGGGTGCCGGTCTGGTAGTACGTCTGGGTGCCGAGGGACACGGCGGCGAGCCCGCAGTAGGCGGCCTGCGGCCAGCGGCGGAACACGAGGAACGCGACCGTGGCCGCGACCATGATGATCATCGCGCCAAGCTCCAGCTGGTACTCGAACGCGTACCCGGCGGAGAGCTGGTGCCCGAATGCCCATCCCCACGTGAACTTCCACGCCGACACGGGGGTGACCGTGCGGAGATACCAGCCTGCCTCGTTCGCCTTCCGCCACGTGTCCCAGCCGCGGCTCACGGTCAGGTACGCCTCGTAGGCTCCCGGCCCGGCGAGAGCGAGGCACGCCCACCCGGCCCCGGCCAGCCGCCTGCCCTGCGGCCCGGTGAGCGCCATCACCACCAGCGCGGGGATGAGGAACAGGGCATCGGGGCGGACCAGCCCGGACAGGCCGGCCAGCAGCGCCGCCGTCCGCCACCGGCCCCGCGTCCCGGCATGCCACGCGGGGATGGCGAGGGCCAGGAACAGGCCCTCGGCGTACCCGGCCATGAGGAACACGGCGGCGGGCATGGTGAGCAGGTAGAGGACCGCGCGGCGGCTGCCGGCGAGCCGGGCCAGCGACACGACCGCGAAGCCCCCGGCGACGGTGGCGACGGCCAGCTCCGCGAGCACCCAGTTCCCCAGGATCAGGTGCGCCCCGGCGAGCACTGCCGGGTAGCCGGGGAAGAACGCGGCGGCGTTGGGCTTGGACTGGGCGGAGAAGTAGCCGTGGGCTGCGATGGCCTGGTACCACTGCGCGTCCCAGTGGTCCCATGCCCCGGTCAGCGGCGCGCTGCCCCGGCCGGCGCGGTACACCCAGGACGCCGCCCACGCCAGGACCAGGAGGGCGGCGTGCGCGGCGGCCCACATGCCAAGCGCGGCACGGTCCTCCGGGCCCAGGTGCCACCAGCGCGGCGGGACGGGCCCTTCGCCGGGCTGGAGCACGGGCGGGTCGGCAACCGGGATGAGCTGGTCCATATCAGTCGGACGCGCCACTCCCGCTGCCGGTTGGCCGGGTATGCCCGAAAGATGCCGTAGCGGTACCGGGGCGGGCGGCTGCATACTCGCTGCTGCTACCCGGGGCCAGCCGCTGGCCAGCTTGCCGGGGCGAGGAGTTCAACCTCGCGATCTTCCGCCCGTTGCCGCTCTTCGAAGGCCGAACGCTTACCAGCCTAGCCTTGTGCGGTGACGGCCTCGTCCGCGAACGCCCGGTCAAGGCGCTCGGCGTAGTCGCTGGCGAGGATGTCGAACGCGGACAGCCTGGTGGTCGCACACGTAGCGTGGCAGCGGCCCGGCGATCTCCTTGGCCGTGTCGGAGGCGAGCGCGGCGAACGTCAGCTGCTCCAGCTCGCGCCGGTCGTGGCTCTCGCAGGTGCCTACGACTACGGGCCGCGCGCCGAACATGAACGTGCGCGGATGGTACGTGACCTGCCGGTACTCGCCGTGGATGCCACGCTCGGCAACATCGGACGAATCGATGGCCTGCACGGGGTAGTTCCCGGTCTGCTCCCAGACTCTCCCGGCTAGCGGGCCGTCAAGCATCAGCATCTTGGCCATGCGCTGACGCTACCGCCCCTTCCCGCTCCCGATCAGCGCCGCTAGCGCCTGTACTTCTGCGGCCAGGGCGAGTGCCTCGGTGTCGGAGAGTTCTCCGGTGTCTGCTTTCCTTGCTGCGTCTTTCATTCCCGCGTGGGCTATGACCGGGAGTGCTGCCCTTCCAAGAGCCTCGTATGCGACCGCGAGGGTGGCGTACGGGTCCAAGGGGGTTTGCTCCGGGGGGTTGGGCGCGAGTGCGCGCTTCCAACCCTATGACACGGCAGAGGCCCCCGGAGCGGGTCCGGGGGCCTCGGTGGCGGGTGCGGTGCTAGTTGCCCGCGGTGGCCGGCGTGCGCCAGTCCCCGTCTTCGCGCCAGGCCGACATTGGCACGGGGTCGGCGGCGAGGAACGCCAGGACCCACTCGCGGACCCGGTTCACGACGACGTCCCGCTCCGCTCCCCGCACGGGGCTGGTGCCGGTGTCGCCCTTGCCGGTGATGCGGCTGACGAGCGGGTTAACTGGCTTGGCGTGCGGCCCCTCGAACGCGATCGAGAACTGGGTGGGCCGGGCGTCGTCAAGGTGGACGCCGACGTTGCCGAGCAGCAGGTACGGGGCGACCTGCGACACGATGCCGTGGCCGTTGTCGTCCTTGCCGGTGATCGCGGTGCGGTAGACGCGGCCCTCGACCTCAAGGCCGGACTCCGTCCTGAACCTGAATGTCTCGGGCAGGCTGTCGAGGTCCCTGCCGTTCATGATCGTCTTCATGGTCTCCCCACTTCTTGCGCGTGTTCCTGGTGCGGCTGGATTGCCGCCGATGAAGGGGGCGTTGCGCCCGAGTCCTGCTCCCGTGCCCGCCGGTAGCGAGTCGCGCGGGAGGGTTCCGTGCCGTCCGGGAGCCGCTTGCCGCCTCGTGCGGGGAGAAGCCCGGCGCACCACCGCTGCACCGTCCGCAGCGGCACGCCCAGCTCCTCCGCGATCTGCGGGCCGTTCCTGCCGGACCCGGCGAGGGCCCGCGCGTGGTCGCGGGCCCCCGTGCTGGCTGGCCGGCTCATCAGATGCCAAGCTCGAACTTGGCGGTGTCGATCCACTCGCTGATCTCGGTGCGGCTCATGCGGCGGAACTCGGCGGCCGAGGGGCGGTAGAAGTTGCCGCCGCCCGCCTGGCCGTCGCGGTCGCACAGGGACAGCGCGTAGGCGATCTGCTTCTCGGTCGGGGCGATGGCCGCCGCCGCGCCGGTGCCGCGCGCCATCTCCTTCTTGCTGACGGGGACGATCAGGCCGGACTCTCCGGGGGTGATGCGGTCGACCGCGAACTTTGCCAGGTCTCCGGGCGCCTTGCCGGGGAGCGTGCTGCTGGCGCCCAGCTTGACCTCGATGCCGGTGATGCCGGCCTCTTCGCTGCCGAGCGCCCGCTGGAAGTGGCCGCTGATGTAGGCGCTCTCGCCGTCCTTGGTGACGTAGTGGAACCGGACCTCGCACTGGCCCTTGACGCCCCTGAGGATCTCCGGTCGTGCTGTCATCGTGCCCCCTTGCTCGTTCCTGCCGATGACTCCATTATGGCGTCTCATGAGACGCCACGTCAAGGGGGGCGACCGGAGAATGCGGGGCTACCGGCCGGCGAGGACGTCCTCGGCGGTGACGGGCACCGGCTCCACCGACCACCTGGCCCCGCATGCCTCTGGCAGCACCAGCTCAGCTGACGTGAGGGCCATCCCCGCTGACTGTGCCCGTATCCTCAGCTCCCACCGTGACAGGGTGGCGGTGTGGACCGCGTCCACGACCGGCTCGAAGGCGACGGGCATCGGCGGGGCTGCTCCCTCGGGGCGCTCCAGGATGCCGGTCACGTCGTACTCGCGCCATGGCCGCTCGGGCAGCTCAAGGCCAAGCTCCGGCAGGCGGATCATGCTGGTCACGTCCATGCCCGGATCGTAGCCAGGAGCACCGACATTCCGGGCTACGCGTCCTCGCGGGTGAGGATGAGCGTGTCGATCCCGTTCACCGGCTTTCCCGCCGCGATGGCCTTGACGTGGGCGTCGTACAGGGCGCCCAGGGGCGCCGACCCCGGTGCCGCGTCAAGCCAGTCCCGCACGCCCGGCCGGCCGCCCCAGTGCAGGACTGTCAGGTAGGCGGCGGCCTCCCTCAGCGCGGCGACCCCGGGGAACCGGGCGTGCAGCTCGGCCCTGGCGTCGTCGTAGCCCTGGAGCGCGGCCGTGGCGACGGCGGCGTCGGTCATGCCCTGGTAGTCACGGCCTTCCGGGTCGGCGGGCTGCTCCCTGGCGGCGGCGTACAGTGTCGGCCGGGACAGGCCCGTGATCTGCGCCGCCTCGGTGATGTCGATCCTCAGCTGAGGGCAGCGCGCCTTCAGGTCCTCGGCCCGGCGGGTGAGCTCCCCGGCCTGCCGCCGCGCGGCCCGGACGAGGGCATCGCCCTGCTCGCGGCGCGCGGCCTGCGCCTTCAGGCCGTCGCGGATCGCCCAGTGCTCGGCGATGTCCTCCTGGGTGAACTCCGGCTTCCGGCTCACTGGCTGGCCCCTTCCGCGATCGCCATCAGCATCGCCATGGCGCCGGAGTCGGCCTTGTCCATGCGGGCCCTGATGACCTCGCGGGGGTCGAGGCGGGCGTCGATCCACGCGCGGGCCGCGGTCTCGCGGGCAGCGGCGCGGGTGATGATCGCCTCGACGTCGGCGGCCAGGTCCCCGGCGCCGGACCTGCGGACGCTGTCCAGCACGGAGTCGATCGCGTCGCGGCGGATGCCCTCGGCCCATGCGACCTGCCCGTCGCTGCCCTGGAGGGCAGGAAGGCCGGCGGCGGCGTTCACGGCCGCGGCCTGCGCGCTGGCCTCGGCGCGCCTTGCCTGCTCGCCGTCGCGACGGCAGGCGGGGCACGCCAGCCGCGCGAGGGACTCGGCCTTGCGCTCACGCTCGCCGCGGACGTTCGTGCCGGTGATGTTCACGGTCGTCTCGTGACCGCACTTCCAGCTGATCGGGTACTGTGCCATGTAAAGTATGTTAACACTTTACGGTCAGTGTGTAAATACGTTTTACAGATCATCCCACCGATATTCCAGGGGGCTACAGCACCTTGTCGATGCGGATGACGTTGAGGATGTCGCCGTCGATGATGCAGTGGACCCGGTACGGGCCGACGTGGAGCCGGTGGTAGTCACGCCGGTGAAATGAGCCGGGGTCCTCGTGGCCGGCCAGCAGCCCGGCGACTGCCGTGTTGATGGCGACGGAGTCCGCGTGGGACTCCTTCATGAGGGCGCGGATGAACTCGGACGGCTGCGGGAGCCAGTCGGGCGTCACCGGGTGGCGGCCAGTGCCGCGTCGATCTCCTCCTGCGAGCTGCCGCCCTGCCGTCCGCCCTCGACGTACTGCCGGTACTCGGCGTAGACCCCGGCGATCTCGGCTTCCTCGGCCTCCGCCGCCGCGACTTCCTCCGGCGTGGCATGCCGCTCGATGGCCTCAAGCCTGGTCAGCGTGGCCAGCGGGATGATGACGGCGTCCTCGCCGCGCAGTTGGAGGCCATCTGGCCGTAGGCGGTCCTGAGGTGACTCAGCTGGCTGCGCGCTCATGACGTCAAGGGTACGCTGCCAGCTGCCCGGATGCCATGGCACGGGCCGTCCTGAGAGGCACCCCAGGGTGCTCTCAGCTACGCCTCCCGGGCCGAGTAGGCCACGCGGGGAACGTCCCCGAGCGCGCGCCTGGCGATCGGGAAGGCTGCCGTCTGCGCGCCCTCGATCTCGGCTGCCTCCACGATCATCGAGATCACGACACCGATGGCAGAGCGCTCTGCGGTGGCCTCGCTGATCGCCGGCTGCTCCCCGGTGGCGCTTCGCAGGGCATCGCGGACGCGCGCCACCGTCGCATCCCGCACCTTGTCGTCGAGTGGCAGCCTGCCCTCGAATGAGATGAGCCATCGCTGCCGGGGCAAGACCGTGGTCCGCCTGCCGGACTCGAGCTGGACGAGCCCCTCGCGCTCCAGGGCCTCGAACGCGCGCTGGACTATGGGCTGGCTGACCCCGTAGTCCTTGGCGAAGAACGGGCCGCTGGCCTTGTCGGGCCAGTCGCCGGTGAAGATGCGCTTGCGGAGCTTCTCGGTGAGCTGCTCGTACCTGGGTGCCCCAGGCGGTGTCAGCTCCTCCACGCAGCGCGTCCTTCCCATCCGGCCCCGAAGTCTCAGCCAATCGTAGAGGTCAAGCTTCCCGGCACCTAGTTGGCCGTGTACCGGGTTGACAACGGCCCCGCCGTCGTAGACTGTGGTCATGACCTAAAGCCTAGCTTTTAGGATGGCAACATGAAATCCCGATCGGCTCTCGGCGTGGCGGCCACGCTGCTCGCAGCCCTGGCGGTCGCCCCTGCCGTGGCAGCGTGCCAGCCGGCCACGGTCACGCCACCCTCCGCCAGCCCGTGCCCTCATGGCCAGGACCGGGTCCCTGACGGGAGCTGCCTGCCGGCGATCTTCCTGCCGCCGGGCTATACCCCTGGCGCGAGGCCACAGTGAGGCGCCGCCCGGTCCTCAGGCGGCCCTCTCGCAGGGCCCCGGAGCGCCCGCAGGCACCGGCGCCCGGCCAGGAGCAGGAGCGGCGTCCGGGTGGCCCGGACGTGCTCGAGGCGACTGTGTACGGCGACGGCATCCCGGCACTCGAAAGGGCCGCGCTGGAGCAGGCTAGGGAACTGTACGGCGAATCGGCGGAGCTCAAGGTCGAGCGCGTCGGCACTATCCAGACCTGGAGCACCGGCAAGGGCGCATTCACAGCCTGCATCCGCGTCCGCTGCCTGAACTTCCCTGGGCTGAGCCTGCCCGACAAGGCACCTGCGGCGGCCCTCCCGGATCCGCTGGTCGTGGCGGCCATCCATGAGGCCGGGAGGCTGCTCGACGGATACGAGAAGGCCGAGGCCGCCGGCCTGCTTGAGGAGGGTCAGTGAACGTTCGATTGGCCTTGTCCTGGCTTGCCGGAGCGCTGCTCGTGGCCTCGGTCGCTGCCGGGTGCCAGTCCCAGACCGTCACGCCCATCTGCCCGCATGGCTCGTCCCAGGTTCCGAACGCCCCTGGCGCGAGCCCGGGCAGCACGACGTGCGCCTTCACGCCGTCGCCGGGGAGCAGCCAGTGAACCGCCGCTCTCCCCTTGGATTCAGCCCCGGGGCGGCTGGGCCCCTGTTCTCCCGGGAGCTGACCCTCCCGTCGGCGATCACCCTGTCCTGGCAGGACCAGGCGGTCTGCGCGCAGACGGATCCGGAGGCGTTCTTCCCGGAGAAGGGCGGATCGACCAGGGAGGCCAAGCGGGTCTGCCGGTCGTGCCCTGTCCGGGCCGAGTGCCTGGAGTACGCCCTGGCCAACGATGAGCGGTTCGGAATCTGGGGAGGCCTGTCGGAGCGGGAGCGCCGGCGGCTGAAGGCCCGCAGCGCCCCGGCCGTCTGCCCGGCTGGCCTTCACGAGATGACCGCGTGGAACACGCTCAGGTTCGGGAAGTGCCGGGCGTGCAAGCAGGCCGCCGAGGGGCAGCCGTCACGGCATGACCAGGGGCTGGCCGCGTGAACGGGGCATCGTGGGCCATCTCCTGCGCGGCAGTGTTCACGCTGGCCTTGTGCCTGATCCTGCTGCGCCACTACACCCACCTGCATCCGATGGCTCACCCGGTGCTGGTGCGGCTGGCGATCGCCGGCGCCTACATCGCCGGGTGCGCGATCGCGCTGACCGTTCTCGGCTCCTACGTGGAGAGCTTCCTGACGTGGCTGCTGCACCCGGTCGGCGGCCAGCACGGCAACGGCGGCCACCTCGCCATCGAGATCACGGGCGCGGCCCTGTTCGCGTCGGTGGCCGTGGCGATCGCGAAGGTGCCGCGCCCCCAGGCCGCCTACCTGGCCGCGTTCGTCCCGTTCATCCTCGTTCTGGCGGGAGGCTGGGAGCACTCGCTGCTGACCATCTTCCCTGCCGAGCACATCGTGCAGGAGATCTCCCGCAAGGTCGGCGGGTGAGGGCGTGCATGCTGTCGCTGACTGGGCGCTCGCCGCTTTCGGCGTGCTGGTGCTGCTCGGATTCATCGGGAAGGCCCGCGAGGCGGGCCGGCGCCCCGGTGGCGGAGCCTCCCGCAGGGAGGGCTTCCTCGCCCACCGGCGGCGGCTCCGCCAGATCCGGGAGAAGGGCCTCCAGGAGCGGCTCCGCGACCAGGCCCGCCATGAGCACCGGATGCGGGAGAAGGCCGCAGGCGGCGCGTCCGGGGCGGCGAGGACCGCGAGGGACGCGGCGGCCAGGATCATCCGGCTGCGGCCCGAGAAGCCGGACGGTGATGACGCCCCGCCGCGCCCGGGTGACGGCACCGGCGGCGGGGCTGCCCCGCGCGGTCCCCGCCAGTCCCGGCCGCCAGGAGACGACTCGTCGCGGCCCGGGCGCGACGGCGGCCAGGAGCCGCCGTCCGATCCGCCTGCACGACCGGATGCACGGGACGAGGACCGTGCAGACGCAACCAAGACCCGGAAGGGGAACCCCCCAGTGAGCAGCCCCGCGATCATCACGGGCATAGCCGACCTGGTCACCGTGATCGACCGGATCCGCGCCATCGCGACAGCAGGCAACGTCCACGTCAAGCGCTCGGCACTGTCCGCCTGCTCGGTGGCCTGCATGCGGTTCGCGTCGATGGCGACGTCGCTGTCCAGGGCGATGAGCGAATCGGGCCACTACGGGCCGGAGATCACGGAGGTCATCTCCACCGCCGCCATCCACCTGACCGCAGCGGCCTCCGCGTTCGCCGAGGCCGAGTCGTCCCTGAAGGCGCTGCTCGACATGAAGCTGGGCGACGTCCCCGCCTCCGGCCGGCAGGCCCCGCATCATGACGAGCTGACGGAGACGGGGGCACGCTGATGCCAGGCTCCCAGCTGGAGCGCCGCCCGTACTACCCGCCGGTGCCCGCCGGGCAGCGCAAGCCGGAGTCCGAGGCCCTGGTGCCGCGGGCCTTCCGGTCCTACCGCCGCAACCGGCACCTGTCGGTGCCCCTGACGGTGCCGGCCGCCTGCTGGGCGTGCGCCCAGGTGATGCACTCCGCTGTTCCCCATGGCGCGCTCATCACCGTCGTGGCCACGGGAATCGGCGGGGCAGTGATCGCCTTCTTCGCGCCGAGCCGGTGGAACAGGCCGGCTGAGGTGCTGTACGTGCGCCTGTCGGCCGGGGCCTTCTTCGCATGGGAGTCGCTGGCAGGATGGAAAGGGCCCGGCACGCCGTGGCTCGGCGGCCTGCTGGTCGTCCTCGGCGCCGCCTGGGGCATCCCGTGGTGGCGGCACAAGCGCCCGCGAGGGCAGCGCAGGCGGCAGCGGCTCCTCGCCCGGTGGGACGGCTGGTGGCAGCACCACGCTAATGCCTGGGGCCTGGGCGGCTCCCGGGTCATCGAGGCGGCCGAGGCCGGGGTCACCATCCGGCTGCGCGTCCAGCTGCTGGCCGGCCGGCAGTCGCCCGAGAGCGTCCGCGCGGTCCTGCGGCTGATCGAGTCAGGCCTGGACGGCATGGTGACCGCGGGCATGGTCCGCGTCGAGGTCGTCAAGCCGTCTGTCGTCGACCTGCACGTCAAGCTGGCCGACCCCCTGGAGCAGGAGGTCGCCTGGGACCAGTCCCTCGCCCCCCGGTCGGTGCACGAGATGGCCGTCGACGGGCTGACGGAGACGGGCCGCTGGAAGCACACGCCCATGCGGGTCAACGCCCTCATCATCGGCCGGACGCGCTCCGGCAAGAGCAACCACCTGCTCGTGCGGCTCGCGCAGCTGTCGGGCTGCGCCGACGGGCGGCAGGTCATCATCGACCTGAAGGGCGGCCGGTCCGCCCGCCCGGCCCTGGAGACGGGCTGCGCCGAGTACGTCATCACCAGCGTGGACGAGGCCCGCATGTACCTGCGGATGATCACCGCCGAGATCGAGGCCCGCGCCAAGCACTGGTACACCGGCGGGGAGCAGGGGCATGCCACCGAGGAGGTCCCCGCGATCCACACGCTGATCGACGAGGTCCGCAACCTTGCCTCCGCCACCGCAGGCGACGACACGTGCGCCGCCCTGCTCGCCACCCTGGCCAGCCAGGGCAGCGGCCTGGAGCTGTACGCCGAGGTCTACACCCAGTACGGCAGCCTGGACGAGTCGGTGCAGACCGAGCAGACCCGCTCCAACCTGCTGCTCCGCGCCGTCTACGCCGTCGAGGAGGCCCGGCACGGCACGTTCGCCATACCCGACTACGCCACCCACGACGCGAGCAGGCTCCGGCAGAAGGGCAGCCACCTGCTGAAGGACGGCCCGCAGGCCATGACGGAGCAGGTCCGCGCCCCGAAGATGGACCACGACCTGTTCCGGGAGATAGCCGCCCGCAACGTCCGCCGCCTCGGCAGCCGCGGGCCGCTGGCCCTGTACTGCGGCAGCATGACCGCCATCCCGGCCGGCGAGGACGGCACCCCCGCGGTCACCTGGCAGGAATGGTGGGACCGCCGGTGGGAGCGCCTTGACCCGGCCTTCCGGAAGATCTCGCCCCAGTACCAGGAGTGGGCGGACACCCAGCCCGCAGTGCCCGCGGCCACCGCCCCGCAGGCTGCTCCAGCGGCCCCGGCCCGTGAGGTCACGCCCGTGGCCGCCGAGCTTGCCGCGTCGATCGCCGCCGAGGGCGCACCCTACGAGCACATCACCGACGACGACCTTCCCCGCCCGAGGCGCGGCGAGCTGGCCGAGGTCCGCGCCGGGCAGGTGGAGCGGTTCTGCGACGCCCTGATGGCCTCCCCCGGCGGCATCACCGCGACCCAGCTGAGGGCCGAGTGCGGCCGGGGCCTGGACTGGATCTACCAGGCACTGAACGCCCTGACCAGCGCCGGGGCGCTGACCGTGGTCCGCAAGGGCATGTGGGCGCCCCTGCCCGGGGCTGACGTGCACCAGGCCCTAGAGGCGGCCGAGGCGAGGAACAGGCAGCTCAGGGACGACGCCAAGGCCAGGATCCGCCGCAGCAAGATCCACGCAGCGTGACCATGACCGCCGTGGTTTTCCGGTTTCCGGCCAGGAGCGAGCCGGGCGCCCGAACGCGCGCAGGCGTGCGCGCGGGCGCGCGAGAGAGCCGGAATTCCGGACCGGAATTCCGGTCCGAACGATCCGCCGGAAAACACGGAACGTGACCGAGCCGGGGAGCGTCCCCGAACCAGCTGAAATGATCTTGAAAGGCGGCAACGATGGCCCCCATGGGAACGCACTCCGCCGAGAAGGGCGACAAGCACATCTGGGTGATCGCCGCGATCGCCGCCTCGGCCGCGGTGGTCGTCACCGCGACCTGGACGGGAATCGGGAACGTGGCGGGCTTCCCGCCGATCCCGCTTGGCCACCTGCGCATCCCGACCGGCCTGACCCTTGCCACCGGCACTGAGGGATACACCGGGTACGCGCTATGGGCGTGGCTCGGCGGCGCGGCCGGGGAGCGGTCCCGCAAGTTCGCCGGGGTCACCGCGATCTGCGCCCTGGCGCTGTCCCTGTCGGTGCAGGCCCCCTACCACCTGATGCTCGCCGAGCACTGGGCGCACGCCCCGGTCCTGCTGGTGATCGGCTCGTCCTCGGTGCCGGTCATCGACGTCATCCTCGGGTCGGTGCTTGGCCACCTGCAGCTGTCGGACAAGGCGGCGGCGAAGGCTGCCGCGGAGGCGCAGGCGGCGGCCGAGCGGCAGGCCGCGATCGAGCGGGCTGAGAACGACGAGCGGGCCGCACTGCGCCGGCAGCTCGCCGAAGAGCGCCGCACGCACGAGGCTGAGCTGACCGAAATGCGGGACGCCGCGCAAGCCGAAATCGAGGCCGAACGAGGCGCACGCGAGACCGCACTGCGGCAGGCACAGGAAGCCGCACAGGCTGCAGCCAGCTCGGCCGCACAGGTATCTGCCATGACCGGGCGGCACGCTGAGGCCGACGAGGAGCTTGCCGAGCTTCGGGTCAAGGTTTCCGCACTTGAGGAGGCCCGCCACACTGCGGACGAGGCTCTCGCGGAGGCCACGCGCCGGGCCGACGCGGCCGAGGCGAAGGCCGAACGGCTCAGCCGAAAGCTCGCACCGAATTCGGGTACGGGCCGGAACCGCAATGCGGCACCGAAGGATGCGGGCCAGAACCGCACGACGGTGCCGAACGACGTCGACGCCAGGGCGCAGGCGCTCGCCATCCTCCTTGAGGAACCGAACATCACCGGCAAGGAGCTCGGGGAGCGGTGCGGTCGCGGCGAGCGGTGGGGGCAGCTCCGCAAGAGCGAGCTCGCCGGGCATGTTGCGGACGGCACGGGGAGCGCCGGGGAGGGTGGTTCCGAGTGACCTGGTACTCGCTGATCGCGTGGCTCGGGCCACCTTCACTGACCGCCGGGGAGCCGCATGACGGTTCCCTATCTAAGGGTAGTCGACCACTATAGACCAAGATCATCTAGCCCTCGCTCAAGATCATCTGCACGTGCAAAAGGGCCGCCCTCCTGTGGGGAGCGGCCCTTAGGCCGGGGCGGCTCACCTGAGCGAGATCAGGTGCTTGTCCTCCCCGCCGATCCTCAGGGCGGTGGCCTGCTGGTCGCGGGTGAGTGCCTGCTGGTTTTCCTGGGGCACGAGGTTGACGGCCTGCGCCCGGTACATGCCGGCGAGGACCTCGTCCTGCTGGGTGAAGGTGAGTCCCTGTGAGCAGAGGGCGTAGCGGAGGTCGGAGACGCGGGCGAACTCTCCGGGCTTGCCGCCGATCATCTTCCATGCGGCCCGGACCTTGTCCTCGGGGGTCTTCGTGCTGGCCATGTCCCGCTCCCTTTGCTTTCTGTTCCCTGCTGACACTCCTAATATTAGCAGCGCTGCTAAGTTCGGTCAAGCTGGCACAGCACGATTTCCGGAACTTTTTTCCCCTTCACCCTGATTGCGCCAGCGTTAGCAGGACTGCTAACCTAGGGCCGTGATGACAACCCGGGAGCTCGCCGCGGCCCTCCTCGCCCTCGACGCCCTGCCGCCTGCGGCCCGCGACGCCGAGGCCAAGCGGCTCCGCGGCGAGTTCCAGGGCGCCCTCGCCTCAGCCCGCGCCGGAGCCGCCCGCGAGGCCCTCGCCGCTGGCGAGACCCAGGCCGCCTACGCTCACCGGATCGGCGTCTCCGCTGCCGTCCTCTCCCGGCTCCTGGCCGACTTCCCGGCCCCGGCGTGAGCGATCCTGAGCTAAGCGATCTTGACCAGGCTGACCTTGACGGCACGTGCCGCCCGCATCCGTAAATGATCTTGACGGGGCGCCTTATGAAAGCTGACGGCAGTCTCGCTTTCAAATTCCGGTGAGCCGCGTCACCTGCACTGGCCGGTGTGGCGCATGATGTTGTGCATGGCAGTCCGGGCGAGCTACCAGCAGGCATCCCCATCCGCTACTACGACCGAGAGCCAGCGCCCGTGCGCCCGTGAGGGCTGGTGCTCGGCCAGGACAAGGGACGACGAGGGCACCTGGCACCCGGCCCGCGCCGCCCAGCACCTGTGCCCCGCCGACCAGGACGTCATGGTGGCGTACCTCGGAGAGATTCCCGGCATGTACGAGCGCCTGGGCCAGATGCTGACCGACCCGGTTCGCCGCGCCCGCCCAGTGCGGGTCTCGCCCGGGTCGAGGGTGCTGGTCAGCGGCGAGGCGGACGAGCTGATGCACGACATCGCCGACCAGGTCGGGGCATGGGCAGTGCGGGTCGGTGCCGTCGTCCAGCTGTCCAGGCCGAAGGCCGCGTACGGCACGCTCGAGCGCGTCACGGCTGACTGCAAGGTCCTCGCTGACCCGGGGCGCCCCAGCATGATGCTCGCCCTGGAGCCGAGGAACGCCCTGCGCACCTGGACGTTCCCCTTGCCTCGCCTCGCCGCCGCCGGTGCACCGCCGCCGGTGCACCGCCTCGGCCTGCAGCACGCCGCCGCCCTCGGCCATCCCGCCCCGCCGCGCCCCGCCCCTGGCCGCGCGGCCCGCTGCCGCCGCTGCGGCATCCTCGTGTCCCCGTCCCCGTCCGGGGAGCGCTGGTGGCCAGCCCAGTGCACCCACGCCGCGCCCCTGCTCCCCGCGGGCGAGCGCGACGACGAAACCGGCAAGGACGACGGCCTGCTGTGCTCCGCCTGCGGCGTCCGCGTCCCGCACGGCTGGCAGGCCCCGCCCCGCTGCCGCCACGAGGCCACCGGAGCGTCCCTCCCGCCGTCACCGGTCCCCGCGTGGCTGGAGCCTGAGATCGAGGACCTGGAGGTCGTCCGGGCCGGCGACGGCTGGGTCCAGTGCCTCACCCCGCTCGGCGGCCGGGCCGCGGCCCTTGATGTCTTCGACCTCCGCGACCGCGCGTACACGCTGCTGAGGGAGAGCCCGGCACCGCGTGACCTGCTTGACGGGATCCCGTGCCGCCGCTGCGAGGAGATGTCCTCCCTCGAGGTGCTGCCCCAGGAGCCGCCGGACCCCAGGCTGCCTGAGCCGGACTACTGCCGCTGCACTGCCGGCACCTGCGGCGACCGGATGACCAGGACTGAGTACGTCGCGTGGGTTGCCCAGTACCACGCCTATGCCAGGGGAGCGGCGGTCCAGACCTGCCGCCGGTGCGACCGCGGGGCCTGCGAGCGGTGCCAGTGGGCCGCCTGCGCATGCAGGGCCAGCGGGCACCGCGGGACGGCGTGACCGTCCCGGCCCGCTAGGCCAGGCCGGCAGCACGGACGCCGCCTTGTGACGGCTTGTGCCGCCCGGTTGCCGTCACGCCCCGCCATCCCGCCGCCTCAGCCGCTGCCGCCACCTCCGCATCCGGGCCGTCCCCGCGCACCGCGGCGAGCAGTAGACGGCATCCGACCTGCCGCCCTCGCCCCGGTAGAAGTCCCGCCCGCACACCGGGCACGCCTTCACCGGCGGCACCGGCGCACGGCAGCACGGGCACCGGCCGGGGATCCTCACGCCGGTGACGGTACAGGCCGGGCCGAGGCCGTCACAACCGGCTCCGGCGGTACCGTGGGCATCATGAGCGAAGGCACCCAGGCCGTGGAAGCCCGGCTTGACGCCGCGCTGGCCGCACTCCGCAGGCTGGCCGACCCCACGGAGATCGCGGGCTTCGGTGACGCGACCGACCCGCATAACGACACGGCCGAGATGCGCGCCCGGCTCGCCTGCGCCAGGCGCGCGTGCGAGCAGGCCGGGCGCACCTCGTGACCACGCAGGCCCGCAACGATGACGGCCAGTGGGTGCCTGCTATCCCGCTGCCCCTGCTCGGCCTCCGCAAGCGCTGCGAGTGCGGCCGGAAGTTCTGGACCCTCGCCGGCTACCGGGGCCACTACGCCCTGCGGCACATCCTGCGGCTCGGCTGAGCGCAGGCCTTCCCGGCGTGTCGCGCCTCGTGATTTGATCTTGACGCGCATGGGGTGGCACACTAGCCGCAGCTAGTACACGTGTCCCCGGAGCGCCCCAGGCGCCCGGGGCCTCGCGCTTTCCGGGGCAGGTGAGCGATGCTCCCGTCCCGCCCCGATGGCCTCTACGGCACCGTCGAGTCCGCCCGGCTGCTCCGCGTCGACCCCGCGCTGATCCGCAAGTGGCGCAAGCGCGGCTACCTCGCACCCCAGGGCCTGGACGAGCGAGGCTGGCCCCTGCACACCGCCGAGGCCCTCCGCGCCGCCGAGAAGCTGGTGCGCGAGCACGGCATCCGGCTGACCGGCGTCGACCCCCGCCTGCTCCGCAAGCCCCCGCCACTGGCCGCCTGAACGGACAGCCATCCATGACAGCTGCTGATCGGCGCCCATCCGTGACAGGTGACGGCAAGAGCTACTGCGGCGGGAAGCTCAGGAAGCGAGACGGCACGTGCACGCGGCCGGCCGGCTGGGGCACGCCGCATCCAGGTAGCGGCAGGTGCAAGCTCCATGGCGGCTGTGCTCCGTCGTCAGTGACCGCCGGGATCAACGAGCAGGCGCGGCAGCTCCTCTACAAGCACGATGCGCCTGCGGTGACGAACCACCTTGACGCGCTCCAGCGGCTCGCGGGCCGTGCACTGGCGCTGGAGGAGACCATCGGGGAGATGGTCAACAACCTCCGGTCGCTGCGCTATGAGTCTGAAGGCGGGGGGGAGCAGCTCCGGTCGGAGGTCGCCGTCCTCGAGCGGGCGATGGACCGGGCCGGGCGCCTGCTAGTCGACATCGCGAAGCTGAACATCGAGGAGCGCCTGGCCCGGGTGACCGAGCGGCAGGCAGAGATGACAATGGACGCGCTTGCCGCGGCGATGGGAGAGCTGGGGATGAGCGGGGAGCAGCAGCGGCAGGCTAGGGTCCTGGTGGCCCGGCACCTGCGCGCCGTATCTGTGGCCTAGAGCACTGCGGAGGCTCGGTGGCGGACGCGTACGCCGCGGCGCTGGCCGATCAGCTTGACCCGCCTGACGACGCGTTCGACGTCCTGGGCTACGAGCCGATCTGCCTGCCGCGGCACAGGATCCGCAAGGAGGCCGCGGCACGGCTGGGCGTCGACAGCCTGTACGACCCGCAGGTAACTGAGGCGGTCGCCGGACTGCTGCCGGAGCCGTGCGGCCAGTGCCCGCAGGAGCTATTCCACTCAGCGACCGAGGACGATGTCCTGTACGGCGGAGCGGCCGGGGGCGGGAAGACCTGCGCGATCGTCATGGAGGCCGTCCGGGCCTGTTCCAGGCACCCGGGGATCCGGGTGCTGATCCTGCGCCGCACCTATGACGAGCTGGCGGAGTCGGTCTATCCCGAGTTCCAGCGGATCTCGTGGGCCGCGGCCCTCGGCGGCCGGTGGAACAAGACGGAGAAGGAACTGACGTTCCCGAACCGGTCAGTGATCCGCCTCCGGTACATGGACAGCCTCGAGGACGCGTCAAAGCGGCAGGGTGGTGCCTACCAGCTCCTGCTGGTCGATGAAAGGACGCTCCTCAGCCCCGGGGTGACCGACGCGATCGCCCTGGAGCGGCTGCGGTCGGCGCAGGGCGTCCCGGTGCTGGGCATCCGGTCGACGTCAAACCCGGGCGGCCCCTCGCATGGCGAGGTCAAGGCCCGCTACATAGATCCGACCGAGCACGGCAAGGTCGTCCTCACCGATGATCACGGGCTGACCCGCCGGTTCATCCCTGCGAAGGCGACGGATAACCCGTTCCTTGACGCGGCTTACTTCCGCCGCCTGGACGCGATCCCTGACCAGGCCCGGCGCGCGGCGATGCGGGACGGCGACTGGAGCCAGTTCGCCGGGCAGATGTTCCCGGCCCTCCGCTGGGACCGGCACGTCATCGACCCCTTCGAGCTTCCCGCCTCATGGCGGCGGTACACCTCGACGGACTGGGGCTACGCGAAGCCCTGGGGGACCCTCTGGGGCTGCGTTGATGAGGATGGCCGCGCCTGGGTTTACCGGGAGATCTACGAGACGCAGGTCGGCGAGGCCGAGCAGGCCCGCCGGATCCTCGCTGCGGAGGCCGACGGCGAGCACGTCAGCCTCCGGCTGGCCGATGATGCCATGTGGGCATCCCGGGGCGGCGACGTCAAGGCAATCGCCGACGTCTACTCGGACAACGGCGTTCCCCTGACGCCAGCGGGCAAGGGGCCTCACTCGCGGGTCGCCGGATGGCAGCGGATCCATACCTACCTCGCCGAGGCGCCCGCATGCCCGATCCACCGGGCGCAAGGCTGGAAGACCTGCCCCAAGATCCACATCTTCCGCACCTGCCCGAAGCTGTGGTGGGAGCTGGAGAACCTCCCGCATGCGAAGAAGGGCGACCCTGAGGACGCCGACACCGACGCCCCCGATCACCTCGCAGACTGCCTCCGGTACTGGCTCGTCAACATCGGCACCGGCCCCCAGTTCGTGCTCCCCGATGCCCCTGGCGCGGCCGATGGCCTCGGCGTGACGCCGCTCGAGCAGCATGGCGCGTTCGCCCGTGCGCCTGACGCGGGCGCCCCGGAGCGCGCCCCGTTCGCTGATGACGATGATGCCCCGCGCGGGATAGTGCAGCGGGCGCCGTGGGCGTGAGGCTAGACGGCTAGGAGGCGCGTCCGTTGGCCTTCTGGAACCGGTTCCGCCGCCAGGACGTCACCGAGGCCGCCCCCGAGCGGGCCATCCCTGCATCCGCGGTGCGCCGCAGCGGGTACGCGGGCGGCATCCCGCCAGGCGGGATCGACGAGTACACCGCGGGCGTCGGGGCGAGCACCCAGACCGACCGCCGCTCTGCCCTGACGGAACTGTACGAGGCTTATATTGCCTGCCCCTGGGCCTGGGCCTGCGTTAACGCCATAGCCCGGACCATCACCGCGGGCGGCCTCGTCATGGACTGGGACACCGACAACGGCGAGGGCCAGGAGCAGCCGGAAAAGCCGCCCGAGGTGCTGGCGCTCGAGCGGCTGATCGCCTACACCAACCCGCGGCAGAACATCCGGCAGCTGTTGCGCGCGTTCATCGTTGACCTGCTCGTCTTCGGTGACGCGTTCCTTGAGGTTGTCTGGTGGGGCAGCCAGCCGGTCGCCATCTACAACCTGGACAGCGCCACCACTACCCCTGTCGCTGATGAGCACGGCGACGTCACCTCCTACGTCCAGGTGACCGACTACGGGCAGCGCGCGACATTCGAGCCGCGCGAGGTCATCCACGTCAGCTTGGACGCCCCCCGGTCGTCGGTGTTCGGGATTCCCCCGATGCAGGCGGCCCTGCTGCCCATCACGGCGTGGCTGCACGCCGCGGCGACTGGCAAGGAGATGTTCAGGAAGGGACTGCCCCCGGCGGTCCACGCCGACCTGCCAGCCTCCTACTCTGACAGCGAGGTCAAGCGGTGGCGCGACCGGTACATGGTCACGCAGGTCGGGCCGAGGAACATCGGCGCGCCGATCACCACCAAGAACGGCGGCAAGCTCACCGAGCTGCAGTCCGGCAAGGTCACCGACGTCCTGGCCTTCAAGGACCAGGCCCGCGACGAGATACTCAGCTCGTTCGGCGTCCCCCCGTCAAAGGCGGGCGTAATAGAGTCCGGCAATCTCGGCGGCGGCACCGGGGAAGAGCAGAACCGCACGTACGAAATCGACACGTGCCAGCCAATTGCGGAGCTGGTGCTTGAGGCGTTCAATTTCTCAATTACCAACAATGGCTTCGGAATTGACGGCTGGCATGCTAAGTTCCGTGATGTGGACTACCGGGCCAGCAGTGTCATCGAGGGTATTCGTGACCAGAGGCTGAGGAATGGCGCCTGGTGCGCGGACGAGGAAACCGAGATCCTCACCCGCGACGGCTGGAAGGCCTACGACGCGCTCCATGCTGGCGATATGGTCCTGACCCTTAACCACGAGACCGGCAACGCGGAATGGCAGGAGTGCGAGGAAGTCTGCGTCTTCCCGCCCGCACCTCGGGAGATGATGCGGCTGCGGTCGCGGGCGCACTCGTCTCTCACCACCGTTGACCACAGGTGGCCGGTCGAGAACTACACCGCCGGCAGCAAGGTCAGGGAGTGGAAGCGGCGCTGGGTGACCAGCGAGACGATGACGATCTGGGACCGCGTCCTGACCGCCGCACCAAACGCAACATTGCCTGTTGAGGCCGTCTACGATGACGCCTTCGTGGAGCTAGTCGCCTGGTTCTGGACCGAGGGCCACGCGGAAAAGGGCCAGACGTTCGTCCGGATAACCCAGAAGAACCTGGAGGGGATCGCGCGCATCCGGTATGCGCTGGAGAAGCTCTTCGGGCCGCCTTACAAGCGCTCCAGGTACCACCGGAAGAGCGACCCCGGCGCCTGGACAGAGCCGAAGCCCCGCGCGGACGGGACGCGCAACTTCCGAATTGCCGCCTCGCACGGGCAGATGTTCAGGGATGTCGTCCACGATCACGTGGTTACGAACGAGTTCCTGATGGCGCTCACCCAGGAGCAGCTTGACCTGTTCATAGACGTCTCGATCATGGCTGACGGGAACATTTCGCAGGGTGGCCAGCGGACGCTCACCCAGAAGCGCCGCCGCGCTGCGGAGCAGTTCCAGCTAGCCTGCGTCCTCGCTGGCCGCGCCGCGACGATCTACCAGTTCTGGAAGAGCGAGCGGCCGCATTACCGGATGTGGAAGGTCAACGTCAGCAAGCGGACCGGGGTAAGGCCGCTTCAGGCAATCACGCAAGGCTCGCCGGACGCCGTGGCGGAGCGCGTCGTGTACGAGGGCACCGTCTGGTGCCCTCGCACAGGCAACCAGAGCTGGATGGCCCGCCGTGACGGCACCGTGTACTTCACTGGCAACACCCTCAACAAATACCGTGCTGAGATCGGCGAGCCGCCGACTGACGGCGGTGACGACCCTGTCCTGGTCGACCGCCAGAACCTCGTCTTGTGGGCGGATATGGCCCGCATGTCGGAGGCGTCGATCGCCGCGAAGGGTGCCCCGGCGGTCGCGGCCGGGGAGGAAACGCCCGGCGGGGAGCCGATGCAGCCAGGGCAAGAGCCTGCGGGTGCCCCAGAAGGCGAGACGCCGCCGATGCCTGCCGAGGCGGTCGCCGCAGGCATGATCGAGTACAGGCGGCGGGTCCGCGAGGCCCTCGCCGTGCTGCCCGTCACCGAGGCCACCGCCGGCACCGCCGATCGCGTCTACGCTCAGCTGGCCGGGGACTTCCCGCCGTCGGCGATCGCCTGGGTCAAGGACGACGTCTCGTGGTCCGGGCCGAAGCGGGTCCCGCTGGACCAGGTTGACACCTCCGACCGCGGCGAGTGGCAGGCATGGCATCAGCCAGGCCGTGTCGCCAAGGCCAGGAAGAAGCTCCGCAAGAAGCTCGCCGCCGGTGAGCAGCCCAAGCCCGTCGTGCTGGTGAGGACGCCGGACGGCAAGAAGTGGCTGATCGCCGACGGCCACCACCGGTTCCTCGCCGCAGAGGCCGAGGGCATGGACTCGATCTGGGCGTTCGCCGGCAAGGTGAGCGCCGGGAAGGGGCCGTGGCAGGTCATGGCCATGTCGCAGGGCAAGGGCGAGCGTGCAGCCTGACAGGCGCCCAGTCATCGCCCTTGACGTGGACGGCGTGCTGTTCCCGTGGCTGAAGCCGGACTACGGGCAGTGGCTCCTGTCCCTCGCCGGCCGGGCCGAGCTCGTGTGGGCGTCGTCAGGCTGGGGCGAGTCGGCGAACTGGCACATCGGACCGCGCATCGGCCTGCCGGAGCTTGCGGTGATCGAGTTTCCCTGCCTGGTGAAGCTGCCGGGCGTCCGGGAGTGGTGCGGCATAAGGCCGCTGGCGTGGATTGACGACTGGTTCGCCCCGGAGGCCTGCGCGTGGGCGGCGGCGAGGCGAGAGCCGACGCTGCAGGTTGAGGTCCACCCTGGCGAAGGGCTGCAACTGGCCCACTGCCAGCAGGTATCGGCGTGGCTCGACAGCCTGGGGGCCGCGTGACCGGGCAGCCTGACCCCTCTGACCTGCTCGGTGCTGTCGCCGGCGCCCTGAACGCCTGCGAGCAGGCGGGGATCACCGTGAGGCTGAAGCACGGCGCGGTGATGACCCGCAACGGCTACGTCCTTCCAGTCGGCGACCACCAGTGGGGAGCGCGGACGCTGGCCTACTCGCCGTTCGGGCCAGGCGGCGACGCTGACGAGATGGACACTTGAGCGGCCACGGGCACGTCCGGCCGGCCCCAGGCGGCGCTGTGGCCAGGTGCGGTGGCCCGGCGATCTGCGCGGACTGCACTGCCGAGATGCTCGCCCTGTACCGCTGCCCGCACTGCCTCGATGACGGCACGGTGTGCGAGGCCCATCCGGACTTCCCGCTTGGCGTGGCCGTCCAGGGGCACTCTGGCCGGGACTGCGGCATCGGGATTCCCTGCCCGCACTGCTGCACGCCAGTCCCGCAAGACGGCACGCATCCGATCGCTGAGGCGTTCATCCCGGACTGGAAGAGGCACGGGCGATGAGCGAGGACGCCACCACGGAGCCGGGCCAGCCAAGCGGGCAGATCATCATCGAATGGCCCCCGGCACCTTCGGAACCCCGGTGCGCGCGGCTCGTCATCACGAGGCTCATCGCCATCTACGAGGTCATGCCGGACGGCCAGGAGCGGCTCCTGCCGTTCACGAGCCTGGCGATCCGCACCGAGCCAGATGAGATCGTGACCGCAGAGCTCGGGGTCCTGGTCGACGCCGACAGGAACAGGCTGTACGCCAACGGCAAGCCCGTCGAACGGGACGGCGAGCTTCTCACGGGCACGTTCACGTTCCACGTTGCGGCGATCCGGATCCGCCAGTGAGCGAGCAGCCTCCCGGGGAGGAACCGTACGAAATCCCCGGGACTCAGCCTGCCTGGGAGCCGGCCACCCTGCCCGGGCACCCGCTTCGCGTCGAGGACTGCGAGGCGCTGGTGCCCAAGATCGTCGGATAAGCACCATCACCATCAGGAGCACCATCATGCCCAAGGAGCTGACCGAGGCCGACCTGGCCGACTTCAAGGTCACCTACCGCGACCCGAGCCGGCCAACGAAGACGGTACGGGCGGCCTACGCCACCTCTGACCAGGCGATGCCTTACATATGCTCGCGTTCAAGGACCACGAGCACAGGACCGTCACGCTGATCGCTCAGGACGAGGTGCTGTCCGTGGACCGGCAGGAAGGCACTGAGTCGCCCGGCTTCCGGACCACCACGCAGGTGCTGGAGCAGATGTGACGGTCACCGCCCACGTTCACCAGTCAGGGTGGTCCCCGGACTCAGTCACCGTCACCCTGGCTTACCGCCATGCGGACAACGGCCCCTACTCGGTGCTGCACTTCGCCGTCCACGATGACGGGGAGACCCTGATCCGCCAGGTGCACGACGTCGAGCCATGCTCCGACGTGCAGCCGACGTTCACCATCACCGACGGCGAGGCCCGCGCCCTGCTCGAGGCGCTCACCCGCCACTACAGCGGCACCGAGGACACCCGGGCGCTACGGCGGGACTACGACGACGAGCGGCAGCGGGTCGACCGGCTCATCGGGGACCTGTCCGTGATCGCCCGGCAGGCCACCGCGCCGCCGTCCCCGATGATCACGTCGATCCACCCGGTGACCTGATGACCTCGATCGCCTATGACACGGAGTTCCTCGAGGACGGCAAGACGATCGAGCTGATCTCGATCGGCATGGTCCGCGAGGACGGGAATGAGTACTACGCGGTCAGCCTCGACATGCCCCTGGACCGGATCGAGGCTCACCAGTGGCTCCGGGCGAACGTCGTGCCGTCCCTGCCGCTGCGGGGCGGCGCCCCCCTTCTCTGGGACCGGGGCCACCGCGACTTCAGGCACGTGAAGACCCGGGCGCAGATCGCCCGCGAGGTCCGCGACTTCATCCTCGGCGTGCCTGACCCCCAGCTCTGGGCGTGGTACTCGAGCTACGACCACGTGGCCCTGGCCCAGCTGTTCGGCCCCATGATCAGCCTGCCTGACGGCATCCCGATGTGGACGAACGACCTGCGGCAGGAAGCCGAGCGGCTCGGGAACCCGGCGCTCCCGGCACTTGCCGGCGGCGCCCAGCACAATGCGCTCCACGACGCCCGCGAGGTCGCGGCCCGGCTCTCCTGGCTCCGTGAGCGGGCCAGCGCATGAGCCTCGTCAACCTGACGCCCCACCCGATCGCCATCTACCGTGACCGCGAGGCTGATGACGGCCCGGCCGAGGTCATCCCGCCATCGGGCACGGTAGCCCGGGTCGCCGTGATCGAGCTGGGCACCAACTTGTCCCCGCACAGCGGACGGAGCTACGAGCTTGTCGAGTACGGCCATGTCAGCGGCCTGCCGCAGCGGCAGCCCGGCACCGACTACATCGTGTCCCTCGTCGTGGCCCTGGCCGCCCGCGGCCGGGACGACCTGCTCGCCCCGTACGTCGAGGTCCGCAACAGCGAGGGAACGATGATCGGCTGCCGCTTCCTCCAGCGAATCTGCTGAAATGAGCACCACGATGCCCGGCCGCGAGCCTCAGATCGGCGACAGCGTCCACTACGCCTCCCACGGAAGCCCCGTGCGGCCTGACGGCACGCAGGCGTACACAAGCCAGTGCCGGGCAGCCATCGTCACGGCAACCTACGACGAGCAGAACCCGCCACCAGACCCGGAGTGCCCCCCTGGGGCCGGCTGGGTAGGCCTGGCGGTCCTCAATCCCAGTGGCATGTTCTTCCGCGAAACCGTCTGCCAGGACGAACGTGACCACGCTGGTGGCACCTGGCACTGGCCGGAACGAGCCGAGTGAGCGCGCCAAAGTCACTTTGCGTGTGCCGGATGCCCAAGGCCGAGTGTGTCTGCGACGATGAGCCCATGACCGGCTTCCTGTCCGGCCTGAGCGCCTCGCCGGCCGCCGATCTTGCCGAGGCCCTGGCCGACGTCAGTGATCGGACCTGCGGCGAGTTCGTGCGGTCGATGATGGGCGCCGACCCGGACCCGGGCGACGGCCATCCGTACGAGCACGTCCTCAGGCTTCCTGAGACGGAAGAGGAGATGGCGGCCGAGCCGTTCCTGCCGTCGTTGACGATCATCAGGGCCACAAGGCGAGGCACCTGCCGTCGCTGCGGCAAGCCAGTCACCCACGGGCCCAAGGGGTGGCGTGACGATGAGGACGGCCCGCTGGCCTACGGGTGCCCGGATGCTCCGCTGGGGTTCCACGAGCCGTGAGCGACGCCGTGCCGCTGCCTGAGGCCACGGCCTTCGGGCTTCCCCTCCTGTACGGCGGGGACGTGGTCCACCCGATCGCCGTCGTCGTCGGGCTGAAGGGCCTGGACTCGGACGGCGAGATCGCCTACTGGTCGGCCACCAGCGACGGCCTGACGGTAACTGAGGCCATGGGGATGACCCTGGGGCTGCTGGACGACCTGAGGGACACCCGGCGGGGCTTGTGCGGCGATGACGGGGACAGCGGATGATGATCGTGCTGGCCTGTGGCCTGTCGCTGGCTGTCGTGTCTGGCTTCCACTGGGCTTGCCGTGGTCCCCTGAGGGGCAAGCCCGCGCTCCGGAACCTGCTCCTGGCCGTCATCCTCGGGTCGGGCGCGGGCATCGGCGTGGCGGCGCGGCATCATCCGCTGTCCCCGGCCTGGTGCGGCCTCGCAGTGTTCGTGGCGGTGTGCGCGGGTGGCGGGGCGATGCTCCGGCCCCCACGATGAAAAGACTTGCCGGGCGGTTCGAGTCGCAGGTAGGGCAGGGCAACCTGCCTGGAGCGGGCATAACTCCGTTTCCCATCGCCTAGAGCGGCGGTGCGCCACCCTCCGGGGTGGCTTGGCAGAGAGCGACTTGGACGGGCCCGCCGGCCGCCCGGCAGGCTAGCAGCGCGCGGCCTTGGGCTAGGTAGAGAACCGGGCACGGCCAGCCGAGAGGTGAAGAGCCCTAACGGGTCCCGGTCGCCGCGCGCTCATGCCGTTGTCGTCTAGCCGGCCTAGGACGCCGTGAGCGGCGGGGTTCGAGTCCCCTGGGAACGGTCGCGAACGATCCCGAACCCAAACGGCCCCCGGCACGGAAACCCCCGTTCAAATCGGGGCAACGGCAGCAAGGGGAACCGGCTAGCCTCAAGAGCATGCCAAGAGAGGCACTCAAGACCCGCGAGAATGACGGAGTCGAGTTCGAGGTCGTCTGGGGCGAGGATTTCTGCTACGTCGGAACGGTCGTCTACGTGAGCATCGACAGGGCCAGCGCGCCTGCCGGGATGCGCGCCGATCCCCAGTTCGACGCCGCTGACCTTGACCGGCTGATCGGGACTCTCCAGCGGGCGCGCCGCGAGGCCTACGGGGAAGCCCCGGCAGGAGCCTCAAGGACGTGAAGTGGATCGTTGAGCTTGAGGGCGGCGAATGCTTTCCCGCGAACGCCGCGATGGCATGCCGGTCAGCAGCATCCAGGCAGTCGCCGGGCGGAATCCCTGAAGCGCTACGGCGGGTCGCGGCGGCACTGGACCTGGCGACGCCCGGCCCCGAAGGACAAGAAGGCGAGCCGCAGAACCAGGCCCCGCGTCCCCCAAGCGCCGTCCAGGAGGTCATCGACCGGTACCTCATCGCCGAGGGCAAGCCGCCGGACATGGCCCTGGACGTCGCCTACCAGCTCCAGATGCACGTCATCCGGTCGATGCTCTCGATGCTTGATGACGCCCTCAAGGCCGAGGGCGTGGCCGGGGAGACGCGCCTACGGGCGGTCCGCCGCCTGCTGTACGGTTCCCCGTGGCCAGATGCCGAGGATGCGCGCGGCCGGATGCGGGAGCAGGAGGAGGCGCTGAAGGTGATGATGCTTGAACCGCCGATGATCAGGACGTCGCTGGGATTGCCGCCGAAGTGACCGCCTAAGCGATGGAGCTTCGCAGTGCTGCCTGCCGGGGCGCCACCTACGGGACCGATCAGTCTGCAATCGCGCACGGTCCCCACGGGTTCTTCCCGCACAAGTGGGCAGAACCCGGCCAGTGCCCGGGATGGACGGAAGCCGAGAGCGACGCGGAGAACCTCGTCCGCCGCCTGCTGCAAGCCGACCGGACAATGCCAGGGCTCGCCCTCCGCTGGCACCCGGCTGCCGAGTGCTCGGTGCAGCGCGTGATCATCCCTGGCTACGCCGAGTTCGTCAGCGGCCTGCCGTCTTTCCCGTTGCAGGAGATCGCGGGGATCCCGGTCACCCGGGACGCGGCGGCCGAGCCTGGGGCGTGGGAGCTTGCCAGCGGCGAGAACCCGGTTGCCAGCGGGACGGTTCGCCGGGCCTAAGCCTGCCACGACGGAAAGGGTGCCCTGGTGAGCAGCGACTACCACCTCATCTGCCTGTCCCATGACCCGGCGATCGTCCTCTACCGCCGTGACCTCACCCACGCCGAGGCGGAGTCCGTAGCCAGCCGCGAGCACCCGGCACTAGAGGGCCACGAGGACTGCGACGTCGTCATCGGCCGCTACTCAGCCCCGCTCGTCGAGGTCGCCTGCCTCGGGAGGCAGCTGCCCGGCCCGTCGGGATGCAAGGGCCACCACATGAGGCCGGAGTGGATCGACCGCGACTGGCTCCGGCTCCTCGCTGCCGCCGCCAGCAAGGTGGATGAGGAGACCCTCAGGCCGTTCGTGACGCGCTGCTGGCCACTGGAGCGGCTTCGCAGGCTGGGCGACGAGGCAGGACTTGCGGAGATCACCGCCGTCGCCGACTCGCCGGAAGCCCCGCCAGTCACGATCAACGTGCACGTCGGGGGCTACGTCGGCGACAGCAAGCGGCTTGCCGCCGAGATCTACCGCGTTGTTCAGGCTGAGGCGCTCCGCCGTCCCCCGGGCTTCCCGGACTTGTGACCCGTGGCCAGCCTTCCCGCCCTGTACTTCGACATCGACGGCGTGCTGGCCTTCCAGCCCGAGGGATCAGTCCTCGCGGTCAACGGCCGCTTCGGAACGTCGTACCTGGTGGCCGAGGCGACAACCTACCCGTGGGCAGCGACGATCCCGCAAGTCCAGCAGGACTGGCTTGAGGCGAGCAAGGCCGTCGTCTGCGCGAACCTCGCGCCCGACACCATCGCGATCGCCACCGTCCGCAAGGCGGTAAAGGCCGGCTACCCGGTGACGGTGATCACCGAGCGGGACCCGTCCCTCGCAAAGCTGACGGCAGCCTGGCTGGCGTACTTCCAGGTCCCGTACGACAACCTGGCGCTGCCTGGCAAGGGCATGAAGGGCGAGCGGATCGCGGCTGGCGGCGGGAAGGCCATCCTGATCGATGACTCGCCGGCGAACGAGCCGATCGCCAGCAGCGACGTGCAGGTGTGGGTGCCGCCTCGCCCGTGGACTCCGGCCGGTGACCCGCCTGCGGGCGTGTGGCGGTTCAGCTCGTGGCGGGACGTGAGGAAGAAGCTCGGCCTCTTACGGCTGGTGCCGTGGCAGCTGCGTCGTCCAGCCGGTCGTCGGCGGCCCCTGCTGTGGCGGGGCGGCGGCACGCAGTTCCCGGAGCCTGGCGTTGTACACGGTGACGAACCGCATGGCGTGCCGGTCGTTGCCCTGCACCGTCCACTGGTCCGCGATCACCCGGGTACCAGGGATCACGAGGGTGACCATCGCCGGGGCCTTCCGCCCCTGGCCTGGCTGGAACTCCGCCTGCGCGCCCTGGGCGAGAGCGGCGTCGATCCGGTCCATGGAGATCCGGGCCGGCGCCCACTTGTACGGGCCTGTCAGCTTCTTACCGAACATGACCGTTTGACGCGCGCCGGGCCGTTCCGGTTGCCATCCCTGCCCGCTTCTCACCCTGTTCCGGGAGCCGCCGGTGGCCGCGTCCATTGCTGAAGTGGCCCGCGAGGCTTACGCGGCAGGATGGGCGCTGAGCGGCGGCCCGATGACCAGCCGGGTAGCCGCCGGATGCCAGGCTGCCGTAGCGCACGCCCTGGAGCACCCCGGCGAGCCGGGCGTGCTCGAGGTCTCGCTGCACCTCGGCCACCTGGAAGGCACCTGGGCCGAGGTCTACAGGCGCCGTGAGGCCATGACCGCGGATCACGTCGCGAGGGTGACAGCGGCATGGCGCAGGCTCGTCCGCAAGCTGAGGCCCCGCGACCTGATCGCCGACTACCAGCGGGTCATCACCCACCCGTTCGAGGCGGCACAGGAGCACCCGGAAGCATGGCAGCGGGCAGCCGCCAGGGCGGCGGCCCTCGCATGGCTGTACCGGATCCTGTCCGACCCCCGCTATGGCGACCTCGCACAGGAAATGACCGGTGCCCTGATGGACGCCGCAGCCGAGGGCAAGACGGCTGCGCTGGCAGTCGCCGCCGACCAGGCCGCCGCGCTCGGCTTCAGCTGGGACAAGGCCTACAAGGCGATGCGAGCGGGCCTGACCGACGTCGAGGGCGTGCAGGGCCTGTCGGCATCGTGGGTGCGCGAGATCATAGGCGCCGCGGCCGGTGACGCGGCCCGGGTGCTGGCCACGATGCCGGCCACGGACGCTAGTGACTCCGAGATCGCGGCCGGGATCATGGACGCGGTCGACGGCGAGGACGTCCGGGCCGTGCGCCTCGTAACAGACTTCGCGATCGGCCGCTCCATGGCGCAGGCGGCGCTGGACCTGTACACGTCCGAGGGCGTGCTAACCGCATGGCTGACGGCCGGGGACGGCCGGGTCTGCGCTAGCTGCGACGCCAACGAGGAGAACGGCCCGTACCAGCCGTGGGAGTTCCCTCAGTGCCCGGACCATTACGCGTGCCGGTGCTGCCCCACGCCGGCGCAGCCGCTTCCCGTCTCCGCCTTCGCCCAGTTCCTCGTCCCTGTCGGCTAGGAGGCCTGGTCATGGCGTTCGACGATTCCGTGCGGCTCATCTGGTCCCTCACCTCGGCTACTCCGGCGATCGGCACGACGATCACCACGTCCGGGAACTCCGGCGGCTGGTCCGCCAGCCCGCCGAACGCCCGCTCCGCGGTCGACCTGCGCCGTGTCGATGACGTATGGCTGTCCGTCTCCGCCGCAGGGGGCGCCGGGACTGCGGCGACGGTCCAGCTGGACGCCTGGGATGACCAGGGCAACCTCTTCGCCCAGCTCCTGAAGGTCACTCTCGCGTCTGCTCCTGGCAGCGCGGTTGCGTTCGGCGGCCGCCACGGCGGCGGCGGGTCCGGGTCATACTTCGTCCTTCCTGAATGGGGAAGGGTCTCGTGGACGCTCACCGGGTCCATGACCGGCGTTGAGATCGCGTTGTACGCCCGTTAAAGCACGCGCCGACAAGGCGACAAACCACCCCTGACCAGGCCCAGAAAGGGGCGTGAGTCATGCCCTTCAACGGCGTCGTGACCAACTACGACGACAACGGGTTCGCGCTGGACGCGCGAGCGACCGCGACCGCCACGTGGAACACCACGGCGGGGCTCGCCGCCCCTGCGGCGCCGACCACGGCGACCGCCACCACCGGCGGCACCGTCCTGGCGGGCACCTACCAGGTCGTCATCACCGTCGTCAACGCGGAAGGCGAGTCGATCGCCTCCGCCTCGACGTCCCAGGCCACCACCGGGTCCACGTCAACCCTCACCGTTGACTCCCCGACTGCGGGCGGCGGCGCGACCGGCTGGTACGCCTACGTGACCCAGCTGGGCGGCTCCGCCTACACCCGCCAGCAGACCGCAGGGTCGCCGACGGCGATCGGGACGAACCTCACGCTGACCGCGCCGCCGACGTCGACCGGCGCGAGCCCGCCCACGTCGAACTCCACCGGCGGCATCATCCGGGCCGCGGCCGGGCGCCTCGTGCGGGCCGTCGTCACCACGGCGCTGACGGGGTCCGGCGGGCAGCTCGCGTTCTATGACTCGGCTTCCGGCCAGCCCGGGACGCCGCTGCTGGTCATCCCCGTGGCGGCCGGGGCCGCCGGGGCGATCTTCGTCGCCGACATGCCCGCCGCCTCCGGGATCACGGCGCTTGGCTCGCTGCTGACGGCAGGGGCCGTCACCATCGGTTACTCCTGAGAGGGCTGCCCAATGGCCAACAACCAGATCGTCACGCCGTACGACGACAACGGCTTCCCGTCCAACGCGGCCCGCACGGCCCCGCTGACCCTCGGCGGTACCCAGGTCGTCAAGGGCGCCCCGGGCCGCGTCGGGAAGGTCGCCGTGACCGCCTCGCTCGGGACGGCCGCGACCGTGATTTACGACTCCGCGTCGGCCGCGTCCGGTACCCCGCTGCTCACCATCCCCTCCACCGCGACTGCGGGGACCGTCTACGACGTGTCGCTGCCCGCCGCGCTCGGGATCGTGGTCGCCTCGGGGTCCGGGACCGGCAACATCACCGTCGGGTACTCCTGACCCGTTACCAGCACTGAAGGGAGGCCGCGTTGGCCAGGGCACTCGCCTACGTCTCCGGGGTAGCGCTCGCGCCGGGCGTCTCCCGGAACAACAGGCTGTACACCCGCGAGACCATCAGCCGGGCAGTCAAGCGGGCGCAGCAGCGCATCGCCGAGGGCAGGCGCCCGATCGGCATGTACACCCGCCACGAGACCACCAACACCCGGGAACTCGTCGGCAGGGTCACGAGGATCTGGCAGGAAGACGACGGCTCTGCCCGTTACGTCGCCGCGATCGCCGACACGGGCACGGGACGGGACATCGCCAGCCTGGTGAACCCCGAGGGCGAGGAGCCGGCGTTCCTGCGCGGCGTCTCGATCCGCGGCAACTGGGTCGGCGGGTCCCGCCGCGAGCGCGGCCCTGACGGGGGCCTCGTGGAAGCCGGAAGCGACCTTGAGATCGGGCGCCTGGACTGGACGAGCGAGCCGGGCGTCGATGACGCCGGGGTCGACTCCTTCCGCTACGCGGACGCCGGTGACGGCGAGACCGGCGAGACCTTCACTATCTCGGAATCGGCACCGGAGGCGCTGTTGGAAACCGTCATCTCTGAGGAGGCCACCCCGCCCTCCCCGGCGATCCCGGCCGTCCCGGCCGTGCCGGAGGGCATCCGGGAGGCGCTGCGCGGTATGCTCGGCACCCCGGGCGCCGTGCTCGAGGCGGGGACGCCTCCGCTGTCCAAGCGGGACTCTGGCCTGAAGGACGACTCGGGCAGGCCCTTTGCAGATCCTGGCTACCAGTCGGACAACAAGCAGAGGTACGACCTTTCTACCGCCGCGCACGCCAAGAGTGCCTGGAGCTACATCAACAAGCCGGCCAACCAGAAGTTCTACAGCGCGGCACAGCTCAAGCGGGTCAAGAATCGCATCCGGGCGGCGCTGAAGAAGTTCGGGATCACCCCTGCGGCCGAGGGCTGGTGCGTCGACCCGGCCGTCGAGATCACCGAGGCGATCGCCGAGTACGCGGGCATGGACCCGGAGTGCGCCGGGTCCTACAGCCTGTCCGCGACGAACGGGCCGACCACGGTCACGATCTGCTCCTACCAGCTGGACCCGGCCGACCTGTGCGTGATCCTCGCCCAGGCCTGCAAGGGCGCGTCGCTGGCGCTGATGTCCCTCGACCCGGACATGGACGCCGACATTGACGTCGCTGGCGCCGATGCCGAGGACACCGATGACGACGCGGCCCAGGTCACTAGCGGCGACGCCATTGACTCCCTCGTGTCCCGGCTCGCCGCGGCGTTCCGGGGGGAGTCCGCAGAAGACCCGGATGCCGTCATCGCGGAGATGAGGGCATCCGCACCTGCCGTCACCGAGGCGGCAACCGACAAGGAGGAACCGGCACCCCCAGCGGCTGCCGAGCGCCAAGAGGAAACGGAGGCTCCCGTGAGCGAGAGCACCACCACCACGGAGGCGGTCGCGCAGGCACCGGCCGCCACCTTCACCCAGGCCGACGTGGACGGCATGATCGCCTCTGCCCTGGAGCGGGCCGAGGCGGCCCGCCGGGCCCGCAAGGCCGCGAAGAGGGGCGCCGTAGCCGCTCCCGCCGAGTCCGCGGCGCCTGCCGCCGCGGCCGTCACCGAGACGGAAGACGAGCGGATCGCCCGGATCGTCGCCGAGAAGGTCGCCGCCCTCACGCCGGCCCCGGTCACGGAGACCGAGGACCAGCGCATCGCCAGGATCGTCGAGGCGCAGATGGTCATCGAGCGGCAGAAGATCACCGAGCAGGGCGGGGGGCCGGGCCGCAAGGGACTTTCCCCGTCCGGCGAGGTCAACGAGCATTCCGGCGTCAAGGTCGGGGGCGAGCCGGGCATGAACCGCTTCGGCCTGCCCATGGAGTGGCCGGACAAGCCGCTGCACGAGTTCACCGGCGAGGAACTGGAGCAGTACGCGAACCCGGTGCTGGTCCGGCACGTCCTGAAGGACCGGGCCGACCTGATCGGCTGACCCTTCCCGGTCCCGGGGCACTGCCCTGGCCCCGGGACCACCCGAAACGCAACTGAACCCTGGCCGCCAGCCGTCCCGGCTGGTGCCGCGCCTGGCAGCGATGGCCGACCTTCACTCATCCGAGAGGAGGCGGCCCTTAATGCCGTCCGAACTGAGAGAGGCGCTAACCGCTGCAGGCGCCAGCGCCCTCGTACCCAAGATCATCGACCCGGTACTGGTGGAATACCAGCGCCGCTATGCCCCCCTGTGCCGGGCCATCCCGATGCAGCCGTGGAACACCGACATCTACTACTTCAACCAGCGCACTGCGGTTCCCAGCGGTGGCGCGGTCCCGGACGGCGGAGCCCGCCCGGTCACCAGCTCGACGTACGTGCAGAACCAGTTCCAGATGAAGCACGTGGAAAGCGTCGGCTCGGTGAGCGGCTACGCGCAGGAGGTCACCCGCCAGCTCATCGGCGACCTGCGGCAGACAGAAATCCAGGGGTCCATCAAGGGCTACTACTGGGACATCGAGACGTTCATCGGCTGGGGCAACGCCGCCGCCACCCTAAACGGGGCGCAGCCCCAGTTCGATGGCCTCGACACGCAGATCAACGTGTTCTCTGGCGGCACCCAGAACGTCATCGACAAGGCCGGCAACACCCTCACCCAGGCCACCCTCGACGAGCTGATCGACATGGTCGAGTCGAACGCCTCCCAGCCTGTCGACGACGAGACGTGGATGATCATCGGGTCGTCCACGATGAACAGCAAGATCGCGCAGCTGTTCAGCGGGCAGCAGCGGTTCAACGACAAGGTCGAGGTCGCCCCCGGGCTGATCTGCCCGACCTACCGCAACGTGCCGATCGTGAAGTCCTCGTTCGTGCAGATGCGCGGCTACAACGTCGGTACCGTCACCTCCACCACCGCGTCCAACGGGTCCGCGACCCTGAACGGGACGTACAAGTACACGGTCAGCGCCATCATTGCGCGGCAGGGCGAGATCGCCCCGTCCCAGGAAGTCAGCCAGGCCGTCACCACCGGCAACAACGTCGTCCTGTCCTTCACGCCGCCCAGCGGCGAGGACGGCCTCGCCCCGCAGCTGTACAAGGTGTGGCGCACCGCCGCGAACGGGGCATCCGGGTCCGAGACGTTTCTCGGCTACGTCGACTCCACTGTCGGCCTGGCCGCCGACGGCGTCACCCAGGTCATCGCCAACCAGATCGTCGACACCGGCACCGCGCTCATCCCGCAGCAGTCCAGCGGCACCATCGTCCCCGGAGTGCTGCCGGCCCAGTACTACGGCACCAACACGGCGATGCTCCCGCCCGCGGCCGGCCAGGAGAACCTCTACCTGATCAGCCGGGACCGCGGGAACGTCTGCCGCCCCTATGTCCGCGAGGCCAAGCCGCTGGACCTCTACCCCACTACGGCGCAGCCGGACACGTTGCCGTACGCAATGATCGGTGACACCACGCTCGCGGTCCGGGCCCCTAAATTCCTAGGCCGGGCATATAGGGTAGCTGTTAGCGTGTGAGCAGGGCTTTTAAGATGGATCTTCTGGCTCTCAGTAAACCACGAGAGGTGGTAAGCTAACAGAGACAAAGCGGCCCCGGCAAGTGTGCCACCACCTGCCGGGGCCATGCCGAACCTGCAGCTAGAACCAGAGGTCCGACGTGAACGAGCGTACCCTTGCGCGATTTCTCAGCAAGGTCAACGAGAACGGCCCCCTCCCGCCAGGGAAGCCCGAGCTGGGCCCGTGCTGGATGTGGAAGCCGACGCCGAGCACCGGCGGATACGGGCAGTTCTACCTAGACGGCAAGATGAGGCTCGCGCACCGGGCCTCATACGAGATCTTCGTCGGCCCGATTCCTGATGGGCTCACGATCGACCACCTGTGCACGGTACGGGCGTGCGTCCGGCCGCAGCACCTGGAAGCGATCTCGCTCGCCGAGAACCTGCGGCGCGCGAAGGCATGGGAGAACGGTGCGGCAGCGCAGCGCGCGAAGACGCACTGCGCCCAGGGTCATCCATTCGCCGGGGACAACCTCCGGATCGCCGGGGACGGTCGCCGCGTCTGCCGGGCGTGCGCCCGTGAGCAGATGGCCAGGCGGCGGGAACGACTGCGGGCCGAGAGCCCCATCGTCGCGAAACCGCCTCGCGAGTGGTGCGCGAACGGGCACTCGTGGGCCGAGTTCGGGGTCGTTCGTAACGGACGGCAGGTGTGCCGCCAGTGCGAGCGGGACAAGTGCCGCCGGTCCCGCGAGAAGCGCAAAGCAGAGCAAGGGCCGAAGCCTGAGCGGGAGACGTGCGCCCACGGCCATCCATGGAGCGAGGAGAACGTCTACGTCAGCCCGAGCGGCGGTAAGGCGTGCCGGAGCTGCCACAACGCCAAGACGCTCGCCGCCTACTATGAGCAGAAGGCGGCGCGGCCGGCAAAGCTCCCCAAGCCACCCCGTGAGACTTGCAAGAACGGCCACCCCTGGACGCCGGAGAACCTGTACGTGACCCCGTCCGGGCTTGAGAAGTGCCGTGAGTGCTCCCGTGAGCGCAACCGCCGGCACGAAGCCAAGCGGAAGGCGGCCCGGCCACCGAAGCCCCCGCGGACGCACTGCAAGCACGGCCACGAGTTGGCCGGCGACAACTTGTACACGGGCCCGGACGGCCGGAAGTTCTGCCGCACCTGCACGGCGGAGTACCAGCGGCGCAGGCGGGACGGCGAGGCAGTCCCGAACCCGAATAAGGGAAAGCCCAGAGGGTCGAAGACTCACTGCCCGCAAGGCCACCCGTACGAGGGCGACAACCTGATCGTCCGCGCGGACGGCGGCCGGAAGTGCCGTGAGTGCCAGCGTGAACGGCAGCGGGACTACGAGCGTCGCAAGCGTGCGGGCGGCAAGGCGGCCTGACTGAAGGCGGTGCGCGCCGATGCTGGTGTCCAGTGATCAGCCGGGCCGGATGGTCGCTCACACGGGCGGCGTGCATAACTTCCCGTTCACCGGGGCGCCGGCGGAGGTCCCGGATCATGTCGGCGCGCACCTGCTCGGCGTCGGCGGCTTCACCGCGGCAGGGCCACCACGAGATCAAGGAGGCGGCCCGATGTGGCTGCGCAAGGAACAGGGCGGCACGGAGCTCACCTTCCGCAAGGAGGTGTACGCGTGGCCTGAGGACGGGTCGGTCACTGAGGTTCCTCCCGAGCTGGGAGCCGACCTGCTGTCAATCAGGGGTGCCGGCTACTCGGTAGCGGAAGCACCGGAGCCGGAGCCTGAGCCGGCCGCTAAGGCCGAGGGTGGCGACGGAGAACCCGGCCGTGGTCCGGTCGCCGCAGATGGCGAGGCGGCCGAGGCCGCGAAGCCGTCCCGCTCAAGGACCCGCGGCACGGCCAGGGCGTAACCGCTAGCAGCGCTGCCCTCCACGCCGTCATTCGCATACACGGGAGGGCTGATGGCGGCAGACTCCCCGGTTCCCCTCTGCTCGCCCGCGCAGTTCCAGGAAGGCGCCCTCGGCGACCTGGTGAGGGACTATACCGACCAGGCCCTGTATGACCTGCTGGCTGAGGGGACGCGGCGGTGCGAGGACGTGACGCAGCGGCGGCTCACCGCGTTCACGGGCCTGACGGAGTACAGCAGGGCTGAGGGCATCGACCCGGACGAGTACACCGACTCGGCGAACCTGCCGATGGACGTCCGGTCGACCCTGTCGGCCTCCTACGCGCAGGCCCTGGGGGCGTCGTCGCTGGTGCGGCACGCGTGGGTGAGCGAGTTCGCGCCCCGCTACCAGGACATGTGGCAGTACACGGACGTGTCGGTGACGATCGTCCGGTCCTACGGCGGCACTGAGCAGCTGTCGAATGCGCAGATCCTGTCCGGCCCGGAGCCGGACACCGGTCACGTGTGGTTCCAGCTCGGGCAGTTCATTCCCGTCGGCTCGCGGACGATGATCACCTACAGCGGCGGGTACACGGTGGCGACCCCGGCGTCGCTGGTGCGGGCCTGCAAGTTCATGAGCGCCTACCTCGCGGTGCGGGAGCTGAACCCGGACGCGAACGACCACGACCCTGACCAGCTCCACAACGACGCCCTGATGTGGCTCGAGCCGTGGATGCGCGGATGAGGCGGAAGGCGTACCGGCCGAGGAAGCGCCGGAAGCCGAAGGCAGCCGCGCCGCGCAAGCCCGCGAGGACGGCGACTCCGTTCAAGGCCCACAAGGGACGCACCGTCTCGGCCGTGTTCCGCGCCCACAAGGGACGGCACGCCTCAGCGTTCAAGGCCCATGGCCGGCGCAGGATAGCCGGGCACGGGGCCGTCATGAAGAAGGCCCGCGCCGTCAAGGCACGGAAGGTGAAGGTCGTCAGGATGAAGAAGGCGAAGCTGAACCTCGCGCTGACCAGCACCCGGGGCTAGTGAGCGGGCAGCGGCCGGTTAGCGTCGCAGCCGTTATGCATGCAGTCAGTGCAGAGCGGGACATGGCGCCACTCCCGGCCCCGCCACTGGCCGGGACTGTCCGGCAGGTCGGCAGGCGCAGAGAACCCGGAAGTCGGATCGGCCGGCGCGTGGCCGATGCCGTGCGCGTGACAGCGGCACTCACCCCAGGGCCATGCCGCCTGCCCGGCGGCGCTCACCAGCGCTCGGTTTCCGCTGAGGATGCCAGCTCGCCGTGATCGGCGACGACCTGGCCTTGTATCGCGGCGCCTCGTCCCCTGACGAGCCACGCGTGCTCGCGCTCACGGTCAGGCTGCGGGCTGTCCCACGCTGAGGCGATCTCGATGTCCCGGTCGAGGATGCCGGACAGGCGCCTCGCGATGCCGGGCATCTCAAGCTCGTCGCTGAAGCCGTCCAGGTCCTTGCTGTAGAAGGCGACCGCGATGATGCTCCCGTCGCCGCGGCGGACAGGGATCACCTCGTGGAACAGGCCGGTCCTGGCGGCGGCCTCGATGAAGCGGAAGATGCACGCCGGGTCCTGGCCGTACAGGTAGCCGGTGACATGCATGTGCCGGTCGCTCACGGCGACCGGAGTCCCCGCGTGCAGCGGATGCAGCACTGGCCGTTCCCGTCGCCGGAGAACGCGGTCGTGAGCGCCGTTGACGGCGACCACAGCGTCACGCGGGCGCGGCCCTTGCAGTTGCCGCACTGGCGCCGCCGGAGGGTCACGACCAGGATGGGCGTGCCCGGCGCGTTGAGCGGGCTTCGGCTCCGCAGCAGGACGGGCATAACCGTCGCCTCCTCTTCATTCTCGCCTTCTGCCGTCGGCGGTACTCCCGGCCGTCAACGCAGAGCCTGGGTGTCGGCGGATCGTGCCAGGTCCACTCAGCTTCCAGTCCTGCGGTCGTGACCCGGTAGGTGAACGTCCCGTGCCGCAGGACACTCCACCGCACAGGCCACAGCGGGCGACCGCCATCACAGATGACCTCGCGGCCGTCCTCATGCTCGGGCACCCAGACCTGGATGTCGCGCGACCGGTAACTCTCGCGCCACCGGCGAGCGGCCTCAGCCCACTCTTCATCGGCGAGCGTGACCTCATCGACTATGAAGCCCTCCCATCCTGGGATGGTGCTGCAGCACTGGGCGTCCTGCCGGGGACTACGCGGCAGCGCATTACGGAACGGCTCGCCGGACGACTGGCAGTCCGGACCGACGTGGTAGGGGATCGTCACGTCCGGGCCTCCCGCCGTATCTTCCCGATGATCCGCCAGTGCTCCGTGGAATCCTGCGCGTCCGTGGCGTGGCTTTCGCAGACGGCATGCCCGTTGATCACCGTGACCGCCGCCGTCGGCGGGCTCTCGCTGACGAACAGGCAGATGCTGCAGACCAGCACGCCCGGCGGTACGTCGACGGCGAACTCCGGATCCCAGGTCCCGTCCTCGCTAGCCTCGCTCACGACTTCCGGCCTCCTCCATGGTCACGAGCCCGAGGCGATCCTTGACGTCCTCAATCCACCCCTGGCGGCTGACTTCTTCGCGGGCACGGGCCATGGCCAGCCGCA
>Ga0335072_10001279_pt1 | contig 41466 bp, 38 predicted proteins | sample Lox_Sample_21_FD_206725 | JGI IMG/M metagenome (GOLD analysis project Ga0335072, IMG submission 206725) | Soil microbial communities from Loxahatchee National Wildlife Refuge, Florida, United States - Lox_Sample_2.1 | ecosystem: Environmental > Terrestrial > Soil > Wetlands | place: USA... | reverse complement strand
TCGAGGTCGTAGACGTCCCAGCGCTGCTTGAGGTACTTGCGGTACAGCGTCGTATAGTCCGGGAGCGACTTCAGGCCCTTGTGGACGTACTCGATGACGTCGTCGATGTCGACGTCGAGTACCTCCTTGAGCTCAGCGCCCTCGATCCGGCGTACCTGCTGATCAGTGAGGGCACGCGGGCCCTCATGAAGCACCGCCGTCGGGCTCTTGCGTTCGGCCATGGGCAACCTCCGATGCCTTCTCCCGGGCACCTCCGTTGGCACCCTGTCTTTCTTGCTGTCCGGCTGAGGCAGGCGCCAGTGCACGCACCACGCGCTCCAGCAGCGCGGACCATTCCGCCTCGTCAACCGCGTGCAGTTCCGCGGTGAGCAGGGAGCTTCCGAACGCGAGGAGCAGGTAGAAATGAGCCAGCGCGCCGGGCGACAGCGCAGGATCCAGGTCGCCGCCTGCCTGGCCGGCCAGCACCAGCCCGGCCAGCCACCCTGCGCTGGCTGGTGTACGCGCCCATCGGCCCGGCGACGTCGTCGTCCCGGCGGGCCGCGACCAGCGCCTCCACGGCCAGGTAGCTGCGGTCGTCACCGTGGTACGACCTGAGCAACCAGGGAAACCATGACCGAGGATGGCACCAGGGCAGAACGCGCTAGCGTGGGCCGACGCGCCCGTCAGGCGGGCTTCCAGCCCGCCGGCGTCGTGACGAGGACGCGCTGGCAGGCGTACTGGGCGTTCACGGTAACCTCGACCAGGGCCTTGGCGGCGTTGGCGAAGGGCAGGGTGGGCAGGCCGGGGACCCTGCGGACATCGCTGAGGAGCTTCACGGCGGCCGAGTCCAGCGCCGGGACGTCCTTGAGGTTGACCGGGTAGACGATGGTCCACGCGAGGCCTGAGGCGGGCAGGAGCTTCTCGGCCGTGGCCTTGTCGTCGAGGAAGCGCTTCAGCACGGTGCGGTAGATGAGACGGGCGAAGCCGGAGGCCTTGCTGGCGGTGTCGCCGGCTCCGAAGGCGGAGACGAGGACGAGCCTGCCGGTTCCTGCGTCCCGGGCGGCCTTGATGATGCCGGGCAGGGTTCGCTGGGTGAAGGTCTTGTCCCTGACCGGGCCGGTGATGGTGACGATGAGGGCGCCGGCGCCGCTGATGGCAGCGGTCAGGGCGGCGGTGTCGTCGAGTTCCCCGCTGGCGACGGTCACACCGGTGAGTCGCTCGACGGCGTCGGGGTGCCGGGCGTAGGCGACCACGGTGTGGCCGGCGGCGATGGCTTCCTTGAGGGTGCGGGAGCCGACGTTGCCGGTTGCTCCCAGGATGGCGATCTTCATGGGCGGCTGGTCTCCTGTGCTCGGCGAAGCAGGGTGGGGTCGTGGGCGTTGACCAGTACGAGGTCAGGTTCGGCGGCTTGCCAGAGCTCGGCGAGGCGCTGGTGATTGCCCCGGACCTTGCCCCAGTCGGCGGCGATGAGCCGTTCCATCGCGGTCAGCGCCCTGGGTGCGTGGCCGGTGCCGTCGATCTGGCCGTGGTGGTAGAAGCTGTCGCCGGCGTGGAGGATCCATCGGCCGCCCGCCTCGACGGCGACGGCAGCGTGGCCGCGGGAGTGGCCGGGCAGGCTGATCAGCACGATGCCCGGTGCGATCTCGGTGAGTTCCTTCGCACCGGGGAACCCTCGCCACGCCTCGCTCTGATCGGGGATGTGCTCGGTTATGCGGGGGCCGTGCGAACGCTGGGCCGGCAGGTAGCGGCCTCGCTCGACCAGGCCCTGCGGGTGCAGGGCCGCCTGGTTCTCGGCACGGGTCAGGTGGACTTGCGCCCAGGGAAAGTCGGCCAGCCCGCCGGTGTGGTCGGCGTCGAAGTGGGTCAAGACGACGTGGCGTACGTCGTGGGGGCCGAACCCGAGCGCGGGCAGCTGGCTGACGGCCGCCTCGGTGATGCTGAAGACAGGGCGTACGTAGAATCGGGCCGCGCCGAACCGCTTGGCCGGGTCGGCGGCGTCCTTGAGGCCGAGCCCGGCGTCGACGAGGACGAGTCCGTTGCCGGTCTCGACGAGCAGGACGTGGCAGACCAGGCCGTCGGGGGCGTGCCGGGGGCGCATGGTGCCGCAGTTGAGATGGTGGACTCTCATCCGAAGGCCTGCATGAGTGCGGCTGCGGCGGCGGGGTCGCCGCTGATGAGGCTGGCGTCGACCTCCTGGACGGGGTTGGTGCCGTCCCAGCTGGCGGCGGAGAGCTTGATCAGGTCGTAGATGAACTTCTTGCTGCCGCCGACGTCGGAGATCTCGATGATGGTGCCGGGGTGGTGCCCGGTCTCCAGGTATGCGAACCGGCCGTCTTCTCCGCCGATCTGGCCCTCCTGGCCGACGGTGAACCCTGCGGCCAGGGCACGGTCGTAGAGGTCCTGGTAGTTCTCGCTCCAGTAGGCGATGTGCTGGACGCCCTCGTGGCCGGCGGCGAGGAAGTCCGCATACATCGAGGGGGCGTCGTTGACCGGGGTGATGAGCTCGAGCTGGATGTCGCCGCTGTTGGCGACCGCGACGTCTATGGCCATGTCGGACGGCTCGCCGCGGTAGGTGAAGTTGGCGGGCCTGACGCCCTTGAGGAAGAACCACGGGCCGACGCCGGCTTTGACGAAGCCCCGCATGGACGCCTGGATGTCGCGTACGACGTACCCGATCTGCGCGATGGACCCGAACATGCCGGCGACCGTGCTGGGCGCGGGCGCCGGGCCGGAGTGGGCGTCGGCGAAGGAGAGCACGATCTTGCCGGTCGCGCCGTTGGCGCGCAATTGGTCGGCGGCCTCCTTGGCCCGCGAGACCGGGTAGACGGTGTCCAGCAGCGGCGTGATCTTTCCTTCTGCCACGGCGGGAAGCACCTGCTCGCCCAGGGCCGCGACCACGTCGCCGAGCTCGGTGCGGGTGCGGATGCTGAATGTGGTGCCGATCAGCTTCTGGCGGCGGAAGGCGATGGTGTCGAGGTTGAGCTCGGCCGCCGGGCCGGCGAGCCTTCCGATGCTGACGATCACGCCACCGATCGCCGTGGCCGACGGGAGGATCGCGAACAGGCCGCCGCCGACGTGGTCCAGGGTGATGCTGGCGCCCTTTCCGCCGGTCGCGGCCAGCACCGCGGCGGCGAGGTCTTCGGTGGCGGTGCTGACGGTGACGTCGGCTCCCGCGTTGCTCAGCGCGGCGCGCTTGCTCTCGCTGGTCGTGGTGGCGATCACGGTGCTCGCGCCGAGGGCCTTGGCGAGCTGGATGCCGATCAGGCCGACCGAGCTGGTGCCGCCGACAATCAGCACGGAGTCGCCAGGCTTGAACCCGGCCTGGGTAACGAGTGCGTCGTGCTCGGTGATCAGGCCGACGGGCAGGGCGGCCGCCTCTTCGAAGCTCAGCCGGTCCGGGACGGGGACGACCAGCCGCGGGTGACACAGGGCGTAGTCGGCGAACGCGCCGGCCGTGATGCCCATGACCCGGGTTCCTGCCGGGAGATGAGGCGCGAGCAGGCTGCCGGCCTCCACGACGCCGGCCACCTCCATGCCGGCCGTGAACGGACCCTCGCCCTGGGAGTTGGCGGTGTAGGAGCCCTCGAGGGCGTAGAGGTCGGCCCGGTTCAGGCCGGCGGCGTGGACCTGAATCCGGATGGCGCCCAGTTGTCCGGGCGGGTCGACCTCGTCGAGGATCCAGTCGGGTCCCCTGCCGCCGATGAGTGCGCGCATGGATGATCTCCCGTGATCTAGTGCCGTGACCTGGTGTCAGTCGGCGGTGAAGTCGGGCGGGGCGGTCGTCAGCAGGCGCGCGTCGGGCGCGGAGCCGGACATTGCGAGGACTCCCTTGAGGATCCGGCCGAGCTTGAGCAGGCCGCGGGCGCTGCGTTTGTCGACGCCCCCGATGAGCTGCCTGACGATTGTCAGCTGGTCGAAGTAGATGCGCTCGGTGACGAGGTTCTCGCGGGAGTCGAAGATGAAGTACGCCGTCATCCGGGTGCGGTGCCTCGACCCGGTCGGCGGGATCGCGCCGAGCGGCCCGAGGTGGGTGCCGAGCACCCAGAACTCCACGATCACCGCGTCGACGCTGTGGCGGAACGCGATGATCTCGTGGTCCTGGTCGGGGAACGCGACGCGGGTGTCCTTGTAGTACCCGCGCACCTCGCGGTCGCCGTCGTGGACGGCCATCTGCGCGATCAGCTCGTAGTGCGGATGCGGAAACGTCGACAGCGTGGAATCCCAGTCCTGGGCCACCTCGTCACGGAAGTGGTCGAGCACGAGCTTCTCCCGGGCACGCAGGACATCCTCGGACGGCAGCGTAAACCGCGACATCGTTCCCTCTTTTCTCCTTTTCTCCGGCCGGGTTGCCGGCCGGTCTGGCGGTCAGGCGGGCTGGGCGCCGTGAGTGATGTGACGGTGGGTGAAGGTCGGTGTCGTACCGGGGTTCATCCAGGCGCCCGTCAGTTCGCTGGAGGGGAAGAACTGCAGGAACCTCGAGTCGGCCTGGCTGCGGTCGGCGAGCGTCTTCTCCAGGATGACCGAGTTGTACTGGTCAGCCGTGGTCTCGATCGTGTTGGCGTTGAGCACGACCTCCTGCTGCCACGCCCGGCTCCACCTGGCCAGTCCCGGCAGCCCGGAGTGCTCCGGCGTCAGCGCCTCCACGGCGATGACGTTCTCGCTGGAAACCCAGATTCCGGTCGAGGTGTTGACGATCAGGCTCTGGTTGCCGAAGACATGTCCCGGGGTCTTGACCACGCCGACGCCAGGGCCGATCACGACGGACCCGCTGACCGGCAGGAATGCCCCGGGCGGTACGTCGCGGTAGGCAGCCGGCTGGTACCACGGCTTCTGCAGCGGGTGCAGGTCGGCCATGCCGGCCAGCTCGTCGCGCTGCACGATCACCTTCGCGTTCGGGAACGCGGCCTTGGGCTGCCCGTCCAGGTCATCCTGATATGCGGTGGTGCCGACCCAGCGGCGCAGGTCCTGGGTGTGGAGGTGGTCGAACAGGATGAAGTCGACCTCCTGCGGTGCGATCCCCAGCCGGGCGAGGTGACCGGGCACCGTGCCGTGCTCGTGGACCATCTGCCGCTCGATCACCCCGGGTGTCTTCTTGATGAGGCTGTCGAAGTACGGCGTGTAGCGGCCCAGCTCGACGTCACTCGGCTCGAACAGCAGCACCCGGCGGCGTCCGTCGGACTCATGCCAGCGGATCACCAGCATCCGGTTGGTGATCGACAGGAACGGCGCGATCGCCCGCGACGCCCGGAACAGCCCGAACCGGGTCGGATAGGGCAGCGTGACCAGGTCGCAGGTAGTGATCGAGTCCGGCGCACCCGTCGCCGCGAACTCGCGGCGGAACGCCTCCCCCTGCTGCCGGGCGGCCCGCAGCCGGGCACCGGGCGGCTCCCCGGAGCGGGACAGGTCGGTCAGCACGTCGACGCCGGCCCCCACGGTCGGAAGGCCGGGCACGTCGGCGGCTCCCCACGGAAAGAGCACCATCGTCGCTCCTCACTTTTACCCACGGCGTGGGTATTCATGATTGAGATCATACCCACGTTGTGGGTTTATGCAAGCACGAGCATTATTGGGCTATGACCGCCGCACACCGACCCCGGCGAGGACGCCCGCCCAGGGGCGCGCCGCAGCTCTCCAGGGACGCGATCGCCGAGGCAGCACTCAAGCTCATCGACGTCGACGGGACCGACGCGGTGAGCATGCGCTCAGTCGCACGGGTTCTCGGCGTCGACGCCAAGAGCCTCTACAACCACGTCGCCGACAAGGACGACCTCCTCGACGCCGTCGCCGAGCAGCTCCTCGGGTCCATGCGCCTGCCCGAGCCAGTCGGCGATGTGCGAGCAGACCTGCTCGGCATCGGCCACGCCTTCCGCCGCCGCGCGCTCGAGCACCCCAGGGCAGCTCCCCTCGTGCTCACCCGCCAGCTCGCCTCGTTCGAGGGACTCGCACCCGTCGAGGCCACGCTCAACATCCTGCGCGCAGCGGGGTGCCCGACGAGCGAGGCAGTCCACCTGCTGCGGGGCCTGGTCGCAACCCTGACCGGCACCCTGCTGCGCGAGGTCCAGGCCGGACCCACCTACGGCACCGCCGACGCGGCCGGCATCGCACGACGCCGGGCCGCCCTCGAACACTCAGGCCTCGCCCGGGTCGCAGAAGCCGCAGCCGAGCTGGCCCGGTTCGACAGCACCGCGGAGTACGACTTCACCCTCGACCTCATCCTCGACGCCGTCACGGCCAGGCTCGCGGCGTACCGTAACGACGACGGAGCGGGTCAGACCGAGCGGTTATCAGAGACCCCGCAAGGCTGAAACTAGAGAGCCCAGCTTCCCGTAGTTGCAGGATCTCCTGCTCGCTCAGCTGGAGAATCTCGCTCAAGACATGGACGGTGTCCTCGCCGTAGTTCGGACCGGAGCGGTTGAGGCGGCCGCCGACGTATGTGGGCGTAGCGGACATCTTCACGGGATGTTCTCGGACCGGGCATCGCCCGATCTCGGTCTGGTCGAGCTCAACCATCCACTCGAGGTGCTTGAGCTGAGGGTCGTTCTCGAAGCGGTCCCGTGCTGTCTGGCATACTCCGGCTGATACGTGACGGCTCTGAAGTTCTGCCATGAGTGCGGAGCCGTCCTTGTCAACGGTCGCTTCCTCGACGAGGGCATCGAGGGCATCCTGGTTCTGCAGCCTTCGCTCGAGGGTCGCGAAACGCTCGTCGGCTGCCGCCGCCTGGAGTCCAAGGACGTCGACCAAGGACTGCCAGTGCGCCTCTTTGAACGCCGCGATCGCGATCCAACGGTCGTCGCCCAGCGTGCGGTAGGCGCCGTGGGGTGCGGCCGGCTCGTACGGCGAGCGGTTGCCGTATCTAGCCCATTGGCGGCCGTTGACCGAGTAGTCGAGGATCGATGTGCCGGTCAGGTAAAGCCCCGTGCCAGCCTGCGGGGCGTCGATGTGGCAACCCTCGCCGGTGACGTTGCGGCGGTAGAGCGCGGCCAGCATCGCTTGTGCCATGTTGTAGGCACCGAACCAGTCCCGGTACAAATAGCCGATGCCTGTCGCCGGGAACGGATCGGGAAGCCCGGACATGTCGCTGATCCCGGACAAAGCCTGCGCCGTCGGCCCATAGGTTCGCGCCCGGCCGTAGGTACCGAGTTCACCCAAGCCGCCCTGCTGGACATAGATGATGCTCGGGTTCAGGGCCTTCAGCTTGTGGGTGCCGATAATCCTGTCACGACCGCTGACCTGGCCACATTCCTCTTGGGGCAAGAGAAGGTCTTGGCATCTGGCTGCGCGAGGGTCTCCCAGTCGGGCAAAGATAATCGTCGCAGTCAACCAGGACGAGGAGGCGCCGATCTTGGAACATGCCTACTTTGGCGTCATCGGCGACCTGCACACCGTGCTTCCCGCCCTCGCGGCGGAAATCAAAGAGGTGCGCGGCACGAAATAACCCGTGGCCCGGTAATGGCCGCTGGGGCGTCAATGCGGGCGGATACCAGACACGGGCGGGTAACCAACCTGCCCGATCGGAATGTCAACGTTGAGGGTTGTGCCTGAACTGGGCGGGCTATCCAGCAGGATCCGACCGCCGACTGCTTCGACGCGATCTTTCAGCCCGACCAGGCCCGAGCCGTGGCCGAAGGCCGCGCCGCCGCGCCCGTCATCGCGGACGCTGACCCGCAGCATGCCATCGCCGGCGGCCACCTCGACGTCGGCGGCGGTGGCGCGGGCGTGCTTAGCGGTGTTGGTAAGGGCCTCGGAAACCACGTAGTAGGCTGCTACCTCGACTGGCTGCGGCGCCCGGTCTGTGACCTGAACGTGCAGGTTAACCGGCACGGGGCAGCGCCGGGCCAGCGCCTGCAGCGCCGGGCGCAGTCCGCCCTCGGTCAGCACTGCCGGGTGGATGCCGCGGGCGCACTCGCGCAGTTCCGCCAGCGCGGCCTCCAGCCCGGCGGCCACGCAGTCCAGCCGCTTGACCAGCTCTCCGGGATCCGGCGGTATCGCCGCCTGCAGTTCCCGCACCTGGAGTGCGAGGGTGACCAGGCGCTGCTGGGCGCCGTCGTGCAGGTCACGCTCGATGCGGCGGCGCGCCTGGTCGGCAGCGGCGACGATCCGGGCGCGGGAGGCGGCCAGCGCCGCCTGCGCCTCGGCGTTGGCAACCGCAGTCGCTGCCAGCTCGGTGAAGGCGGCCAGCCGCGCCTCGGTGTCGCCCGGCAGCGGCTCCTCGCCGGCGGACCCGACGCTCATGAGGCCCCACAGCTGTCCCCCGGCGGTGATCGGCGCGGCGGCCCCCGTGTGGTACCCCCAGTCACGTCCGACTACGGCCGCCGCGCCGGTGGCGTTGCGGCTGTAGTCGTCGATCCGCGCCGGCTGGCGGGTCTGGAAGACCAGCGTGGTCAGGTTCTGCCCGCCGGGGCTGACCCGGGTGCCCACACAGGACAACGGTACGGCGGCACCGGTGCTGCTCCACACGCCGAGGACCGTCGCCACGCCGTCCAGGTCGTACCGGCCCACGCCCGTCACGCCGGCGCCCAGCAGCCGCCCGGCTTCGGCGGCGACCGCCGCGAACACCTCTTCCGGCGCGGCTCCTCCGGCGACCAGCGTGGCCACCTGGCGCAGCGCGGCCTGCTCCTCGGCATAGCCGCGCAACTCCACGCGCGCCTGGGCGTTGGCGATCGCGGTGCCCACCAACTCGGTGAAGCCCGCCAGCTGCGCATCGGTATCCGCCGGCAACGGGTCCCCGCCCACGGATGACACGATCACGACCCCCCACAGGCGGCCCTCGACGCTGACCGGGACCCCGACGCTCGAGCGGACCGCGAACTTGCGGGCGACACCGGCCATCGGCCCCGAGACCTGGGAGTAGTCGTCCATGCGCGCCGGCCGGCCAGTCTCGGACACCAGGGTGCTCACGTTCCGCCCGCCCAGGGGATAGGGACCGCCCTCCCGCTCACCGCCGGCCGCGCTCCACCGCGCGACGACCGTCATCGTCCCGTCCGCGTCGTACCGGGCCATGGTCGTCAGATCCGCGCCCAGCACCCGCCAGACCTCGGCGGCAACCGCCGCGAAGATCTCCTCCGGCGGCGCGCCCCGGGACACCAGCACCGCCACCCGGCGCAGCGCAGTCCGCTCCTCGGCAATCCGGTCGCCGGCTCGGGTATCCATCGGCTCCTCGCCCCCGGCGGCCTGGCCAACCGCCTCCTCGCCGGCCACCCACCCGGCGCCCGGCACGCTCACACCAGCAGGTTAACAAAGCTGAACGCCTCGCCTACTCGCAGCTTTGCAGTCGAGCCCATCGCTGACCTGCTCTTTATCCAGCAGCCTCACCATAAGCCCAACTCCGCGGCAGGCCCGCCATGGGGGCTGACTGACTCGTAAATAAGCCGCCGGGGTCCGGTACATCACCACCGGCAAGAACGCCTGGACCTCTTAGAGGAGGACCTCGCGGTCGCGGTCGAGGCCGCCCGCCTGCGGGTCTTCTCGCTGATCGACGGGGGCGGGCGCTCGGGATCATCGATCAGGTGGTGTTGTTCCCGGGCGCCGCGGCGCTGGGCGGATCTTCCATAATCAGGTGGCGCTGTCGGGCAAGGTGCCGCAGATCTGCTGTCTGTTCGGGCCGTCCGCTGCGGGCGGCGCGTACATCCCCGCGTTCTGCGACATCGCTGCTCTACCTCGCCGACGTTCCCGGCTTCATGATCGGAAGCGATGTCGAGCGCCACGGCATCATCCGCCACGGCGCTAAGATCATCTCGACCGTCTCCGAGGCCAACGTCCCGGAAATATCCGTTATCGTCCGCAAGGCCTACGGCGCGAGCCTGTACGCCATGGGCGCGGCCGCGGGGTTCGCGCCTGACGTATGTATCGCCCCGCCCACGCCCCCGCGTCGCCGTCACGGGATCGCAGGCCGATGTCAACGCGGTCTACGCCAACAAGATCGAGGCCATCGCCGACCCAGCCGAGCGCGCGGCGTTCGTCGCCGAGAAAAGGGCCGGGTGCGAGGGCGGCATCGACTTGATGCGGCTGGCCTCTCACCTCGTCCTCCACGCGGTCATCGGGCCGGCGGAGCTGCGCGCGGAGCTGATCCGCCGGCTCGCCGTCCTGGTCGACAAAACCCGTGAACCGGTCACCAAGCGCAACGGGGTATGGCCGACGTGAGCAGCAGCCGTCGGCCAGCAGCTGCGGGGTCACCGGGGCGCCAGCCGCCGAGGAACTGGCCGCCGTGCTTGCACTGCTCGCGGCGCAGGCCCCGCCAGCGACGGAGACTCCCTACGAACGCTGGCGGAACACCCGATCGGCAGCGCTCACCCAGGTTCGAGCGGCACAGCGGGGAGGGAGATCCAGTGCTCCTGCCCGAACGGCCGGCACGTGAGGGAGCTCATTCCTCTGCCGTTCGCAGCGGCGTGGTGAAGGCTCGGGGTCCTGGTCCCCGGGTTTAGGGGGAATGCGCTGCCTGCCAGCCCGTTGCGCGCGCATCGCCGCGATGCGTCGCGACATCGAGGCGCGCGGGCGCAATCGTCCGCCCGGGCACCCGGGCCGGTGCCTCACTGTGCCCGACCCGCAACGGGCTGGGCTTGCGATCCTCTTGCTCGGCGTCGACCTCGCGCGCTGGCACCGCGACGACGGTAACCGGATCCTGAGGCCAGGGGTCTGAGCGATGCGACGGCTGGCAGGACGGCCGCTACAGCCGCGCACAATCGCCAAGACAACTTACGTAGAGAGCCTTATGTCGCGACGTCACTGATCGCGCGGGCCAAGAACGCTGAGGCTCCGGACGCAAGTCACTGACCACACGTGACGACATCCGTGCGACATAAGGCAAACTTCGTGGAATGTCTTGACAGGCGACACCGACGGGCTTACGGTCACCGTTAACCAACGTGTAACGGACCACGGGAGGGGCTCGCTATACGCCCGGGCTAGGAGCCGGACGCCCCCGGGCACTCGGGCCGCCCAGGGCCGGAGGTAGGGCAGTCAGCAGGTAGCCGGTTCCACGTTCGGAACCGTCCGCATATCCCAATTCCAAGAACAGTGCCAGGGCTAGGGAGCGTCACTCAGATGCCTATTGCTCGTCATCGCGTATTCGTCACCGCGATACTCCTAGGTTGCACGGCGCTTGCGGCGGCCTGCAGCAGCGGCGGCGGTGGTGGGACCGGGACCGACAGCACGACAAGCGGGCCCAGCTCCGCCAGCCAATCAGCAGTCGCACCGCAGAGTGCCGCCGCCTCGCCGCAAGGAGGAAGCGGCGACTCGGCCATACCGGTCGAGACCGGACCTGCGAACGCCAGCCTGACGCCGGTGCAGGTCGGGTTCATCAACACCGAGAGCGGCGGACTGGACTTGCCCAGCGCGCGATACGGTTTTCAGGCCGCCATCGCCTATATCAACGCCAAACTCGGGGGAATTGACGGGCACCCCATGCAGGGGGTCTACTGCGCGGTGGGAGCCGATCTGGACTCCACTCGCAAATGCGCAGAGCAGTTCGCAGACGACAGCTCGATCAACATCGTCGCTGGCGGCTACATCATCGTATCCGACTCGATCTACCCGGTGCTGGCCGCAGCGGGGAAGCCCATCTTGCTGGGCTCGGACTTCAACAAGCCCGACTGGACAACCACTAACACGGCGATATCGTTTTGGCCCGGTTCTCCCGGGGTCGACGGCGGCACGGTGTTCTACGCCCGGGACTTCCTGCACGCGAAGACCGTGGCCGTGGTCGACAGCGCCAGCGAGGCCGGCACCAGCGACATAGCGGCGATAAAGGCCGAACTTGCAGCCGCCGGGGTCAACATGACGATCGACCCCGTCTACGTGCCCGACACGGCAGTGGACTACACCACGGCCATCCTGGCTTCCGGTGCTTCCTCGGCGAATGTCTTCATAGATCTGACCGGGCCGAACGGCTGCATCGCCGTGGCCAAGGCACTGAAAGCCCTGGACATCAACGCAAAGGTCGTATCGACGGTGGAGTGCCTCGACCCGAGTGTCGTCAAGGCCGTCGGCCCCCTGCTGACGGGATGGACAATCGGCTTCGCCGTACAGCCAACGCAATTGCCGAAGGGCCAGAATGCCCAGGTCGACAACTACAATTCCGTATTCCCCGAGTACAGCACGCAGAACCCGAACGGAAACGGTACAGCCCAGAGCTTCAGCCTGGCGCTTTCATTGTGGAAGATCGGAAACCAGATCGGATACGACAAGCTCAGCCCAGCCACCTGGATGCAGGGCATGAAGGCGTTCAAGGGCCCGGTCTATCTCGGCGCACCGACGCTCAGCTGCGGGAAGAGCAAGCTCTTCCCTGGCATTTGCTCGCTGGCGTCCTTCTGGTACACGGTCACCGCGACCGGCGGCTTGCAGAAGGCGGACGGGAACCAGTCCTTCGACCCAATACCCTAGCTCGCCCACGCTACCTGGAAGATCTCGGATAGGGGACGGTGGAATCATCAGCGAGTTCCTGCTCTTTGCGGCCCTCGGCCTGGGGGCGGGGGCGGTCTACTCCGCCCTCGCCCTCGGGCTGGTCCTCGGCTACCGCGGATCGGGCGTGATCAACTTCGCCTACGGGGCCATCGCAGGCTACGTTGCGTACACGTACTCGGCGTTGCGCGCTCAAGGAGAACTGCTGATCCCGCCGCTGCCGAACCCGCTGCTTCTCGCGCAGGACATCGCGGGCAAGACCATGGGGGCCCGCTGGAACCTCCCGCACTTCCCGACCTTCGTCAAGGTCAGCGGACCTGAGCCATTCGCGGCTGCGTTCGCGATCTCCCTCCTGACAGCGGTGCTGCTGGCGCTGATCATGCACTTCCTGGTCTTCCGCCCGCTCCGGGACGCCCCGCCCCTCGCGAAGGTCGTCGCCACCGTTGGGATCATGCTCATACTTGAAGCGCTGATCGTCATGCGGTTCGGCTCGAACCCCGTCTCCGTCGCCAGCATCCTTCCCACGACTGGCATTCATATGTTCGGCTCCGTCGTCACCGTAGACAACCTGCTGCTGGCCGCCATGGCCGTCGTCCTGGCGACCGGGCTCTGGGCGCTCTTCCGGTTCACACGGCTGGGCCTGGCGCTGCGGGCCACCGCGGAGAACCCCAAAGGAGCGACGTTGCTCGGTATCTCGCCGAACTTCCAGTCGGGCCTGAGCTGGGTAATCGCCAGCGTGGTCGCGGGCGCGATCGGGATACTCGCCGCGCCCCTCACCTCCCTGACGCCGCAGAATTACACGCTGTTCATCATTCCGGCATTCGGCGCCGCGCTCATCGGCGGGTTCCGGTCGTTCGGAACGACGGTCGCCGCGGGCCTGATCCTGGGCATCGCCGACCAGTGGATCGTCCTGGTGATGTCGAAACCGTGGTGGTCGGGCACCAGCTGGCTGCCCCAGCAGGGTGTCCAGGAGATGTTCCCGTTCCTGGTGATCATCGCCACGCTGATAATCCGCGGCCGAGGCCTGCCGGGCAGGGGAGCGATACGCGAAGGCAGGCTGCCGTTCGTGCCGCGGCCGAAGCGGGTCGCGCCGGCTGCCGTGGTGCTGCTCGCAGTGACGGTGACGGCCTTGCTGCTGCTAGGGTTCGGCTGGCGCAACGCCATCATGACGAGCCTGATCGGGGCGATGATCGCGCTCTCGCTCGTCGTCCTGGTGGGATTCGTCGGCCAGGTATCGCTCGCGCAGCTTGCCGTCGCGGGCTTCGGCGCGTTCGCCCTGGCCCAGGTCGCGAGTAACTGGGGGGTGCCGTTCCCGTTCGCGCCCTTGCTGGCGATCCTGATCGCGACGGCCGGCGGCACCCTCGTCAGTATCCCGGCTCTGCGCGTACGAGGGGTCCAGCTAGCCGCCGTCACCCTCGGCCTGGCCTACGGCCTCGACGAGTTGATCTTCAATGATCCCGGGCTGACCTCCGCCACGGCACCGCCCCCGCGCCTGTTTGGTCTGTCGTTCGGCCCCTTCAGCCACTTCCCCACGGGCGACGGCAAAGTCCCCACTGCGGGCTTCGGCCTGTACCTGGCGGTGGTGACAGTCCTGCTCAGCCTCGCCGTCGTCAATCTCCGGCGCAGCCCCACCGGTCGCCGGATGCTGGCCGTGCGCTCCAGCGAGCGGGCGGCCTCCGGGGCGGGCATCAACGTCGCGCAGACCAAGCTCGCGGCGTTCGCCATATCATCCTTCATCGCCGCAACCGCGGGCACCTGCCTGATGTACTTCAACGGCGGTCAGGTAGGCGAGACGCCGTTCGATGTGTTCGTCTCGCTGTCCGCCCTCGCGACAGCCTACATTGGCGGGATCACCAGCGTGTCCGGCGCCCTGATAGCCGGCGCCCTGGCATCGGGGGGGCTCGTTTTCTTCGCGATAGACGAGATCGTGAACATCACGTCAGCCGAACTGCTCCTCGCGGGCGTCGGCGTCGTCCTCACCGCGGTGCTCAACCCAGACGGCATCGCCGGCGCGTTCCGCGTCGCGATGGCAGATCAGAAGCGCAAGCGCTCGGCTGCCCGGCCTGCGGTCGCCAACCTCTCACTGGCCGCCACCGAAGGCCGACAGCCGATCTTGAGTAGGGAGCCGACGGATGCCGATGCTTGAGATCCAGGGCCTGTCGGTTTCCTACGGCGGCCTAGCGGCTGTCAAGTCGATGTCGATGAGCGCGGACTCGGGCCAGCTCGTCGGGTTGATCGGCCCGAATGGCGCAGGCAAGACCACGGTGCTCGACGCGCTATCGGGCTTTGTGACCGCCAAGGGCCGTATCGTTTTCGACGGCCAGCCGATAGACGGCCTCCCGCCGCACGAGCGGGCCAGGCGCGGCCTCGTGCGAACCTGGCAGTCAGTAGAGCTGTTCGACGACCTGTCGGTCGCCGAGAACCTGCAAGTCGCGGCCGAGCGTCCTTCCCCCTTCTCGGCGGTTCGCGACCTGATCCGCCCACCGCGGCCGCGGCCGCACGCCCTCGCGGCCCGGGCGCTGGAGCTACTCCAGCTGGAACACCTCGCAGATCGCATGCCCTCCGATCTGTCGCAGGGCCAGCGGAAGCTCGTGGGGGTCGCGCGCGCGCTGGCGGGCAGGCCGCGGATACTCCTCCTCGACGAGCCGGCGGCAGGCCTGGACACCGACGAGAGCCGTCAGTTCGGCAGCCGCCTGGCCACGCTGGCCTCGGAAGGCATCGGGGTCGTCCTCATCGATCACGACATGGGCCTGGTCCTGTCGACGTGCACGGAGGTCCACGTGCTCGACTTCGGGCAGATCATCGCGAGCGGGACCCCCGCCGAGATACGAGCGAACCGGGCCGTCATCGCGGCCTACCTCGGAGACGAAGCGGTCGCCGCGGACGCGCCCGCCCAACTCCCTGGCGCGTCACAGTGACCGGCCCAGTGCTCAGCGTGGAAGGCCTCCGGGTCGGCTTCGACGGCGCCGCGGTCGTCCACGACCTGAGCCTGCACGTCGAGGCGGGCGAGGTGGTCGCTCTGCTCGGGCCGAACGGCGCCGGCAAGACGACCACCCTGCTGACGATCTCAGGCCTGCTCCGGCCGTTCTCTGGCACGGTCGATGTTCTCGGCTCGCCGGTCGCCGGAGGCCGCAACGCCCATCGGGTAGCGCTTCGCGGCCTGGCCCACGTGCCGGAGGACCGGGGGCTGTTCTTCGACCTCACCGTCCGCGAGAACTTGAAGCTCGGCACGCGCCCGGGCGCGAGAGGCCGGGACCGCATCACCGACGCGCTGGAGTACTTTCCCGCCCTAGCGCCGCTGCTGAACCGGAAGGCCGGGCTGTTGTCTGGCGGGGAGCAGCAGATGCTCGCGCTCGGACGAGCAATATCGATCAAGCCACGGCTCTTGCTGGTCGACGAGATGAGCCTGGGCCTGGCCCCGGTGATCGTCGAGCGGCTACTACCCGTGATAAGGCGCGTGGCGGACGACACCGCCGCCGGCGTGCTGATCGTCGAGCAGCACGTCCATTCCGCGCTGAGAGTGGCAGACCGCGCGTACGTTCTGAACAGAGGCCTCGTCGCGTTCTCCGGTACCGCGGCCGCCCTGGCGGAGACGCCGCAGGTCCTTACCGCGAGCTACCTGGCCTCACCGCGGCAGTAGCCGGGGCTTGCCCTTCGACACGGTCAACGCACGCACGACGACACCGGCAGGGACTAACGGCCGCGGGCGTCCGGCGCGGTGCCAGGCGTCTTCGGGTGGGCCATCGGGTGACCGACCGCCGGGAGCACGTCCGGGACTGCCGCCCTGATCTCCTCTACCGCCTGCGCGAAAGCTCTCGCGAGACGGTCTTCGCGGTCATAGTCGAAGCTGGCCGGGTAGGCCGGGTACTGGCCTGCGGTAACGGGGTTCGCCAGCAGCCACTCGACGGTCTCTTCCAGCGCGACAGCCGCCGGCAGGACCTCCCTGAAGCCAAGCACCTGCTTTGCCTTGCGGTTGCTGACGAGCAGGTGGGGAGCGGTATCCGCAAGGGCGAGGAGTTCAGCCGCAAGGGACGGGGCGACCACCGAGGGGATATCTATGAACTCCATCTCCGTCCCGAGAATCCCGGCGATCGCTTGGGCCCATTGCAGCCATGTGTACTGGTCATCGTCGGCGCAGTTGAAGGCGTGGCCGTCTGCGATTTCCGGCTGATCGACCACGCTCAGCACCATCCCCGCCGCGTTCCTGCTTGCGCATCGCGAGACGATGCCGAGCCCGCCGTCGGGCATGAGCATCCGCGCCCGGCCATCCAGGACCCGCCGCACGACCGCCCACTCCCAGGGCACGACGCTGTGCGGGCCGTATATCTGCGAGTACCGCAGAACAGTGGCGCGGTAGCTGCCGCGCGCCGCCTGCTCGAATACGGCGTGCTCGGCATCGAGCATCTTGCCGGGCACCGCCGGAGGGGGCGCATCGGCGAACGGCCCATCCTCCGATATGAGCAGCTTCATGCCGGTTGGGCGGGCCCGCTCGGGATGGAAGAAGCCGCGGTAGACGGGGATGCCGCCGATGGCGACCAGTTGGCCGCACCGCCCGGCTGCTATCGCGCTGATCGTCTTCAGGCGCCCGTACATGGCGACGATCACGTCATAGGCTCGGGCGCCGAGCGCCGCATGCAGTGTTTCCGCGAAATGCGGATCGGCATGAATGTGCCGCACAGCCGGGAGGTTCGCCGGCTCATGCACGCCACGATGTAGAATCTCAACGGCGTAGCCTCTCTCGAGCAAGCCACGCACAACATGCGGCCCGGTGGGACCTGTTCCCCCGATGACTAGCGCCTTCACCGGCATGCTAACTACGGGCTGGGCCGTGCGTGCCGGGAGACGAAGGCATCCAGCCGGGCCTCGAAGTCGGCCGAGGCGAACAGGCCTTCCAGCAGGTTGCGCTCGACATCCAGTCCGCCACCGGGCGAGCCGCCCGCGCTCGCCCGCAGGGCGAGCTTGGCCGAGCGGATGGCGAGGGCCGGCTTGGCTGCGAGCTCGGCTGCCAGCTCGGTCGCCGCCTCCAACGCCTTGCCCGGCTCGGAGACGCGGTCCACCAGGCCGAACCGGCAGCACGCCTGCGCGTCGTACAGCTTTCCGGTCATGATCATGTCCATCGCGCGGGGGAGCCCAACCCGCCTCGGCAGCCGCTGAGTCCCGCCAGCCCCCGGGATCAGGCCCAGCGACACCTCCGGACACCCGAGCTTCGCCGAGGGGTCGGCGATTATGAAGTCGCACAGCAGCGCCACCTCCAGGCCGCCGCCCAGCGCGCTGGCCTGGACCGCGGCGATCACCGGCACCGCGAGGTCCTCGATCTGGGCGAACACCGACCGGGTCCAGGCGGCGCGGGCGGCCAGCGCGGCGGGGTCGCCGCACAGAGCGGCGAACTCGCCGATGTCGGCGCCGGCGACGAACGCCCGGGTGCCGGCTCCGGTCAGCACCACGGCGTGCGCGGCGGCGGACCCGCCCAGCCTGGCGAAGGCATTCTGCAGGCCCTCGATCGCCGCCCGGCCGAGCGCGTTGACCGGCGGGGCATCCACCGTGACGGTGGCGACGCCGGCGTGCATCGTGAGCCGAACCGGGCCGTCGCCGGCTCGGGGCTGTCCTGGTCTGGTCATAGCATCGTGAAGCCCGCGTCGATGGGCAGCGTCACGCCCGTGACCCAGCGGCCGGAGTCAGTGACGAGGAACGCGACCGCGTCGGAGATGTCGGACGGCTCGAGCATCTCGACCGGCAGGGCGTTGCCAGCGGCCATCGCCTCCGGGGCTGCTTGCAGGAACTTCCCCCAGGACTCGTTGACCACCATCGGGGTATTGACGGCGGTCGGGTGAATGGTGTTGACCCGGATGCTATGCCGTGCGAAATCGCGCGCGAAACCGCGCATCAGGCCGACTAGGCCATGCTTGGCCGCCGAGTAGGCGACGACGCCGACATCGCCGTAGTACGCGCCCTTGAGCCCGGCCGTCGAGCTGGTGATCACGATCGCCCCGCCGCGGCCGCCGGCGATGATCGGCTCGGCGCAGGCGCGCACGGTGTTCCACACACCGGTGAGATTCACGTCGATCACGTCCTGCCACACCTGTTGCGGATCGGCTGTGGTCGCAACAGGCGCGATGCCAGCGTTGGCGATGACGATGTCAAGGCGGCCCAGCCGCCCGAGTGCCTCGGCCACTACCTTGGCCAGGCCGTTCGCGTCCCGCACGTCGGCCTGGGCCGCGACGACGCGGCGTCCGAGGTGGCGAACCTGCCGCGCGGTCTCCTCCAGATCGTCAGGCGTCGACATGCCATACGGCACGCTGTCGATCTGCGCGCAGAGGTCCAGCGCGACGATATCTGCGCCAAGGCCGGCCAGTCGGACGGCGTGGCTGCGCCCCTGCCCGCGGGCGGCTCCGGTGATGAGAGCGACCTGGCCCTCCAGCGCGGTCATCGCTTGTTCGAGAAGCCGGCGTCAACGGGAAGGGTAATGCCGGTGACGTAGCGGCCCTCGTCGCTCACCAGCCAGAGGACGGCGCTGGAGATGTCGGAGGGCTCGATGACGTCGACCGGCAGCGCGTTTCCCGAGACCTGATCCTGCATCTCGGGGAACTGCTCGAGGAACGCCGCCATCGCGTCATTCATAACCATGGGGGTCCGGACCCCGGTCGGGTGGATCGAGTTCACCCTGATGCTGTGCCTGGACAGAATATTGGCGTAGGAGCGCATGAGTCCGACCACGCCGTGCTTCGATGCCGTGTAGGCGAGCCCGCCGCGTGTCGCCCCTCCGACGCCGTTGATGCCGGCCGTGGAGCTTGTGATCACGATGGCGCCTCCGTTGCCCGCGGCGACCATGTGCGGGATGACGGCCTCGACGGTATTGAACACTCCGGTCAGGTTGATGTCGATGACCTCGGCCCAGGCGTCGTGATCGGTGGAGCAAGGCGCCACGCCCGCGTTGGCGAGCACGACGTCCAGCCTCCCGAAGCGCCGCACGCCGTCGGCGACCGCCGCGATCACCCCTTCCTCATCGCGGACGTCGACCTGGCGTGTCATGCATTCCCGGCCGAAGGCCCGGACCCCGGCCGCCGTCTGCTCGAGATCCTCGAGTCCGGGCATTTCGTAGGGGATCGAGGCGATCTTGGCGCAGGCGTCGATGGAAATGACGTTGGCGCCCTCCTCGGCTAGCCGGAGCGCGTGACTGCGGCCCTGCCCGCGCGCGGCTCCGGAGATGAACGCGACCTTGCCGTCAAGCTTGCCCATGTGATGCTCCAGTCTTTCGATCAGCGGCGTGCTGTTCGCGGAGTTCCCGGCGTATCACCTTGCCGGTGGCGTTGTGCGGGAGTCCGCTGAGGAAGCAGACCCTCTTGGGGCACTTGTAATTCGCCAGCCTCGCCCGCGCGAAGGTGATGATTTCGGCCTCGGTCAGCTGATGCCCAGGGCGCGGCACGACCATGGCTGTCACGGCCTCGCCCCAGCGCTCGTCAGGCAGCCCGATCACGGTGACCTCCCAGACCCCGGGATGCGCAGCGACAGCGTTCTCGACCTCGGCCGGGTAGATGTTCTCGCCACCGCTGATGATCATGTCTTTGACGCGGTCGTCGATGAACAGGTACCCGTTCTCGTCCAGGTGGCCGGCATCGCCGGTCCTGAACCAGCCGTCTGGCGTCAATGCCTCCGCCGTGTCTCGGGGGCGGCGCCAGTAGCCCGTCATGAGCGTCGAGCAGCGCGCCCAGATCTCTCCCACGCTCCCGACGGCGGCATCGTCGCGGCTGTGTGGGTCGACGATGCGGACCTCGGCGTCTCCGGCGAGACTGCCCGCCGAGCGCAATCGGTCCGGAAACCGCGGATCGGCCTGATGGTCTTCCGGCAGCAAGATGGTGACCGGCATGCAGGTCTCGGTTGAGCCGTAGACTTGGGCGAACTTGGCGCCCATCAGGTCAATCGCCTGCCGCAGCGTCGTCTCCGCGATGGCCGAGGCGCCGTAGGCCACCATCCGGAGGCTCGAGAAATCCGTTAGGGTGTCCGCCGCCGCGTCGATCAGCATCTGCAGGATCGTCGGCACCGCCAGAATGTGGGTCACGCGGTCCTTCTCGATCGTGCGCAGAACAGCCGCAGGGTCCACCTCCGGGAGCACGATGTTCAGCGCTCCCTCGCGAAGCCCGAGGAGGGAAATGCCGAGTCCGCCGGTGTGGAACAGCGGGACGAACACGAGGCTGGTGGAGTCCTCCGTCATCTCGAGCGGGCCGACTAGGACGTCAGGCCCCGCATCAAGTCGGCGGAACGAGAACGCCGCGCCCTTCGGCTGGCCCGTCGTGCCTGACGTGTACAGAAGCAACGCGGTTGAATCGGACGTGATCCGGTTGTCCGGCCCGATATCGGCGGCCGAAGCGCTCTCGGTCCACTCGTCGTACCCGATCGCGCTGTAGGCCTCGGCATCGAATCCGGGCCGCCCGAGCACGACCACATAGTCCAGGCCGCTGAGCCGGGCGCGAAGGTCGCCGTGCCGCATTGCGAACTCCGGCTCTATCACCAGCAGCCGGGCACCGGAATCGTCGAGGATGCTCTCGACTTCCGGCGTGGCGAACCTCCAGTTGACGGAGACCTGAATCGCGCCGGTCATCGTCCCGCCGAGCAGCAGCTCGTACCAGGCTTCGGTGTTCTTTCCCAGGTAGGCAACCCGGTCGCCGGGTTCGAGACCTAGAACTCGCTGGGCGTTCGCGACGCGCGCCGCCCGCTCCAGTAGCTGTCCGTGGGTTGTCGTCTGCCCGTTGAAACGCAAGATCGGCTTATCGGGCGTCCTGGCGGCCCGCTGGCGAATCGCCTCCAGCACTTGCAGCAACGCGTCACCTCCGGTCGAGGCCCTATGGCGGGCTCGGCAAAGTCGTCAATCCGCGAAACTGGCGCAACTGCGCGCCGCGCCGATGCCCTCTTGGTCGCCGCGTCAGCGAGATCCGACTTCTGCCCGGGGACCTCCTGTTTCCGGCTGAACAGGACCGATCCGCGGATCTGAACGTCACCGTAATCCCAGCGACACAAGGTGTCAATACATGAGACACTTCACGCCTCACGCCTAGTTCGGTCCGTTCGCCAGGATCAAGCGACTGCAGCGCCCAGACCCTGCGACATGAGACTATAGTCGTATTGTGTTTTGGCAAGAATCGGCGCCAGGGCTTGTTTCCCGCCGCGTCGCCCGGCGGATCGGCTGTCAGCGTCACAGCGCCGAGCCGGGTGATGCGGGAGGCGCGCGCCGGCCTGCGGCCGGAGGTTGCCGTCAAGCCTCGGAGGTGATCAGTGCAGGGCGAGTTCGTTTCCAGGCTGTCCGCGACCGGCCGACGGGCCGGAGCAGGAGCCATGCCGTGCCAGGGCGTCTACTACCGGCCTCGCACCGCCCCCCGTGCTGGCGTGCTCGCCAGTCATTACAACGTCGACTTCGCGGAGCACTACCTGGCCGAGCCGCTGGCCCGCCGGGGATTCGGCTTTCTGGGCTGGAACACCCGCTACCGCGGCAACGAACCCTATTTCCTGCTCGAGCACGCCCTGGTCGACATCGCAGAGGGGGTCCGCTGGCTGCGAGACCAGGGTCTGGACTATGTTGTGCTCCTCGGCAACTCAGGCGGCGGCTCGCTGATGGCGGCGTACCAGTCCCAGGCCCTGGAGCCGAGTATCGAGCCGCTGCACGGAACGCCGCCGTCGGCGGAACTGGGCTCGCTGCCGTCAGGCGACTTCTACGTGGCGGTGAACTCGCATCTCGGCCGGCCGGAAATGCTGACCAGCATGCTCGATCCCTCCGTCACCGACGAGCGCGATCCGCTATCGGTGGATCCGGCTCTCGACATGTTCGATCCCCGCAACGGACCGCCGTTCGCCGAGGGGTTCGTCGCGCGGTACCGGGCTGCGCAGCAGGCGCGGAACCACCGGATATCGCAATGGTGCCTGGGGCAGCTCGACCGTTTCGCCGCGGCTGGACTGGATGACCGGGTATTCGAGGTCTACCGAACCTGGGCGGATCTGAAGTACACCGACCTGACGCTGGACCCGACCGAGCGGCGGGTCGGCTGCTACCTGGGCCCGGACGTGCGCCGCGCCAACTACGGCCCTCGCGGCATCGGGCAGGAGAGCACCTGCCGCACCTGGCTGTCCATGTGGAGCCTCAGCCATTCCAGGTGCTCGGCCGAGCCCCACCTGAGGCGCATAACGTCGCCGGCGCTCGTGATTCAGGCGATGGCCGACACCGGCGTCTACCCCGACGATGCGCGCCGCATCTTCGACGCGCTCGCGGCCGAGGACAAGCAACTCCAGTTCATGGCGGGCGACCACTACCTGCAGACGCCGGCGTCAGCGCGCGAAGAGGCAGCGGACCGAATCGCCGACTGGCTTGAACCGCGGATGCGCTGATGTTCTGCACGAGAAAGCTGGAGCATCGAGATACATGAGACGAACTATGTAGTATGTCTTGACATACAGGAGGTCGCAGGATAGCGTGGCCGCATGCAAAGAGGGCCGTTGACGTGGAACTAGGACTTATAAGCCTCGGTGACCGGATGGCGGATCCCCGCACCGGTCATCTGCCCTCGCGCCGCGACCGGCAGGGGGCGATCATCGAGCAGGCGCTCCGCGCATCCCAGGCAGGATTCGGCTCGGTGTGGCTGGGCGAGCATCACTTCTCCGACTGGATCATCTCCGCCCCCGAGATCTTGCTGGCCGCGATCGCCGCGCAGACAAGCACGCTCCGCCTGGGCACCGGCGTGACCCTGCTGCCGATAGCAGATCCGGTGCGAGTCGCGGAGAGCTTCGCCACGCTTGACGTGCTATCGGGCGGCCGGGTGGATGTGGTTGCGGGACGGGGGATACTCGTTGACTCATACCGGCAGTTCGGATTCGACTACGCCAGGTCGCGCGAGCAGTTCGAGGAGAAGCTCGATCTGCTCGTCAGGCTGTGGACCGAGCAGAAGTCCGACTGGAAGGGCGAGTACCGGGTTGCGCTGCGGAACGTGACCGTGGAGCCGCGGCCGGTCCAGCATCCGCACCCGCCGCTGTGGGTGGCCGGCGGGAGTTCCAGCGAGTCGGTCGACCTGGCCGCCCGACTGGGGCTGCCGCTCATGCTGCCGAGCGTCTTCGCCTCGCCCAAGAAGTTCGTGCCGATGGCCGAGCGGTACCGCGAACGGTACTCCGCCGCCGGCCACGATCCGAGCCAGATGCTGGTCGGGGGCGCGAGTTACGTCTTCACCATGCCGCGCAGCCAGGACGCCGTCGAGACATGGCGGCCCTACCTGGAGTCGTACTACACCTTCAACCAGGATCGGATACTGGCCAGCGGCGCCTCGCTGCCGATGGGCAAGGACAAGATCCCATTCTCGTACGAGGCATTGCTCGCCGGGCCGGCCGTATGCGGCAGCCCTGCCCAGGTGGCCGATCGCCTCAAGCAGATCGGGGAGATGCTGTCCCTGGACGTCCACCTGCTGCTGATGGACCTCGGCGGCCTGCCTCAGGCGGCGCTTCTGGAGGAGATCGACCTCATCGGCCAGCAGGTGATCCCGCAACTGGGCCCGACGACTCGCAACCGGGAACCGCGACCCGGCAGCGTCGATCCCGGTGACCGGCCATCGGGCCGTGAGCAGCCGATGAGTATCGGCCCATCCAGTGGAAAGGACAGATCATGACCGTCGCCAAGATCGGGCCAAGACTGCAGGGACTCAGCCACCTCGCGCTGGTTTCCGGAAACATGGCGCGAACAGTGGATTTCTATCAGGGCGTCCTGGGCATGCCGCTGGTCAAGACGATGGAGGTGCCCGGCGGCGGCCAGCACTTCTTCTTCGACATCGGCAACAATGACCTCCTCGCATTCTTCTGGTGGGATGACGCCCGGCCGGCAGCGCCTGGTATCGCCGCACCCGATGGGGTGTACGACCGGTCGGCTATCGGCTCCATGCATCACGTCGCGTTCCAGGTCGAGAGTCGTGATCTCGACCAGTGCCGCCAACTGCTGACCGAGAACGGCATCAAATACGTCTTCATGTCGCACGATACCGACGGCGGCTGGGGGCGCAGCCCGTCGGATGTCAACGACAAGACCTTCGCCGAGACAATCTACTTCCGCGACCCCGACGGCATAGTCCTCGAGTTCTGCGCCTGGTTGCCTCCGATCAGCGAACTGGCCAACGATATGGCGCCAGAAGGCTATGCCAGTGCGGCGGCCGGCAGGTAACCGCGACACCTGACAGACGGCAGCGCTCGCGTCCTGCGCGCGCGAGCGCTTCTCTCGCGATGGGAACTCGATTGTGAATCTCGGAATGGGTGTCTTCTTCATGCGGTCGGATTTCGGAAACGAGAAATCCGAAGCGCCGGACACGGCAGGAGACTACGATGTATATCAGGGAAATCTGGCGCTGGCCGACTTGGCCGAGCCCATGGGCTTCGATTCGCTCTGGAGCGTCGAGCATCATTTCACCGGTTACACGATGGTGCCGGATCTGCTGCAGGTTCTGTCCTACATGGCCGCCCGCACACGGACCATTCGCCTCGGAACGCAGTGCCTCATCCTCCCATGGCACAATCCGGCCCGGCTCGCGGAATCGATCGCGCTCTTCGACAACCTGGCGCCCGGCCGGCTTGTGCTCGGTTTCGGCCGCGGGCTGGGCAGGATCGAGTTCGAGGGCCTCGGTGTGCCCATGGGTGAATCCCGGGACAGATTCGTGGAGTACTCACAGCTCATCCTCAACGCGCTCGAGCGCGGCTACCTTGAGCAGGACACTCCTCTCGTCAGGCAGCCGAAGCGCTGGCTGCGCCCCGCGCCAACGCACACGTTCAAGGGCCGCACTTACGCTGCCGCGGTCTCGCCCGAGTCGCTGAAGGTGGTCGCAAAGCTCGGGATGGGCCTTCTGATCGCACCGCAGAAGCCGTGGAAGACGACGATCGCCGAGATCGAGGATTACCGCAACGAGTACGCGAAACACCACCATGATCCGCCGCCCCAGCCGATTATCGCCTGCCCCCTGTACTGCGACGAGAGCGAAGATCGGGCGGCCGAGATGGGCGTCAGGTACATCGGGCAGTACTACACCAACCTGCTCAAGCACTACGAGCTCAAGGGCAGTCATTTCGAGCAGACGAGAAACTACGAGTACTACGAGCAAATCTCGCGGCAGCTGAATAGCCACGAGACATCGCAGTCCGAGCGATTCTTCGCCGACTTGCAAGTGTATGGAACGCCCGATCAGTGCATTGACAAGGTCGCGGCCATCAAAGAGATGACGGGCTGCAGCGAGTTCATCGCCTACTTCAGTTACAGCGGGCTCGCGCAGCATGACGTGCAGGGCAGCCTCGAGCTGTTCCATGACAAGGTGCAGCCCAAGCTGCGCACGTTCTAGGACGCATTCCGTGATGCTGCCCGGAGAGATCCACCTTGATGCATCGGCGAAGCACGCAGGAATGTCAGGCCAGGTAGTCGCGATCACCGGCGCCGCCAGCGGCATCGGACGCGCGCTGGCCCGGGGACTTGCCGCGGCGGGCGCCATCGTCCTGGCGCTTGACTCGGAGACCGGGGTACAGGGCACGGCAAGCCCCGGCCGGGAGGCGGGTCCCGGCCTGGTCTCCCTGATGCAGGAGGTACGCGCCGTCGGCGGGAGGATTGAGGCACATCATCTCGACGTAACCGACCTACGCTCGGTTGAGCGAGCGTTCGAAGTCAGCCTGGCCGAGTACGGCAAGGTCGACAGCGTGCTCTGCTGTGCCGGCATCATGGACTCTGGCACCGCATGGGACATGGACGAGCGGCGCTGGGCGCGCGTTATCGGCACGCACATCAATGGTCACTACGCGTGCGTCCGGGCCGCGATCCCGGCGATGCTGGAGCGGAACGAAGGCTCAATCGTGTTCTTCGCCTCGCACGGCGGTGCCATGCGGGGCCGATCAGGGTTCGCCGCTTACTGTACGGCCAAGGCAGGCGTGCAGGGCCTGATGCGCAGCGTCGCAGACGGCCTGCGCCGGACCAACGTGCGCGCCATCTGCGTTCTGCCAGGCGCCGCGACCAGAATGACGGCCTTCCTGGGCGACTCCATCGGCAGCGATGACACGACATTGCGGCCGGAACTCGCGGCGGGCACGTGGCGCGACCCGGCGAACCTGGTCCCCGCCCTGCAGTACCTGATCACCGAGAAGTCACCGCGGCTGAACGGCCAGACGTTCGCCGTGGTGGGGAATCAGCTCACCCACATCCCGCTGCCCCGCTACGGCGCCACGATCAGCTCCGGCGGCGAACCGTGGACGCAAGCCGACATAGCCGACCAATTCGCCCGGCACATCATGCCGGAGCTCACGGCGCCGGAGGCGCGCTGGCCTCCACCCGGCGGGCGAGTGCGCTGACCGCGGAACCAAGGAGGGACTTCTTGGAATCACCTGACAGGACGGCCTTCTCCAGCGCCGACTTCCGATCCATCCTCGGGCACTTCCCGACTGGCGTCGTCGTGGTGACCTCCATGACGACGAGCGGTGAACCCGTGGGCCTGGCGGTGGGCTCGTTCACTTCCGTGTCCCTGGACCCTCCGCTGGTGGCGTTCCTGCCGGCCAAGACGTCCACGTCATTCCCCCTCATCCGGAATGCTGGACGGTTCTGCGTCAACGTGCTCGCAGCCGACCAGGAAGGTGTCTGCCGGGTCTTCGCCCAGAAAGGCGGCGCCAAATTCGAGACCATCCCCTACAGTGTGTCGCCTCTCGGATGCCCGATCGTAGAAGGCGCCGTCGCCTGGATCGACTGCTACGCCGAGTCCGTCCTCGAGGCGGGAGACCACTTCATCTGCATCGGGAGGGTCCGCGCGCTGTCCGCGGGGCGGCGTGTCATGCCCCTGCTGTTCTTCCAGGGAGGCTACGGCCGGTTCTACCCGTCATCACTGGCGGCTCCTGCGTAAAGCGACCTGGTGACCCAGCTGCTGCCGGTTGACCTGGTGCGCCCGGAAGTGGTGAGGATCGCCGAGGCAGTCGGCACGGAATGCATCGCCACTGCCATCGTCGGAGGCGACATCGTGATCGTCGCGGTAGCGGGAAAGCCCCGCCATGGCCAGTCGGCGACCCGTGGGGGGCAGCGCATCCCATTCGTGCCGCCGCTCGGCAACGTGTTCGTCGCCTGAGTCGCGAGCTGGCCCTCCTTGAATGGCTGGGCGTCCTTGAATGGCTGGGCGACTCCTCCCCCGAGCAGGTCGAGCACTACCGTCGCTGGCTCGCAGCGGTCCGTGAGCGGGGCTGGGCGGCCGGGCGGGGGTCGACCACGCACCATGAGCTGGAGGCGGCCCTTGCCAAGTTGCCGGTAGATGTGCTGACCAGCGAGCAGCAGGAAGCCGTCCGCATGAACGTCGACCGGCTCGGCGGGGAGTACGAGCCGGTCGAGCTGCCCGCAGAGCCGCCGACTGAGCTGCGCAATATCAGCGCGCCGATCTTCGATGGCCACGGCAGGGTGATCCTGCGCTAACCCGAGGTTACGCGCGCCCAGCGCATCAGGAGGTGATTGTCCAGGTCATGACCTGATCAGAAGCTCGTCGTCGCCTGCCGGTGAAAGTCCGGTCCGGGTAGTTGCCAGGAAGCCCGGTAGCAGGCTGGCGGCTCGGCCTGGAAACGGGCAGGGTCGGAGCCCAGCGTCGAAAGCCACTTTGGTGGGAGCAACTGAGCGGTCCGCAGCATCAAGCGAAGCCTGCCGCGTCGTTAGGGGACAAGACAGAGCCGAGCCGCGGTAATCACGGTGAAGGCCATGGAAGCGGTGAAGATCCTGGAAGCGCAGCCGCGAGGGACTGTCCGGCGTACGGGGCGCGGAACGTTCAGAAGGTGACGGCGGGAACTGGGGAGGCCCTCCCCGGCCGGAGCGGGCTCGTGGTGCCCGTGGAAGAGCGCTGCCTTATAACCGGTGAGGAGCCGGGAAGCAGGCGGGGTGCCGGGAGGGAGTCGGAGGCGGCCGTAGTACTGGTCGAGCCGCAGGACAGCACAACCTGCGGGGAGGGAAGGGCCGCTGCTTCGTTCACGCACGAGTCTGGAGGTCCGGATAGGTGAGTGCCGAGAACTCGGCTAGGTCCACCCTGGCGGCCGTCCGAGGGGACGGGGTCCGTGCGCTGCAGCATGTGCTTTACCGGGCGGCCAAGGCCGATCCGGGCAGGCGGTTTCATTCGCTGCGGGACAAGGTCTACCGCGAGGACGTCCTGTGGCGGGCATGGATCGCGGTGCGCCGTAACAACGGCGCGCCGGGCATCGACAAGACCACCCTGGCCATGGTCGAGGAGTACGGGGTGACCCGGCTGCTCGGCGAGCTGGCCGCCGAGCTGCGGGAGGGCGCCTGGCGCCCGCTGCCCGCGCGCCAGGTGCTGATCCCCAAGCCGGGCGGCAGCGAGAAGCGGCCGCTGGCGATCGCTGCGGTCCGCGACCGGATCGTGCAGGCCGCTGTGAAGATCGTGCTTGAGCCGGTCTTCGAGGCGGACTTCCTGCCGTGCAGCTTCGGGTTCCGCCCGAGGCGGTCGGCGCACGATGCCCTGCAGGTCCTCGTGGACGAGGCCTGGCGGGGACGGCGGCGGGTGGCCGGGACGGACATCGCGAACTGTTTTTCCGCGATTCCGCAGGACAAGTTGATGCAGGCGGTTGAGGAACGCGTCAGTGACCAGGGTGTCCTGAAGCTCCTGCGGGCGATGCTGCGCGCCGGGGTGATGGAGGACGGGCGGGTGCGGCGGGAGGTGACCGGGGCTGCGCAAGGCGGCCCGGCATCGCCGTTGCTCTGCAATATCTACCTGTACCGGCTGGACCGGGTGTGGGATGCGCGCGAGCACGGGGTGCTGGTGCGCTACTGCGATGACCTGGTGGTGATGTGCAGTACCCGGCAGCAGGCCGAGGCCGCCCTGGAGCGGCTGAGGTCCGTGCTGGCCGGGCTGGGCCTGGAGCTGAAGGCGGCCAAGATCCGGATCGTGCACCTGACGGAGGGAAAGGACGCCGAGGGGTTCGGCTTCCTCGGCTTCCACCACCGGTGGGTGCGCGCCCGGGGCACGGTCCGCTCCAGCCGGGTCCGCTTCCTTGCCCGCTGGCCATCGCGCAAGGCGGCACAGCACGCCCGCGACCGGATCCGGCAGATCACCGGCCGGGAGCGGCTGCTGCTGCCCGACGAATGGATCGTGAGGGAGCTTAACCAGTTCCTTCGCGGCTGGGGCGGGTATTTCCGGTACGGGAACTCCGCCCGCATGTTCGACGCGATCAGCCAGTACGCCCTGGAACGGCTCGCCGGGTTCGTCGGCAAGCGCCACAAGCGCAGCCGCATCTGGGGCATGCGCCTGGTGACCTGCGGGTCACCAGACAACCTCGGGCTGATCACCTTGTGCGGAACCGTCATCGCCCCCAGGCCCTTCACGCCCTGGCGGGCTCCGGCCGAACGCCGACGGTGAAGAACGTCGGAGAGCCGTGTGCGGGAGAACCGCATGCACGGTTCGCCGGGGAGGGACTGGAAACGGAGCCTATGGTCACCGCGCCAGTCCCTCACACCCTACGGGGCCTGAAGATGCCGAGACCGCCGCTGGGCTGCGCTTTCGCGCCGAGCCTGGCGGCGGTTCCTGGCTACTTGCTTTTCGGGGTGAGCGGGATGTCGGCTCCGATGAGCTCGGATGATTCTCTCTGCCCGGCGGTGGGCTCGGCGAGCACGGGCACGAACTCCGGCGTGCCGGCCAACCGCAGCTCGTTGCGGGCGAGCGTGCCGAGGTGGTCGAGCAGGCCCTGGTAGCTGAGGTAGGGGCGTCCGTGCTCGTCGTGCTGGCGGGAAGCCTTCGCGGCAGCGGCTGGCGAGCGCTCGGACTTGCGGACGGGGTTCGGCTGGACGGGCGGTTCCTCGTCGGTGTAGGTCAGCGGCGCCCAGGCCTGGCGCAGGTGCCAGGTGAGGTAGGCCGCGGGCATGCAGACCAGCACGTGCCCGCGGACGCGCTTGTCCAGCCGGTGGAACACGGGGCGCAGGTCGAGGTCGTCGGCCTTGATGTGGTGGAAGTCGCGCTCGACGTGCTTGAGGCTCTTGCAGGCGGTCACGGCGGCCCCGTGCTGAGCTCGGCCTCGGCGGGGGCTGCGGATGACGTAGAGCCCGTCGAGCCGGGCTTCCTCCTCGATCTGCTCCTGCTTCCGCTCGAAGGCGAGGCTGGCAGGGGTGATGGCGACGTCGAAGTGCTTGGCCATCTTGTGCTTCCCGATGACCTCCCCGACTTTCTTGCCGATCTCGGCGGCGCCTGCGAGCCTCCCTGCCGTGACGCGGGCGGCGATCGGGGCGAGCAGCTTCTTGGTCACCTGTAGGAGGTCCTCGCGCTTGCGGGCGCGCTCGCCGGCCAGGACGGGGTTGCGGCAGGCGATGAGTCGCTCGCCGGGGAAGTCGGGCGAGGTGACCTCGGCGAGGTCCTGCTCGTCGAACAGCGACAGATGCAAGGGGCCGTCGTCGTGGATGGGCTTCCTTATCGCAGGGGAGCGCAGCGCGGTGATCCACGCGTGCTTATCGTCCTTCTCGCGGATTGCGTCGACGCGGGCGCTGGTGATCATGCCGCGGTCGCCGACCACGACCATCTTCCGCAGCCCGAACGTGTCGTGGACGACGTCGAGGATCTTCGAGAACGCGGCGGGGCCGACGGTGTTCCCCTCGAGCATGCGGATCGCGACGGGGCGGCCGTCGAGGTCGGTAAGCAGCCCGTACTCGATCTGCAGCCTGCCTTTCTTGCCGTCGCGGGAGTAGCCGCATCCCGAGCGGGCAGTGCCGGCCCTCCAGCCACGAGCTCGACAGGTCGAACATCGCGATCCGCGACGGGTTCACCTCGGGGGCGAGGTGGCGGGCGGCGAGCTTCCCCTCGACCTGCTCCTGGCGGCCCTGCAGCCAGTCCATCGCCGCGTAGGCCTGATCCGTCGATGCGCCGGACACCCCGAGGTGGGGGGCCGCGGGTGACGTCGTCCCACCAGGCCAGCGTGGACAGCTTCGAGCCGGGGAGCACCGCCCTCGACACGATCAGCGCGAGCGCGAAGTCGCGGTGGCGGCCGGCCGGGCCGAGCAGGGCGGGCAGCCCGAGCCTGCGGGCCATCGCGAGGGCGGCGGCGACGTGCCCGTGCGGCACCGACCGCGCGACCGTGACCGCCGGCGGTCCGGCGGCCCTGGCGGATCGCGAGGGTCTCGTGGCGGACCTTGCCGTCGTCGCGGTAGGTGCGGCGCAGCAGCCGCGACTCGTACTCGCGGCGCTCCCCGTCCTTCCCGGTTTGGGAGCTCCTGATCCTGGTCACGTGCATCGCCGCCGACTGACCCGTCAGGCCGCAGCCTAACAGGGTGCGGGCTCGGCACCCCACCGGCACGCCGGTGAATTCCTGGCTACACGAGATGGCCGTCGTGGGGCTCGTGGGCCTGGTCAGGCACGAGAATCGGGTCGGGAGGCACCGTAACTTCGGACTAACCCTGTACGGGCTGCCTCTGGTCACGGCACTGGCGGCGGGCCTGTACGCGGATGCGCTGGTCTGCGCGTGCGGCACGGCTGGCGAGGCGTTGCGCGCCGGCGCCGCTTCTTCGGGCGCCGGCGCTCCTGTGTCCCGGACCCTATGACTTTTGTGGGGAGTTCCGGGGCGGCCGGCCACGGCCGGCCGCATTGAACTGGGCGACCGTGGGCCCGAGCTGATCTGGAGTCGAGCCGTGGATGACCACCTCGTCCGCGCCGGCGTCGAGGTAGTCGCGCAGGCGTTCCGCGCACTGCCGGGCAGTGCCGATCGCGGCTCCGGATGCCAGCCAGGAGCGCGGCAGCACGCGGCTGACCTCGGACAGCTCCCGACGGGTGAAGGCCTGATCGGCCGTCCCGCCGGGCAGCAGGTGCGCCAGCTGGGGCTGATCCCGCAGCCGGCTCAGCGCCTGCACGTCCCACCCGTTGGCCTCAGCCAGGCGCTCGCCGACGCCCCTGATCTGAAAGTACGTGACGGCACGCCCGCCGACGACCGCCTCCTCCTCTTCCGGCGGCAGATCGGGCGCCGTGACGACGGTCACGTAGACGCGAACCTGCAGTGGGTCCCGGCCGGCGCGCTCCGCGGCGGAGCGCACCGCCGCGGCGGCACGGCCGACCGCGTCGACGGTGAGGAACGGGTGCAGCAGCACGCCGTCGAAATGCTGTCCGGCCAGCGCCTGCGCCCTCGGGCCGATCGCCGCCAGCACCACCCTGGGCGGCTCAACGGGGGGGATGTCCGTCATCCGCATCATGGGGAACGTCCCAGCGGGCCCGTCGTAGCTGACGGATTCACCGTTCCACAGCCGGCGCACCATGCCGAGCGTCTCAATCAGCATCGCGTTCGTGGCCCGGGGCAGGCCGATCTTCGTCGTCGCCCGGCCTATGCCGAGGACGAAACGGCCGTCGGCCAGCGCCTGCAGTGTCATCGCGGACGACGCAAGGACGAGCGGGTGTCGCGTCAGGAAATGCGTGGTCCCCGCCGCCAGCCGCGCACCGGGGGCGACCTGGCTCAGCGCGCCGAGAATCGCGGCATGATCCTTGGAACCCCATCGCTCGCTCAGCCAGATCGCCCCGAGTCCCGCGGCCGCCGCGGCTCGCGCCTGGCCGATGGCGGGACGCGGGTCGCTAACGCGGCCAGGCAATACGTAAGCTCCCAGCCGCTCAAGCGAGGGCTGATCCGGCTCGGCGTGAGACATCGTGAACCTCATCCTGGCTGGTTGCAGAATATGTTACTAATATTGTCTCATGTCGCAGGTCTGCGTAAGGGAGTTTCGATGCGGCCCACTGGCTTCATGACAGGTCCGCGCGACGCGGACCTGGAGGACTACCGGCGCCGCCTGCAGCGCTGGCTTGGCGATCAGGAGCCAGGTGGCCCGGTCCGGATCTCCGGGCTCAGCTGGTCGGAACAGGGTTTCTCAAACGAGACCGCATTCGGCGGCGTCGCTTTTGACGGCGATCCTGAACGGCCCGCGCTGCCGATCGTCGTGCGCGCGCAAGGCAGTGGGCCGGGCCTGTACCCGGTCGCGGATGTCCTCCGCCAGCGAGACGTCATGGCGGCCCTCGCACGGACGCCCGGCGCACCGCCTGTGCCGCAAGTGCTGTGGAGCTGCGCGGACCCTTCGGTCCTCGGCTCCCCTTTCTTCATCATGGCCGAGGTTCCGGGCCGCACGCTGGGGGACCGCCCGAGCTGGCACGCCGAGGGGTGGGCAACCGAGCTGCCGCCGGCCGACCGGGGCCGTTTGTACCAGAACGCGGTTGCTGGCCTCGTCCAGCTGCACGACCTGCCGATCGCAGCGGCACCGGAATGGGCGCGCAGCGAGGCGGGCGGCGAGTCGCCGCTCGCCCGCCATGTCCGAGCGGTGAGCGACTGGTACCGCTGGGCCGCGGCGGGCCGGGCCGTCCCGGTCGTGGAGTCGGCGCTGGAGTTTCTCGGCTCGACGATGCCGCCCGAGTCCGACCCGGTTATCCTCTGGGGTGACGCTCGCCCCGGGAACATGATCTTCAGCGACGATCTGTCCGTCGCCGCGCTGCTGGACTGGGAAGCCTGCTCGATCGGCCCCGCCGAGATCGACCTGGGGTGGTGGCTGATCGCGGAGGACCTCTTCTCGGACAACCAGGGGGTCGACCGGCTGGCCGGGACTTTGCGCCGGGATGAGCTCAAACCCGAATACGAGCGCTTGTCTGGACGTCAGCTGAACGACCTGCACTACTTCGAGGTGCTTGGCGCCACGACATTCGCCCTGATCATGCTGCGCCATACTGACATACTCGTCGCGTCGGGCAAACTGCCGGAGTCCACGCAGCGCTGGCATCGCAACGCCGCGGCGAAGCTCCTCGCCAGTCTGCTTTCGGACCGCTTGTGAGGACGGCCATGCGCGCTCGCGACGGAGGATCGCTAATAAGCAGGCTGCGCGGTCAGCTCCGTGGCCTCGGGCCGAATTAGCGCTGGCAGCATGAACCTGTTCAGGTACTCATGTATCTCGGCCCTGGTGCGCCGCCGCGGACCAGGAAAGGCAGCGAGCGACAACGTGTTCCGGAGTACCCATTCCGCGATATCGGAGGTGCTCAGGTCGGGACGCAGCTCGCCGTGACTTCTTTCCAGTAGCGGTCCTATCAGAAGTTCGGTCTGTTGCAGCAGCGCGTCTGACGTTCCGGCCACATTCGTCGTCAGCCCGACTGCGTCAGGCGCGAACAATGACGCGAGCGAGGTGTCGTCTTGGATAGCGGCTAGCGTGAACTCGACTATCTCGACTAGCTGTGCGCCGGTCGAGTCGAATTTCCTCAGATGCCGGCGAAGCTGCTGGTGGAATCGGGTCAGCTCGCGAAGAAAGACGCCGATTACCAGCCGCTCGCGGCCGCCCTCGAAGTACCTGTAGACGGTGGCCCGGGAAACGCCGGCCTGCCTGGCGATGTCCTCGATGGTGGTTTTCGCAACACCGAACCGGATAAAGCACTCCTCCGCGGCTTCGAGGAGACGCTCGCGCGCAGCCACAGCTGCCTCCGGCTCGGTCAGAGATCCGATCTGCTCCACTAGCTAACGATACCTTCCTGGTCTGCACCCGCTGGGCCCACTCGCCGAGCCCTCGCCGAATGCGCGACACACCTTACAGATTACTACTCATGTCGCACCCAAATCCCCGCAGGGGCCTGCGTGTCGTGCCCGCGGTCAGCAGAGCGCGAATCGCGGCCATCGTCACCGCTCGGCGGCGGCGCGAGCCACCCGGCGGCCCCGGGACCGCGATCACGGCTATCCGCGCGGGAGGATCAAACGGGCTCTGTCGGCGCGGCCAACTCGCCCAGGAACGCTCCAGCCTCGGCGCCGTCCGCTATGCGGTGGGTCGCAAACGCGGGTGAGAGTTGCTGTAGGCCGGCCGACTACATTGCCGCCCAGCACGACGGGCCGCCGCTTGACAGATCCGACGCCGAGGACGGGCCGCTTCGGGGTAGTTGATGACCGGAATGCCCTCGTCGAGACCGAGGGAGCCAAAGTTGGACACGGTGAACGTGGAGCCGCTGAGCTCGGCGGGGTCGCTGTCCCGGCACGGGCAGCCGTGGCCCGTCGTGCGGTCCCTTGCGTGAGCTGCAGCGTCGACATGCACTCCGCTGACCGTACGACAGGCACGAGCAGCCCCCGGTCGGTGGCGGTCGCGACCCCGAGAGGCACGGCGCCGTATCGCCTGATCGAAGGGCCATCCTCGACAAACGCGGAATTCATGACGGGATGGATGGTAAGCGCGTGAACAAGCAGCCGTGCGATCAGTGCAAACGGAGTTATAACCCGGGCGACGGCAATGCGCTCCGCAACGGAATTCAGCACGGCACGCAGGTCGAGCAGCGCGCGCCGCAGTCCAGGCTGACACTGCAGGTAGCATCCGGGATACGGCTGCGGGCTTCGGTCATTCGCCCGGCAATGCGGCACTGACGCCGCGCACTGGCATGACCGTGTCCACCTGGCCGCCCGCTGATCCGGCCGTCGCCGTAATGGGGATCTTCTCACGCGGGAGCCGGGAGCCGGGACCCGGCGGTCGGCCGCCGTCCCGGCGGATGCCGCGGCCAGGACATCGCCCCTGGTGATGATCCCGCCTGGGCCAGCGCCAGAGGCCAAGTCCGCAAGGTCCACGCACAGGTCCCGTGCCAGCCTTCGGACGGGGGCTTGGCCAGGAGACGGCCGGCGGGCGCCGGGGGTCGGGGGCTCCAGTCCTGATCCTCGCTGGCCTCGTACCCGACAAGGGTGGCGCAGCCGCTGTCGCCGACGCCTGGGATGGGCGCTGCCCGCCCGATGCCGCGTCATCGACCAGGACGCGGGCGAGCAAGGCGCCCACGGCCAGCGTGTCGCCATCACCGCGGCCTCGCTCGGCGAGGCGACCGCCGAACGGCGATGGGATCTCGACCTGGGTTCCGCAGCTAATCGGCTTCCTGGTCTGCGGTCTATGGTGAAATTGCAGGTCGTGTGCCACGAACGCTGAAGGAGGCTTGATGTAGAGGTCACTGGATGCGGTGCTGTGCAGGAGATGGAGGTAGGTCCTCTGGGGTCGCCCTGCAGGGGGAGGCCTCAAACCACCGCAGGCTGCGTCGGTTAAGTGCCGTTCGTGGTGAGCGCTGCGGAAAAGGCGCGGCAAAGATCGTGTCAGGTGTGGGTCAGGAAGGCGAGCGAAAGCGAACCGCTGATGACGTGTCGTAAGTTTCCTCAGTGGCGTCGAAACCGGGGCATGACCTGGGCTCCGGGACAAGTTTGGGGGGAGCCTGCTGACTGCCCAGACGGCGTCCGGCATGTAGGCGGCGCGAGCCTGGTCCGGGCTCTTGCACGGAACGTGGGAACCTGTCGCCCCGGTACTGTCGCCGGCCTGCTGGGCTGGCGGCGAGAGGGAGATCCCCAAGCGGCCATCACCGCAAGGGGCGGAGTACCGTCGCGGGGCACGGGGGCGGACCGTCTCGTAGTAGCGCTGAGGCCCGGTAACGCGGGCGGAGCGAAGGGGGCGGGTCATCTGGGTCTGCTTGGTGGTCAACCGGCGTTGCCGGGAGGAGCCAGATGAGCGGGCCGAAGTCGTTCCAGATTTCTAAGCACATGGTCTATGAGGCCTACCTGAGGGTGAAGGCTAACAACGGCGCGGCGGGAGTCGACGGGCAGTCGGTCGGGCAGTTCGAGCAGGACCTCAAAGGAAACCTGTACAAGCTGTGGAACCGGATGTCGTCGGGCTGCTATTTCCCGCCGCCGGTGCGGATGGTCGAGATTCCCAAGCCGGGAGGCAAGGGGGTCAGGGTTCTCGGGGTGCCTTCCGTCGCGGACAGGATCGCGCAGACTGTGGCGGCCATGGTCCTGGAGCCGGAAGTGGAGAAGATCTTCCACCCGGACTCCTACGGCTACCGGCCCCGCAAGAGCGCACTGGACGCGGTGGGGGCATGCCGGGAGCGCTGCTGGGCGAACGACTGGGTTGTTGATCTCGATATCAAAGGCTTCTTGAATCCATGGTCACACTGCTCCCTTGTTCATTGTGGCCGGTCAGAACAGCCCGTCCTGGGCTGCCGGGGGTTCGATACGCAGGCCTTTCCTGCGTCCGGTGCGGACGTGGACGGCGCGGAGTCGTCCGTCCTTGACACGTTGCATGATGGTCTGGCGGGAGACGCCGTAGGCGAGGGTGGCCTCCAGCATGGCCAGCCAGCCGTCGGGGGCGTCGTCGACGAACAGGGCGCGGATTTCGGGGGTGAGCCGGATCCGCCAGGGGGCGCCAGGGGTGAGCTGCTCGCCGCCGATGAACCCGTCGCTGAGCCAGCGGTGCAGCGTGGAGGGTGCCAGGTCTAGCTCGCGGGCGGCGTCGGCCACGGTGAGCAGCTCTCCTTCCTGGGTGTCTGCGGTGTCCTGGCGGCGTGGGATGCCCCAGTAGTGGCGCAGTCCCTGGACCCTACCGGCGGTGTATGACATTCCGCGGGGCGTGCGGCGGTGCTGCCGGTTGAGGATCCACGCGATTTTGGCGTCGTCGTAGTGCACGGCCAGGCGGCGGACCAGGCTGATGGTGTCCTCGTCGGTGCGCAGCCGGCGGGGCGGGGTGCGCTTGATGGGGATGGCCAGCTCGGTGATCGCTCCGCCTTTCCACCGCAGGACCAGGCCGGCGCGGCCAGAGTCCTGGTCACGGTGCACGGTGATGTTCACCTCCTCCAGCAGGGTGCGCAGCAGTTGCTTGCGGTCCTTGTCGGTGGTGGCAGGCGCGTCCCAGACAGCTTGAAGGTCATCGCCGAGGGCCAGGATGGCGGCGCGCTCGGCGGCGGTGAGCGTGGCGGGCCGGGCGGCCTGGCGGCGGGCGAGCTCGGCCTCGGCGGCGGCCAGCTCGGTGAGCGCTTTTTCCCAGGCGGCTTCCAGGCCGCGGGCGACTAGCCGGTTGTCCGGGTCGACGGCCTGGTAGCGGCGCTCGGCCTTGGCGGCCTGGTAGCGGGCCTGCTCGACCTGGCGGCGCCACTGCTCAAGCGCGGCGTCGTGGCCTTGCTCGAGCTGCCGGGCGGCTTGCAGGCAGGCCTGCAGCGCCACGGGCTCCAGCGCGGCCAGGAACGCGCTGGTGACGGCCTGGTCGATAGCCACGCCGCCGACGCGCAGGTGCCGGGTGCCGCGGCCGTCGACCATGTTGCCGGTGCCGGTGCAGTAGTAGCCGGGGGTGGCCTTGTGCTTGCCCTCGTAGTAGACGGCGAGCTTGCGTCCGCAGGTGCCGCAGGTGGCCAGGCCCTGGCACAAGGCGCAGCCTTCGCGGACCGCGCCGGTGCCGGGCTGATGTGCGGCCGGGCGGATGTTCTGGGCGATCTTTGCCTGGTTGGCCTGGTAGGTGTCCCAGTCGGTGAAGCCCTCGTGGTGGTCTTTGATCAGCACCTCCCACTGGTCTTGGGGCAGCACGCGGCGCCGGACCCGGAATGTCCCGTCATCCCGGACCTGCCGCTGTTGCCGGCTGCGGCCGAAGGTATACGCGCCGGCGTAGGCGGGGTGGGTCAGCACGTTGTGCACCGCGTGGTAGGTCGGCTCGGTCCAGATGATCTCAGATCCGCGGATGTAAGCGCCGGGCTGCAGCGGGAACTTCAGGCCCTGATCCCGCAGCCACAGCCAGACCCCGCGCACCGACCCGCACACCGCGAACCGGCCGAAGATCGCGGTGATAACGCCGGTGACTGCCTCGTCGGGATGCCTGAGGATCTCCCCGTCGGCCTCGCCCCAGACCAGCCCGACGGGCAGCCCGCGGCGCAGCTCGCCGCGGGCGGCCTTGTTCCGGATCGCGCCGTCGAGCCTGGCCCGCAGGATATGCAGCTCCATTTCCGACAGGGTCCCCTTCATCCCCAGGACCAGCCTGTCGTCGACCAGCGCCGGATGATAGACACCGTCGGCGTCGGCGATAAGGGTGTCGGTCATCGCGGCCAGCTCCAAAAGCCGGTACCAGTCGGCGTTGTTGCGGGCCAGCCGCGAGCACTCCAGGGACAGCACGATCCCGACCTGGCCCATGCCGACCTGGGCGGCCAGCTGCGCGAACCCGGACCGGCCGGCCGCCGAGGCACCGGAGATGCCCAGGTCCTCGTCGATCACCGTCACCGCGGTGCGGGGCCAGCCCAGCTCGCGGGCCCGGGAGACCAGGTCGTACTGGCGGGCGGTCGACTCACGGTTGCGTTCCACCTGCAGCAGGGTCGACTGGCGGACGTAGATTACGGCCGCCCTGGAGCGGTGCGAGGCGGTGACCTTCCACTCATTCATCCCCGGTCACCTCCGGCTGGCCCGCCTTGGCGATCAGGCCGGCCAGCAGCATGATCGCCGCTGTGACCTGCGATCCGGGGAGCCGGGCGAGCAGGTCCGGGGGTGGCGCCGGAACCGGGTCCGGCAGCAGACTGAGCTGCACAGGCTGCACGATTGTCCTCCTTGGCCGGTGGCTTTCGTGCAGCCTGCTCCCGTTCCTCCCGGTTACCGGCGGAAAACGCGGAAACCAGGGCAGACGCAGCCAGCAGGTCAGCCACCGACCCCAGCGTCCCCGCGCCCCTGCCATCGTGACCTGCGTCACCGCCACCAGCCGCCCCGGCAGCATGCTGGCTGGTCCACTCCGCCGGGATCAGCCGCTTGCTGCCGTCGGGCAGCACCAGCAGCAGCTCCAGCTGCCCGTGCCGGCGCATCCCGCCCAGCACCCGCAGTTCCCGCCCGGCCAGCGGATGACGCGGGCGCGTGATCACCACCGTGCCCGGCAGCGCGGCGGTCACCGGCCTTCCTCCGCCGCCACCTGCACGCGGCACCCGGCGGCGTGGCACACCGCCTGGGCGGCCCGCGCGGCGTTCGCCGCGTCCATGCACAGCGCCGCCTCCCGCAGGTCGACCGGGATGCCCCCGGCGATGCTGGCCGCGACCAGCACCACCTGCCGCTCCCCGTCCGAGCACGGCAGCATGCCCTGCACGGCGCTGGCTGCCGCAGCGAAATCGATGGCCGCGACCTCCCGGTCCCGGAACGGCTCCCACCCGGCCTCGACCGCGACCTGCAGGAAATCCTCCCGCTCCAGCCAGCCCCGGTGCGCGATCAGCAGCTCAGCCGCTGCCTCGGTCGGCAGCCAGCCCTTTGCCCATGCACGGATCGCCTCGGCGAGGTCCTCGAAGCCGGTAGTAAGGCGGGGATTCGTTCGACAATCTTGATCATGACCTGGTCCTCAAGGCGGTGGCTCATCACACCGACCAGAAGTGGGTCCTGCTGTATGTGGGGCGGTGGCTGAAGGCGCCGCTCCAGCGGCCGGACGGCACCCTGGTCGCCCGGGATCGCGGCAGCCCGCAGGGCTCGGCGATCTCACCGTTGCTCGCCAACCTGTTCATGCACTACGCGTTCGATGGGTGGATGGCCCGGGAGTTCCCGGCCGTCCGGTTCGAGCGGTACTGCGATGACGTGGTGGTCCACTGCCGCAGTGAGGAGCAGGCCCGCCTGGTGCGGGACGCGATCGCGAAGCGACTGGCCGAATGCGGCGGGCTGCAACTGCATCCCGATAAAACCCGCATCGTGTACTGCAAGGACGGCAAGAGGCGTGGTTCGTACGAGCACACCTCCTTCACGTTCCTGGGGTACGGGTTCCGCGTCCGCAAGGTCCGGACGAGGCACGGAGACTACTTCTTCGGCTTCAACCCGGCCATCAGCGACGAAGCCGCCAAGCGCATCCGGGCGCAGATCCGCGCCTGGCGCCTGCACCTGCGCAGTGGATGGAGCCTGAAGGAACTCGCACGGGAAGTCAACATGACCGTGCGGGGGTGGATCAGCTACTACGGGCGGTTCTACCCGTCGGCGCTGCACCCCAGCCTCAACCGCATCAACGACTACCTAGTGCGGTGGGTCGTGCAGAAATACAAGCGGTACCGGGGCAAGCGGAAGCGGGCACGAGAGGCGCTGCGGAAGGCTGAAAAGCTCTACCCGCTCCTCTTCGCCCACTGGAAGCTCGTCAAGCCGTGACCGCGGAACGGCTAGATGATGGGAGCCGTGTAAATCGAGAGGTTTACGCACGGTTCTGAGAGGGCCGGGGGGTGAAACTCCCCCCGGCTACTCACCAGGGGTGTCCGGGGTGCTCGGAATCGCGAGAACGCCTAGATACACGCCTCATCGCAATTGAGCTGCTAGAAGGCGATTTCAGCGGTATCTTCTAGTCCATGTACTTGCGGTCGACGCCACGGCGGA
>Ga0335072_10001277_pt1 | contig 41485 bp, 49 predicted proteins | sample Lox_Sample_21_FD_206725 | JGI IMG/M metagenome (GOLD analysis project Ga0335072, IMG submission 206725) | Soil microbial communities from Loxahatchee National Wildlife Refuge, Florida, United States - Lox_Sample_2.1 | ecosystem: Environmental > Terrestrial > Soil > Wetlands | place: USA... | reverse complement strand
CGCTAAATTTGTTGATATAAATTTCGTAAGGCTTAGTTGGCTGTAGCACCTATAAAATACCTCTGTATTTTATCGCTAACAACGATAATTGGAGATCGGCTATTTCTCATACTAAGCATCTAAATTGGCGATATTATGCTCAGCCAGGTCTCTGAGATTCTAAAACAGTAATTTCGGAATCAATTGACCGAATATTGGTGGAGATATGGGCCTCTGAAGTAGGTGAGTTTTATTGATTTTTGGTTGGGTTGCGCGCTGCCGTGAAAACCCGTAACCAAAAACCACCCATTCACTGTCCTCGCCGTCGCTGCCAGTCATTCCTTCCTTCCGTTCGTCTGTCTTGCTCGAAGCCACACACCTTGGCCATCCCCTTCGGCGCACAGCCATGCAGCTCTAGGATCCTCTCGCTTCTCTCGACGCTCCTGCCTACTCTAAACCTCTCGACCCTACGTCCTCTCCGAACCGGCCTGTTCGTTCAACCGTCTTTCACAGCAAAGAGCTTCTAGGGATACCCTTCTGACCTCTCCCCAACAAGCCATGAGCCGGAAGGTGCTCTCCTTTCTCCCGCCATTCGTATCATGTGGCATCGGTTTCGACGAGCCTTGCATTTCTCCGGCAGCGGTCCCAGCGCTTGCCTGACTCAAGCTGATCCTTCCTCAGCCATGTCGTACGTTGATTTCACCCGCTACCTCTTCAGTGTCAGACGGGAAGGCCCATTTCCGGGCCCTCAGCGAACGCAGTGAGATGGATTATGTGAATCCACTAAAAGTCACAAGTCGATCATATTTAGTAATAGCTAGTTAAAAGTTCTTAGAGGAAATAAAAAATACAAATAAAAAGGATTAATTGCAAAATGTGTTGTCCCGTGAAGGCGCTAAACAAGGTTGTGAATCAACTCAGGATTTGACACCTCCGAATTCTGAGTTGCTTACAAACTGCACTTAGAACCTGTGGGATTGCTTTTCACCTTGAGTGGTTTCCTCCGGTGCGTTCCAGTCCCGAGGAGCTGGCATCTGCAACTCAATTGACTTGATTGGCTGTATTGGATGGCATGTGCTGGTAAAAGAATTTGTCTTTCGAACTCTTTCACTAGAGTAAGTCAAATAACTAAACCGCTGACATGTTTCAAGCTTACTCTCTCTAGAGCATACCCCGAACTCAAAATGGAGTTCAAAAGCTTTTGAACAACCGTTATCACGAAGCACCACAATTGAGCCATATTTAGTGCCACATTCTACCCAGATCGCGATAGCCGCCACGAGCAATGGGGTGTTGTCATTGCAGAAGCTGAAGCGAATGAGTTCGGCGATATCCTCAATGCTCTCCTCATAGAGCGCGTGAACCCTACCAATGTCTCGTGTAGTTTATGGAGGCATAGATACTTGAGAAAATGAACACCATACTTCTCGGCTATCACATGGAGACGAGCGTTTGCCAGAAACACAGGAGTATAATCTTCCGCGCACGTGCTATTCGTGGCAATCTGAGAAACATTAAGGATCCCTACCCGGCGCGGAAATACCAAAGAGACAAGATATTGGCTGGATGATCATTGATCGCTGGCGACGATAGGAAGTAGAAATCCTACGAAACAGTCTTTGCGACCAGTCGCAGGAATTCATCTTTCATTCTTTGTTGCTGCCGACTTTTGGAGAGCTGTTGTGACATATCTGTTGCATCAGCCTCGCTGATTGTCGCCACGATGAAGCCGTAGGATTCGGTGTTGCACCGGTTTAGCAACTAAGCCGAAAGGACTAACAACCCTGATGACATTAGTTGGGTTCTGTCTATATTGCGATCTACATCGGCATTGGAGTCAAGGTCGGCCGTAGGATTGCGGAGTGCATTGCCAGTTTGCCATCTTGGAAGTTGGAGGTACCTTCCAAAAACAGCAGAGCATCAACGTAGAAAGAACTTCAGGAGTAATTGATGAACTCGAGGTATATAAACACTATCTTGGCACCCTGTTGTCGTGACTACCTCTACTATCCCAAATTTGCAATTATCACGAGCTCCCAAAATGCGCTTCAATCTTATCCTTCGCGTCTTTGCCACTTTGACGCCCCTTCTGGCAGCAGCTATGCCTTCCAACCCACAAGACCAAGGCCTAGGCTCTCTATTCAAACGATGTTTGACCTCAGGCGAATACTGTGACCCATCCGACAATACATGCTGTAATGGAATGGGTTGCCTCGAAGCGTGTGGTCCCAATGGATGCATTCCCTCCTGCAATGGAGCTGCCGGCCCCCCTTGACCTGCGTAGAGGCAAGAGCGACTCCTTCCCAAAACTTTACTGCTGTCTCAAATTGCGATTAATAGCTGTGTAGCGCTCTCAGATTTACCATTGCTTGGATATCAGCTTCATTAGGGGCGCAAACGCTGCAGTTGTCCGTGGAAAGGCGTGGTTACTGGGAGTTTTGGTCAATAAATGTATGTCGGACGCTCTTTAAAAATTGAACTTTCGTTTCCATCCCTCGGGGCTCTGATATGTGAACTGTTGAGGTACTAGATTTGCTTATAGATTCTGTTTTGCTAATGCGATGTACCCTTGCGATTGTCCCAGTTTTGGCCGGCCGCATTCAGAGAGGAGGTTAGCAAGGAGGTCGCGCGGCTGCCATAACATGTAGCATTACCTCTACCGAGCGGTGGCGGTACAACGCGACGATCGAATGACTGGACCATAAATCAGGTTGGGAAGAGCAGGACCATAAGCAAGAGAAAGAGCGCGGATGGCAAGAGCATGGAAGCCAACGAAGCCGGAGTACAGTTATCAACCATACGCTTCCCTTTCAAATACTTCATAAGTAATATCACTTGATTAGATTTCACCGTCATCAGGTTCCAAACATTCCCCTTTTCTAAAGTTGACAAGTGACTGGTAGCCCACTGCCACTCCGACGCTCCTCCAACCGAGTCTCCCACACCGATCTTAGGCAAGCATTTACTGTACAATCACGGCAGTGAAGTGAGGTAGACGGGCCGAATGCAACCATCTTCAATTAAGAATGATCCTCCTTCGTCACAGAGGGGGAGTCACGTAGCGGGATTTCATTCATCCCAAACATGTTCTACAAACTTAGCCATTTCAAAGATGGAGTGTGATTTGTTAGAATCACTGATGCCTGCTTTGCACTTTAGCGCCAATGATCCAATCATCATGATCGGAACGGTGTTCAATGGAGGGCATGTAGCCCGTAATTGTTTTGGTTGAGCAGCATACGGGAAACTGGAGAAGGAACACATCATGAATTAATGAACGATGCCAAACCCCGACCACTAAGAAGTAAAATACAGATTCAGCATCAAGTTAGACACATGACCGCCAACCATCGGATCGATTTGTTGCGGCCCTTCAACATCCCGAGCGTCCACATCGTGCCCGACAGTCACCAAGGGTTTCACTTCGAACATAATCTCAAACGGAGGATCGAACACGAGTCCGTTGGCATCCGTACTACCGAGTTCCACCTCTTTCTTAATATCGAAATACACTTCTATCTCCCAACTGTGATATAGCACACAACGCGTCATACCCCCAACGGCCTGGGCACACATGGGCCCATTCAAAAGAAACTGCTGATGATACCGCCGACCTCTCCGCACCACCTTCGCGCCGCCAACTACCTCATCCCACTCTGCTTTGCCAACAAGACCTGCGGCACCCTTCGCCAAACGCGCAGTGAATAGTCTCTGCGCGGGTGAATCGAGCATCGCCATCCCGTTCGGTCCGGTCAACACATTGAATGGGCTGTCCTTGGAGCTCAGAAAATTCGTTTCGCTCAAAGTGAGCAATCGCGATCCACAAGCCTTCTCCTTACGGCCAATGCTAAACGTGCTGGGCAGCTCACCCGCAGCTACGGCCATTGGAATTACTTCTTTCTGAGACCTAGCATCATAGCAGATACCCGAAACCTCTACGTCGACACGGCTCTCGAGCTTGAACCGCACACGAGCCCCCTTGACAAAACCCCTTTCGCTGCTCCGCAATCGATCATCCGCGTGCGCCCGAACAAAACACTGTATGGGAATGTTTGGCCGCACCGGCACCCGGAAGTAATGCTCGTTCGACCGCTCACCCCCATAGTAAAAGCTCACACTGTCCGGTTGACCAAACATGGTGAGCTTTTGACTCTTCTGATGTGAAGACTTGCCCATGTCAGTGGTCAAGGAGTTCTTATAGAACTTCCTGCGGGAAAGGTCCCCTATCGATGCACCACGTCTACAATGCGACCATATATTTGACCATACGGACTTGAAATTTCGGAAAGGGGAGGGTCTATTTCCACGGGGAGCCATAATAGCCGATCACAGTCAAGATATTAGGAAGAACTGACCTTACAGATTCTCCACGACTGAGAATCGCATCTGTTAATATACACTTTTGATCATGACATTCCCTTGATTGCCAAGATCGGCTGCTTCAAAAGTTCGGAATGATTGGCTACCTTCATTTCATTCCGTCGTGTAAGGTTCCGAAGGTCGCCCATTTCAAAGGTTCGAAGTTATTGGCTCCCGCTATCAAAATCATCGGGCAGTAAAGGGACGCCTAACTTACTAGTAAAGTGTTTTGACGGGGCATACGGAATACTCATGGCACTGCCTGCTTATTCACTGGCGACACTGGTCTTCTCTAAGAAGCAGCCGAAATGGTGACCTAAGCTGTTAGGCGTCGCGTTGCTACCCTTCGAGTACGGGAGAGCCGTGGCGCTGAGCCGAAGTTGAGCCGGCCGTTATTTTTACTTAATTGCGGGCCGGCGAATGGCGCTAATCGGGAGAGGAAATCGAGCTGGGTTACTTGGTGGGCGGTATGAGCAAACCAACACAACAGCAACATGTCAACATGGCAAGCGTTCCAATCGTAGACTTTGGTCAATATCTCCACGGATCTGAGGAGGAGAAAACTGCCGTAGCTGCTGCAATTGACTCGGCCTTTCGGAACGTCGGATTCGTTTACCTGACCAACCATGGTGTTCCACAGGATGCAGTAGATGAGTGCTTTGAATGGGTATTTGATCCTCATATCGTTCCTTCAGAATCAATATCCAAATCTTACAAATATCTCAGAGCAAGAAATTCTTCGATCTATCATTGTCAACCAAGAATCTCGCTCCACATCCTCCTGGAGGTTCACACCATCGCGGTTACTCTGGTCTGGGCGTGGAGAAAGTCTCGCAGAATGTCTATAACGCCGAGGTAATCGAAGCGCTTCGCAATGTACCAGACGTAAAGGAAAGCTTTGAGAGCGGCAATATCAACGATGAAGCACAGCCCAATATCTGGTTGCCGGAGGACAAACTCCCTGGCTTCAGAGCGTGCGATCACTTCAGACTCCACACTCTCTCAGACGCTAATACAGCCTTTTAGATTCATGGAACACTTCTTCACTCTATGTGATTCGCTTGTCCATTCCATCCTCAAGGCCTTGGCTACCTCGCTCTCACTGCAAGAAGAACGATTGAGCAATACCCATGCGAAATCGCTTTTCCAACTTCGCCTTTTGCATTATCCGCCTGTGCCTGCGGCCTTTCTTACGTCCAACCAAAAGTCAAGGATATCTGCGCATTCGGACTTCGGTACCCTCACGCTACTATTTCAAGACTCGGTTGGCGGACTCGAAATCGAATCACCGCCATCCTCTGAGACCTTTCTACCCGTCAAAACTATCCCAGGTACGGTTTTGGTCAACATAGCGGATCTCATGGAACGATGGTCGAATGGTAGATGGCGGAGTACTGTGCATAGGGTCGTAGCACCGCCGACTCATCTTGAGAGGACTGCGTCGCACCCTGGCGACGATGAGATGTGCAAAGCGAGATACAGCGTCCCGTTTTTCGCCACAGCCGATCCGGAGACTGTTATTGAGGCTTTACCCGGATGTTGGAGCGCAGATAACCCAAAGAGATTTGAGAGCGTAACAGCATGGGACTACCTGCAAATGAGGATGGCGGCGTTGTACTCTTGAGGGTTCGCAGATCTGTAATATTACCGAGAACCTGGAATGGAACACTGCTCTCAGTTGTCTGAACACGTCTAATTTAAATACAGCCCGAAGAATTGTTGACATTCCAATCTCGCTAGCAGATTCCGCAATTCTCCAACCTGCTTTATTAATTCCCAGCAACCTTCACCGTCTTCTCCTCGCCGTACTGTACCTCAAACCTCGACCCACAGACCTCTGTAACCGAATGCTCATGGTAGCTCGCACACATGGCGGCCAGCCAAGGCTTGCACTCGCGCTCCACGACATTCCAATCCAGGCCGCCGCCACCAAGACCCTTGGCCACGCAAGCCTCGCAGAACGCCCTCTTGCACCGCACGCACTGGTTCTCCTGCGCGCCGGGCTTCAGGACGCGCTTGCACACCTCGCAGGCCTTGGTGGACTGCCAGCCGGGCGGCTTCCACGGGCGGATGTCGTGGCGCTTGAGGGTGGCGAAGCCGGGGCGCTTCAGCTTGCAGACGAGGTCGCGCAGGAAGGACGGGTGCCAGTCGTCGGGATGCGAGGCGATGAGGGTGTCGGTCTTCTTGAAGGCGAAGAGGTCGAGGACGAGGGCGCGGACGGGCGCGGCGCCACGGATGCCCTCGTACAGGATGTACGTGTCGCTGGGCGTCGGCACGCTGTTGGTCGACTCCGCCAGCGCCGCCATCCGGTCGCACACTGCGTTGCGCATCCCCTCCAGGTCCAGCTGGTCCGCTACCGCGTACAGGTCTAGCAGCGTGAAGTACGTCGGCTTGCCGTCTTTGAAGAAGAAGTTGCGCTCTTCGAGGGCACCTGTGTACAGCCACAGCACCACGTGCTCGAAGTACTTGGCCTCCACGTCTGGCAGATGTACGGTCTTCTCGATGCCTTCGCGGAATCCTCCGTCTAGCGCTGCTGCAAAGAAAGGTGAGTGCTGGGTCAGTAGGGCTCGGTGGACCATGAATGGCGTTGCTGTGCTTCCAACAGTGATCTCTGCCATGTCAGAAAACGACTTGAAAGATGTTCGAAAGCAGAATGGTTTTGGTAGGCGAGTAAGAGGACGACTGCGTAACCACACAGTGGACCGCGTGAGCGTGGCCAGGTTCTCAGCATCGCTGATGGCTGCGGTTGCGCGTGCCTGCGACGTATTCCTTCGGGTTCGTCTTCTGCGTGGTGAATTGCGTCGGGTGTCTCCTTCTGGGTAGCGGTGCATCGCGAGCTCGTCTTCCGCCGAGTCTTGATCATCTATTGTGTTAGACTGCTGTGACGACATGGGCGAGTCTGGGTTGTAAGAAGCCATGAATCTATGTGTTCTGCAGAAATCGGTGGGTTGGATCCAGGTTTGTAGTTTGAATTAGGTGTAGAAGCATAGAAGACGTATAATGGCGCCGGTAATGAAGGGTGTCACTGATGAGCAGGGAAATAGACAGAACGGAGTGAATATGGTCCAAGTGAATGGGAATCAACGAAGGGTCGTTTGTATGAAAGTTACCAGCAAAGAAACGCCGGTCTCGGAAATCGATCAAACGGAAATCTAGAAAATGTTGTCTTACATTGATGCGCGCACGGTGAACGGATCTGCTTTATGCTGAAAACAAAGCCTGAATCCCCAAAACGGAATGTGGTTTGCTTGGTGTGCAAAAGAATGCGGGCTTGTTTGCGGCTTGAATAGTGCATAGAGACTAGACAATTCCCAAAATCAATCAACTGGAGATTGTAGATGTGAAATATCCACTAAATTCTTGACTAGATTGCCATCCTATCAATCAAAGTACCCTCCATTTTCCCATCTCAGCAGATCTAAAATAGTTAATATCGAAACCTAAAAATATGCCAGCAATTGGTATAAAGAAACTCACACTAACAAGGAAACCGTAGCACCATTTCATAGCCCAAATACCTCTCATCCAGAGATGTTGACTAAAGTTATCGAAATAGTTGATTGAAGTGGTTCGCATGTAGTCAATGTTGGATTATGCATAGCATGTCTCCGATTCCGACAAGCTCCATTCATCTTCTCTCAAGTTGATCAGGATGGTCTACTGCGGACGTTAAATCTACGGGTCATTGCAGTAATTGTAGCATGGTACAAACCATTTCCGATGACACATGTAGGATATTGCCTCGAACAGCTCAAATGCCCATACCATGTCCCGAGGTAGTGGTATTCGAAAACTTGCTTGGCTCCGTGCTACGATTAGTGTCAAGCCCTTGTTTAACGTGATCCTGTCTGGCTTGATTCGTGTTCTCCTTTTGGAACTTATGCTTCTTCCCCTCTTTCAAGCTGGATGAACATCGGATTAGCGTATGTACATATGTTGGGTCAAAAGAAAGAAGCCTGTTGGTACGGCAGGGAACATCAAATGCGGTGCTTCTCAGATTCCAACCTTTGGTAGAGCATGTAAAGCGCCATTTGATTACACTCTTGAGTTCCAGTGATTGTAACGAGACGTTCGTTACTGTTATCCTGTGGCTCGTTGATCTTGATGACACTGCCACTGAGTTGTCGAATTTCATTGATCTTCTGACCACCTTTGCCAATGATCGCACCAACCATGTCATTCGGAATGTAAATTTGCTGGGTGACTGTAAGCCCTGTGTTCATGCCGCCCATGGCGTGCGCGGGCGCAGCGCCAACAGACGGCATTTGAGCACCTTGAGCCGCGTATTGGGGTGCTGCTTGAGCATTGTAGCCACCTGCAGTGCGAGGAGAGCTAGCGGCACCATAGTGAGTAGCAGCTTGTGGCTGTTGGGCTGGAGTCGCCGCAGCGGGTGGTTGGCCATGGAGATACGAAATGCCGTATGGATTGGCAGGAGTGCGCTGAGATGAGTTGGAGTGACGGCGAAAGGTGTCTGGATGACCCCATTGACCTGACGGGTTCATTGGAACATATGGGACCACCTGCATTCCACCAGGGATGGCTCCGCCAGCTGGATGGCCGGCACGAGTGGCATAGTTGGAAGCTGCTGGCCCGTTGAAACGCTCGTTGAGCTGCTCGACAAGAGTGCTGCCGACATAATATGTCGCAATGTGAACCGCATCAGCAACGCCAAGGACGACGAGAGAGCGCTCGGTGGAGAGCGGAAGGCACGACTCGGATGCATTGAGACGAGCACCGGAGGCTTCCTGGATCTCACGGATGCGAGCGCCACCTTTGCCAATGACGGAACCAATCAGAATGTGAGGGATGAGAAGACGGAGTGGATAAGTCTTGGACTGAGCGGTTGACTTTGCCTCAAGATCTTCTTGGTTGAGAGTGCGAATAACGAGGCCGAATGCCTTTGCCACGGCGTCGACCGGTCCACTAATGGTCAAGATGCGTTCGATAGCTCCACGAGTGAATTCGCTAACGACAACCTTGGCACCAGACTTGGTGCGAATCTGGGTGACATTCTCTCCCTGCTTGCCAATGACGGTGGCAGCTTCAGTGCTCGAGATGATGGACCGGAGATGAAGAAACTGAGACTCATCTTGAGAGGTGGTCGCTGGAAGCTGGGAGGTGCCATTGTTCGTGGCAGCGGATTGGATTGGTTGAGGAAGAGATGTATCCGGAACAGTGGCAGGAGCGTCGGGAACAACAGTGTCGCCTTGACCATCGGTGTGAGCCTTGCCATTCAACTGGCCGTTCTCAACAGGAGTCCCAGCTGCAACGGAACCTTCGGGAGCGGTGGCATCGGCGGAGACCGTGTTGGAAGCTGTAGTGGTACCGTCCTCACTGACGACTTTGTCAAGCGCCTGACGTTTCGCTTCAGGTTGTTCACCAGGGCCTGGTGGGGAAGATGGATCCTCAAGGGGTCGCTTCTGAGATGGAGCTGCAGCACTCGTGGTTGGTGATGCTTCAGCCATTGTGATTACGGACTAGAATGTGATAATCGTGAAGGGTTTCGAAGAAGGTGGATGGATTTGGTGATTGACTTCCGGTGGAGTTTAAATTGGGTTGTTTACCAACGCGAAAGTGGTCGCGGAGAATTGAAAGTCCGTCTTTGATCTGTGTTTGATCTGCTCTTTGATCTTGGTGATGACCAATCTAGTGCAAAAGGTTCACCGGAGTCGATGGCCTCCAGATATGGAGTGCCTGATGAAATGCAAACTATCGCTCTCTGAGCCCACCAGTTGAGGATATGGAAGCCTCAATTAACTAGCCTTGTATGAGAATTTGTATTCCGAACTTAACGGAAAATGCACAACTTCGAATACCACGAAGTAGAAAGCGAGAAAAGTGTCGAAGACAAACTGTTCTTATTGACTTTCGGTCGCTACGTACACCAGTGTGCTTGTCGGGGACGTCTAGGGGAGACGGTGCTGGTGCAGGTGGTCGAGGGAAGGCGTAGGTTGTGGAGGGAGGATGTCTTGAAGTTGGGTGATTCTTGAAAAGGGCGACGACTCTCTCAGTGGGAGTCGCAGTTGGAAGTGTAGTGTGCTCGAGGAGATTCGGTCAAAGCAAGCGGGAGATAGGGTGTGGTGTAGCGTATTGAAGGTGCTTTGGTGAGAGGTAGAGAAGAATAGGAGAAGATTGCTTGTTGGGTGTGGATGGAGTTGGAAGTGTGAGGCAAGGTGTGAGTGAAGCTTGGAGAGGAGAACACGCGTCGGTAGGCCAAAGAAGAACCTTCCCAACACCTACTGTGCAGTCAATCGCTGCTTCTGTTACCGCTCGTCACTATATCGGATAAGATTTCTAGCAAGAAGACAACTTATGCAAGCCCTTGATGAGGATGCAGGAATTTGTTGAGTTTGAAGAAGCTTCGAGCCTGATGAAGGATGTCTCAAACTTCAATTTCGAGTAGCGGTGGCTATCACGTGATTTAGACGCACGTGACATACGAATCCGAAGCATCAGTTCAAAATGTCAAAAGGCGAGTAATCAAATAGTTAATATATAAAAGATTGAAGGAGACCTCACCAGTACTTAATTTTGCTGGCCAGTGCAGTGATCCTGATTGTGGTGTATTTCCGCTGACATTCGATTATATCGCCTTCCTCAGACGCGTCGTTCAGCGCGTTTTGCTCTGTAAGGACTTATTTATCTAGCAACAAACTCGAAAGCAAAGTAAAAATGGCCCCGAAATCTGATGCAGAGGTTCTCAAGAACATCCAAAATTACGTAGAGCTATGTCGACAACAGCAAGAGCAAGGCATGGATACTGATCAGGAGGAACCCGAAGATATTGAGTCTCGTTTGGAGAAAACCGTTCAAGAGCTTCAACATCGTCTGCAGCGGCAGCAAGAGGAACTAGAGAAAGTGAGTATTCCAATTTATGCTCTGGACTCTTCCATCTCACTTACACATCGCATAGCTTCGCAGGTCTCATACTCCATCAATATCGACAACTCCATCGGCTGATCCTCGTGAACGACTACTCCAACTTCGCGCCATCACGGCTGCATACGAAAAAGCTACAAACGATAAGCCCATCTTACCGCCAGCAAAATCAATAATTCCTTCGTTATTAGCCACCAGGGTAGTGACGCAAGCAACCAAAGACGCCAAAGCCGCAATCCCCTCGCTGGAAGACCAAATCGCCTCACTCACGCAGCAAGTCTCGCACGAACGCACCGCCCTCTCCGACGCCCAGCTCCTTCAAGCCAAGCTCTCCTCGCGCAACGCGTCTCTCCTCACGCAGCGCACGCAGCAGCGCCAGGCGCCGGCCGCCCAAGCAGCACAACTCGTCGCGGCGCGCGCAGCCCAGCAGCGCGCCTTCGCCGCCGCCACCCAGCGCCTGCAGGCGCAGCTCGACGCCTTCATCGCCGCGCACGTGGCCGCGCTGCTGGCGGCCGAGGAGCTGGGCGGGCCGGTGGCCGGCGACCGCGCGGACGTCGACGACGCTATGCTGGACGCGGGCTTCACGGCGGCGGGCGCGCCCGCCAAGACGGCTGCGTCGGGCCTTGGCAAGGCGGCGCGCGACGCCCGCCAGCGCCGCATCGACGACATTTGGGGACCGCGGGCTGCGCTCGAGGACTCGGCTGTGCTTGACGACGAGAGCGCGGCCGACGCGGACGTCGAGCCCAAGGTCGCGGCGGGCAACGAGCTTGTGAGGTTGATTGCGCGGTTGATTAGAGGGCTTGAGGGCGACTCGGAGGAGGGCGTTTATGTACGGCTGGAGAGAGATAGTGCGGCGGCGAGGTTCCTGGTTCGGAGTAGGGTCGCGCGCTTTCATGGGAAGGATGCTAGTAGGCTGAGGATGACGGACTTTGGGAGGGACTTGGATGAGTAGAGAGTTCATGGACTTTAGAGCGAAGAACAGGAATGTGTTCACCCTATGTTCTAAACGAGTGCAAGTTGAATCCAATGAATAGATCAAAGTGGATATGATCGTGGTGCTGCCAGTTGTGATGATTTTCTACTCTTTTTCATTTAGACTGACAACCGAACACAACCTTCAATCTGGGAAATGTGTTGAATGTAAACCACCATACACTATGACTGAGTACGGTGATCCGTATTTTAGTCTAGTGGTAATCAACTAAAATCGAAGGCAGCCGAATAATATAAGCTGGTAGATGCAACAGATGTTGACCCATTTTATATCGAAACAAAACCTCACGCCATACACTAATATCTCCACTCTTCCTTCCTCAGACAGAAAGACTAACAATGTTCATCCTAATCAATCTACAATCGCTTTGCGTTATGTTGCAATCAAGGTTACTTGTTCAACCTAGATCTTGCCATCGGTTCGAGCTTCCCTGACTTGTTCAAAAACCTGGTAAGATTCAGTTAGCAAGCTGCAGTTAAGGTGAGCATTGGATGAAAGTACCTTTAACATCTTACGCCTAGCGCCCAAGGCGTTAACACCGCGTTTCTCCAATCCCTCGTCGTCAAGCTCAACAAGTTCTTGCCACTTGAGGTCCTTGAGATTATCGGTGTACTTGTGCAATCGGAGGCTTCTCAGCCAGGCCGGAATGTCCTGCAACAGGGACGGATCCGTTGGATCTTCTGGAGGCTTTGAAGATCCACGTCGACCGCGAGGAGACCGACCACGTTGGTGATGATCATGGTCTGAGAGATAGCCTTCATGCGCAGCCGCGGCGGGTATGCCAATGCCAAATTGTGCCAGGTTCAAGTTTGCCAACCCAGCTGCTGTGGTATCGTATGCGGATAAGAAGGCATTGTTCTGCGGCACACCAAAATTCATCGCTGAGAATCCACCAGGTGCTGCACCTGTAACCATGACTCCAGGTGAACTGGGACGTGAGCGTCGGCCGTTCAAAGCAGCAATTTGTTGAGCTTGGAGAGCGGCAGCTTGCTGTGGCGTCAATGTGTGCCCATGCTCGTTGGTCATGATGAAGCTTGCTTGAGGAATGCCTGGAGATGTAGTTCCGTTCCGATTGCCCTCAGTCGAGCGAGAGCGTCGGAACTTTCGCACATCATCGAACTGGATGCGGTTGTTGACAGTGGAAAGGGCAGCAAGCTTCATTGCTGTTGCATTTGCTACCATTTCGGCCTCCCTTTGAGTTTGCCCTGTCTGGAAGTTGGGTACCATCGGAGTGTTTACCATGGAGGCCCAATTACCGCTGCCTTGATATGGTGAAAGCAAATTGGTGAGATTTGCGTTGTCCGGCGCCGTCAGCGTCGTACTTTGAAGATTGGCATCACCCGTGAGTTGTCCAGGTCGCGGGGATCGAAGGCCAGCAGCAGCTTGGGGAGCAGCAAATTGACCCATAGGCTGTGGCTGCTGGCCAGAAGAGGACTTGGGGCGCGCAATAGGTTGTTGTGCTCCCTCAACCGTTCTTTGGCCCCACGGTGATGCCGGAGGCTGCGGAAGGCTCTCTTTCTTTGGGTCCTCCGCAGGAGCAGAGATGGTAGGTGCTACGAGAGATGCGCGGTCACCGGCTACGCTATTACGGGTCGATGGTGGTGCCATTCCGGTTTGCTGAGTGAATTGCTCTTTTTGCTTTGCAATAGCCGCTGCGGCATCAGGAAACATGGAGTTGATGATTGATGGGTCGAGGCCAGAGTTTCGCTTGACGCCTGGTGATGGCGGAGGTCGTCCCATGGCCATTGAATTTCGAGATGCACCTTCCAGGCTAACTTTACTCATGGCATCACTGAGTTTCTGTGACATCGGATCTACCGCTTTTAGTACACCTTACAGGCAAATGGCGGTGACGATGGTGGCCTACCTTTTTGACCGAAACTTGCCGGAGAGAGAATGCCAGACATTGGATGGTTCTTCGCCATCTCTTGAAGTACCTGGATGAAGAAGCGAATTTGGACTTGGGTTGTCTGCTGAATCAAAGCGTAAAGGGCAGAAGTCCGCTCAGCTTCGCTTAAGACGCGGAACCAGTGCTCTATTGCGCTCAACTCATCTTTGAAGTCTTGGTCAAGTGTTGCAGTTGCCATTTCCTCCAACGTTGCCTCGTATTGGTCTATATCCGCGAGCCATTGTTGGGTTGCCTTGTCCATATCGTCTGCGTTTCCTTGGCCTTGACCGCCATTCGCTTGGTTGTAGTACACCTCAGATGATGGACGAATACCACGACCTGGTATTGGGGTACCTGTGAAGGCTCCCATATCTGCTGAAGCCCGCAGATGGTGTCCTGCGCCGATGCTTCTGGCCGACGGCGGGCGCAAGGTGTTGGAGGATGCTTCAGGCGTGCTGTTCCTGTTGCCGGGAAGGTTGCTTGCCGACATTGTGCAATATTGATTTTCAAAGCTGGTGGATGTAGAAATGCGATGATTAAAAGCGGTAGGAGAAAGAAGGGTTTGCGGCGGGTGCGGATGTGGGTCGGCTTGATTCTTTTGCGGGATGTCAGCATTCGGCCATTTCGTGTTACTCTTCAGTTTTGCCCATTCACGCAGGCAAACGGAGGTCTTACAGGTACTAAGGCGCGTTCTATGGATGTCGTGGTCGCGTGCGAAGACTCCTGCAGTACCTGCTGACCTCAAAGGAGCCTCGATCGATTATAAGCCGTGTGTAGGCTAACGAGGGCACATTGAGCGAGCGAGGTCACAACGTCAGAGAAGGAGCTTCCAGAAGAGTAGCTTCGGCAAGCTTTATTCACGGTGCTTCGCGGTGCTTCGCGGGCGAGTCGAGGTTGGATGAAGTAGCAGCGCGTGCCGAGTCCGTTGGACGTGGGTAGCAGTAGGCGGAAGGCGTTGGAAATTTCGGGGCGACGCGCTCAACGGGGGCTTCGGTCCGAACAGGAAGTGGGTGGCGTCAGTGCGGTATTGTAGCAATACAAGATGCGAAGGTTATCGGGTGATATAATTGGGAGTCCGTCGCACGGAGCCGGAGTCAGGGTGAGGATTTTTCGTGAGCAGTGAATAGGAGAACCTGGATAACGGACTGTCGAACTGCGAGAATTATGAGAGGTCGGTTTGGTCTGCAGGTTCTCACAGCCCACCCTCAAAATGCACTCACTCGACACTCCACACCACCCACAAACCAGCTGAACCGAAGCCCGCTAACCAACTGCGAGTGGCAATGGTTGAGAGCCTCCGCTGTCAGCTTCCCTTTAGTCTCGCCGGCGTAAGGGATCAATTCAACGGCCCGTTGCGCCCAGCTCTTTTGCGTTTCCGCGTCTTGACTGACTTCAGGCTCCAACTTCTCTCTTCGCCAGAGCCATTCGACCGGTACTTTGAGGGTGAGGCTGATGGCGTTCGCTGCGAATCGCAAGGAGTAATCTGGGACCCGATGAATCTTCCATTTGGTGGATCCAAGCAACCACATATATTTTTGTCCACGCTGAGACGGCTACTGTTTGGTCGCAGTACAACCCAATACGACCTCTGCTCCCCCCCACCGGTGGAGAAACGCGTATCAAGAGGCGAAACACAATGGAATCCCTTTGGCTGTGAATGCAATTCAGATCTTCTCGTGTTGCCACTGGCCTCGATTGCCCTTCCACTCTGCTCGTACATTCAAAGCAGCTAGAGCTGATCTGGCTGAACCTTGCCTCCCCGATCGCCAGGTATAGCCCAGTCAACACTGCGTTTTGTGCACATATTGTATGGTGACAGCTGGCATTTGTTTCCAGTGCAGTGCATTGCCAATCCACTGTTGGATCATTGCCGAAACTCGTTGAAGCAAAGACAATGCCTCAGAGCTTCACTTGACCCACACATCCTGCTAATTAGCCGTTCAAACTTGCCTCCATATAGCTTGAGTACAGTCCAAGTTGCAGGGTTAGGAGACAAGCTTTGGGAGATGTTCAATGTAGTATTTGATAAAAATATCCTTGGCAATGTTCGATGAGACTGATCTCGATCCTTAATACTAGGATTATAGAAATCGGTATGGCGTAATGATCGCCTGAGAGAGTAGCAATCCGAGAGCCACGTTTTGTACCCCAAACCAGAAAGTTACAGTCGTGTTCAAAAGTCTTGCTTCACTAAAAGCTTAATGTCATTTTATACCTCATACTAAATACATGGAGTTCCGACAACTCCTATCGTCATCCTCCTCTACAGTTCATTTATGCTCAACCAGCCTTTCAAACAGAGCGTCTCTCCGTTTCTGTAGATCCATCCATTCTTTCTCTACTCTCTGCACTTCCTTTCGCGCCTCATTCTTGTTCTTGGGCAATCCTTTGTACGCCTGCAACCGCGCCTCCAACTCCTTAAATCGATCGCGTAATTCATTCACCTCCCTTTCCGAAGAAGTAACATTCTCAATAAGACTCGCGGTCGATTCGTCGCTGTTGCCATCTAGGCCGGAAAGCCGAGACTCATACTCTTCCAGCTTGGCTCGAAGCTGCTTCGTATTACGGTTCCATTCCATAGTCTGTCGAGGAAGAGACATTGGCGGCTGAAAGGCTTGTGATCGGACTTCATTAAGTTGCGAGCGTAAAGATAATAGCTCAGACTCAAGACGCGCCTGTAAATGTTGTAATTGAGTCAAGCTCTGAGAGAGCGAGTGTGATGTTTGTATCTCCATGGCGACTGCGGCAATCATGCTGTCTGCGTCTGCCACGCAGTTCAATGTTGCAGCAGATGCCACCAGCCCATCTAGACTAGACTTTCCTTCTGGCGTTAAGCTCGACAAAACTTTGTTGACAACTGGATTAATCGATCCATCGGATTGCTAGCAGTCACGTCAGCCTTTGTCAGTGATAAACCAAAAATCAGGAGTACCTTTTGAGCTTGCAATTCTGACAGGGACTCCTTCTGTACATTCCAAAGTAGATCGCGCTCTTCGTCAGCTTTCTCATTCGCTGCTACGAGAGCAAGTAAGGACTTCAACGTTTCTTCATTCCTCTCAAATAGCGGTACACTTCTTCCCTGATATTTGGAGGCGAGCCATGCGTCAACATGCTGCCAATCCTGCGCCTGAGCACGTTGTTGTTTCGCCTTTGATGGTGAAAAGAAAGCACTAGGAAGAACATCTGGTGCTGAATCCATACTGAATCTTATTTCTCAAAGCTAAATTCTGATCGACCATTTGAGCGCGTAAGGTAGTTATGAAATGGAGACCGCTTGCTGCGTCTCACCAATCGAGGCTCAAAGGAAAGCCTACTGCGCCACGAGTCAAGCCACAACAGTGCTGCAAGGGCCATGACTCGTGTGATGACTTTCACATTACATTCCGTTCATTCTGAGCAACACTTCTTTCCTTCTTCTCCGTCACAACACACACTCCTTCATCCACTCGTTCAGTCATTCACCTAACCAACTGCTGTTTTTTGCTGCATAGCGGCACAGCAGCTGGCGGTGGTTGACTGATTCTACACGAAGCCTCAACGAAAGCTCTTTGAACGAGGGCGACCGGCAGGATGCCTCACCTTGAGGGCAGACAAGATGCGCAGACTCAAGCCGACGAGATGCTCATCAGAGATCTGTTGAGTAATAATGCTACAGAAGGCACAGACTTCGACTTTGCAACTCGCGATCTCGAGATCGGTGAGAAAGCTGATGATGCCATTGACTACGAAGACTTCGACGATGACGACCTGCCGGACGAAGAACCCTCTGCGAATCACGCCACACAGGCAACACAGCACGATGATCTCTTTGGCGACGACGGATTCGAAGATGCAGATGGCTTAGACGACTTGTTCAACGGAACGGCTTCAGACCATCCACCTGTCGACCGTAGCGGCTTCGATAGCCTCCAAACAAGTGGCAGAGACCGATCACCCACACAAACTCGCGATGATCATTTCCTCAAGACCAATAAAGCCAACGACCTGTCCGTGAAACATCCATCACGAGGCATCCATGATAGCGATGCGCAGATGGACGATATTGATTTGGATGAGGATGAAGAAGATGAAGAGGAGGAGAACGACGAAGTTAAACTGCAGCTAAAGCTATTTGCGGAAGCCAAAAGGGAAAGAGAAGACGCTTTGCGACGTGGAGGTATCGACCTAAGCTCTCAAGAACCAGCGTTTGAAGACTTTGAACAGCTGGAGAAGATTTGGCCGGACTTTTCAAGAGACGAGTACCCTCCTCATTTTGCTCGCCTCTTCCCTCCAAAACGCGCACATTACATCGGTAAAAAGCCGCTCAAGCCTCCAAAGCCAATATTCCCGTCGAAAGTCACTCTCGATCTTGAACCTGATCAGGAACGCGCCTTCAAGCTTCACACCGGACCGTCTCGCCGTAAACGACCAGCCGATGAAGCTTTTGACCAAGGATTGGTTTTCACTGAGGACCATGTTGCCGAAGAGAATAGTGACGATGAGCACCTGTTACCCGAGGTGGTCGATGATCAAGAAGTAATAGGCGGCGTGACAATGGGTGATCTTCGAATTCTTTGCGAAGACTGGGATGAAATTCCTTTGGTGTCAGCATCTGAAGACGAAGATGCAAGCATGATGATGTTTGACAGCGGCAAAGTCATGTCTGATGACCAAAGCCAACCAGCACGAAAGAAACAAAAGGTCGATATCAAGAACTTACTGAAGACGAACCCAGCCGCTGCAGACTACTGGCCATCCTTTGACAATCCCGAGAAACTCACGGCCATCTGGGCGAAACGAGTTGAACTTCCTGAAGACGATCCTTACTTGCGCCTTGATCCGCAGCCAGCAACGGTTTTGCCAGCTAGAACTCGAAAGGTGGGAAGTGAGATGCGCAAAGATGTTAGCGGAAGCGTGACAAAGTACATGCAACATCGGTTCAACTGGTCGAATGATCAAGCCTACGATCTCCTAAAGGATAACCATTCCCATCGTCTCAGAAGCACTCTTGGAGAATTCCGTGTCGACCACAGCTTACCTGCACTCAAACTTCAATACCCATTTTACAAGACAACACTGAGTGCTCGTGAAGCTCGCTCTTTCCATCGACCACACTTGGATCTCGGCAAGCGAGGACTGTTGATTCGTTTCGACAAGCTGAATAAGATCAAAGCCAAAAACCTCAGGGGTCTTACACCGCAGCAACTTTTCAAGTCGTCCAAAGATCTGTCGATGGGCGATAATTCTCACGTCCTTCTGCTGGAATATTCAGAAGAAATGCCAATGGTTCTGTCTAATTTCGGTATGGGCAACAAAGTGGTCAACTACTACAGGCGAAAAGACGATGAAGACACCTCGCGTCCGAAGCTAGACCTCGGTGAAACGTCCGTTCTTCTCCCACAAGATAAAAGCCCATTCTCCATCTTCGGAAACGTCGAACCAGGCGAGACCACTCCTACTCTTCATAACGGCATGTTCAGAGCACCTATATTCAAGCACGACCCAAAGTCTACAGACTTCTTGCTCATTCGTAACCACACTGGTATTGATGGAGACAAGTGGCACTTGAAGAATGTTGAGAACCTTTTCGTTGTCGGCCAGGAATTCCCGTCTGTTGAAGTGCCAGGTGTTCATTCTCGCAAGTCTACGGACATAGCCAAACGTCGGTTGAAGATGATTTCCTTCCGCACTTATAAGAAGAGTGAGATGAATCGTGCTCGCCAACCTTGGCTTGGAAATCTTGCAATCCTGGAACATCTACCGGGATCTGACATTGCGCAAAATCGTGGCAAGATGAGGGAGTTTATGAATTACGACAAAGAAAAGTCCTCCTGGGTTCCAAGAAGAGATGAACCAATCCCCGATGAGGCAACCATGCGCGGATGGATCAAGCCGGAGGATGTGGCTTTACTCGATGCAATGCAAGCTGGGCAGCAACGTCTCCAGGATGCTGGCTTCACCAAAGACTATCGCGACGAGGACGCCGATGATGATGACGATGACAAAACCTTGGAGGATAAACTTGCGCCTTGGAAACTCAGCAAGAATTTCCTGGCTGCCTCTAAAGGCCAAGCAATGCTCGAGCTTCACGGCGAAGGCGACCCTTCTGGGAACGGCCAAGCGTTCAGCTTCATCAAAACATCCATGAAAGGTGGCTTCAAGGCTATGGGCGAAAGTATTCAAGAGAAGATGACTGAAGCAGAGCGACGAGCAAAAGGTATTACCAAAACTCGCCGACGAAGCCTAGTTCTCGCGCTGACTCGAATTAGCTGGCCACTCATACAACGTTGCTCGCCAACAAAAAGCCTATGACCAGACAATTCACACGATCTGGGGCAAGCAGAAGGAGTCTCTATTGTCTGTGATCGAACCATCCGACCCCAACAACGACCCTGCCGACGCATCGGCTCTACCCGGTATACAAAACCTCCTTTTTGTCTAGACCGAGATTTGCTGATCAATTCAAGTTGGCACGCCTCGATCGGGTTATCCCACTCCAGGTGCCAACTTCAAGGCTCGCTCACTCTTTGACGAAACTGCAAGTGTAACCAGCGGTATGTCTCGAGGTAGCACCAAAGGGAAGATCATGCGCGTTGTCCGAACCCGAACCTTGCGTAATGGTAAAGTGGAAAGAGAAGTCGTGATAATTGATGACCCAGATGTGGTGCGTGAATACAGCAAGAAGGAAAACGCCCGAGAGATTGACGAGTTGCGTGACAATATTGCTAACTTTAAGCCTACCGGCGATAAAGATAAAGACTCTCGCATGATCCTTATGCTTGAGGATGAGCTCGCTCGACTGAACCGCAACAAAGATCGTCGACAGATTCGTGAGCAGCAGAAAGGAAGAGTCTCTGGTACTGGAGGAGACTCCGCCGGTGGAGATGATGGCGAAGGGAAGTCTAAGATTGCTGGAACACAACGTCGTTGTGCGAATTGCGGCCAGATTGGTCATATCAAGACGAACAAGAAGCTTTGTCCCATGCTCAATGGAACACAACAACCACAAACGGGCTTCGATACTACCGCCTTTGGCGGCTCTGGCTCTGTGGTTGCAACTCCGGCTACGGAGAGGACATTCAGCATTTGATTCTGTTGACAGATGAACCGGACACTTAAGAATGAGAGAATGCAGCGAGGAGCTGCAGCAAACGGATACCTGAGTTTTTGGGATCTCGGATGTAACAGTATGTACGATCACGGAACTCTGTTGAGCCTAGCTCTAGTTGAACGTCATCATGTCAATGACGTTCGGTGAGGAAAGGACTGAAAATAGTTTCTGCCACGGAATGTAACTTTAGCAAAAGCATTGAGCAGGCGCAGAGTATGGGGAGGTATCCGCCGGGAGCAAATGGCTTGATACCCTTGTTTGATAGCATAAGGTAGCGATCGCATTAGGAAATGGATATTCTCAAGCAGTTCACACAGTCTATGCACGCTCTCTTGTTAACTAATTCTGACCTATTTCCTCGTGAAATAGTTGTACAATTCCCAAGATCAGGCCAGATCATATCTACGCCCTCATCTCAATGGTCTCGAAATCGCCATAGTAAACGCACAGCGCCTGAGTATTCATTAGCTGACCGCATTTTATAAATTTTTAGTGCAGGTTACCTTGCTCGCGCCTTTCATGCAGTAATGTGTAACTTGAACCTTTTCGCCCTTCGGCACATACTTTGCAATCTGATTTAGGTCACTTGTCCGTGGGAGATAGAGCACAAGGTCTTTGGTGACTTTGGAAAAGCTCGAGTGAAGTTGGTCTAGCCAGTACGGTGTCATAGTTTCGAGGTTGAAAACTTCTGCATCGCGATAGCCTGGGCCTGATTAAATTCGCGGTTAGTACCATAGAAAGGTTCTGACGCCGTGCTGAACGAGCTCGAAGAGATCCAAAACCAGGAACATGGCGACTCACCTCCCCAAGGTGGACTTCCAAATATCACGGCATCCTTGTCCATACCCTTAAACCTCTTATTCAATGCCTCGAAAATGTCTCCCACAATCCAATAAATCTTTTTGTTGACACCGTAGATCTCGGCATTATGCTTCGCGCATTTGACTTTCTGTGGATCCTTTTCGACAGCGAAAACGCGCTCCCAGCGGCCGCTGAGAGCAAACTGTATTGCATTTCCACCGACGCCGCCAAACGCATCAATGAGCACCGTTTTGCTTGTTGGCGCTGCTTTGGAAACGTGCTCTGCAATTTTTGCCGCCACAGGCTCCGGAGTGACTTCGAACCAGGCGTCGTCGGTCATCCAAATTCCTTCGTCATACTTGGAGAAAATGGAGTGCCGTTGGGACCAATATCTACTTTGCATCAGTCTGAGCTCTTTGTAGTTCTTAGAAGATGTACAAACTTTTTGATCTCAGCAGGTACTTCGCTCACGTGGTCATAATGAGCGATGCCTTCTTCTTCCTCGTCGTCTCCAGTTGAAGGCATCTCTCGATCAAAATGGGTCCAGGGTCGTCACGCTGGGCTTGAGGCTTGAAGGAAGAGGTCGTGGAAATCAAGAAATTTCAGTCCTCGTTGTAGAATATAGACGTTGAAGTGTAAAATATTGCGATTCATTTAGAGGAACAATTCTGAGTTGCCCGCTCAATAGAGTTTAGCGCGGACTGATTCCCTTTCGGAGACGTTTACGATTTTCGAACTCCAAATATCAAGAATTTTGACTGATTGCATCCAAATCTGATTCATTGTCGCTGAAAGAAAGTTAGAGCATTAAGTGAGCCATAATATCAAGAGTAAGGAGGATGTTCGGCGCAATTAATCGCTTCATCTCTGTTCTCGACCGAGGGCCTGAGGAGTCGCGGAACACAGGCACGAAGGGCGCGTTTGGCTTTCAAGTGCTCAGGAAGAAGAACGAGGAGCTGCCTGTGGAACCTTGGTTCGATTTTATCATTGGAATCAATGGTCGGACTTTGGTAGGTTGATACATTGTCACCTATGTACTTTACGCGTTACGCGTCTAACTCATCACAGGATAACGGCGACTCGAATCTCTTCGCAACAGAAGTCAAAAACTGTGCTGGAAATGCTATCAATCTTGGTATATGGAGTACCAAAGGCCAACGCATCCGCGAAATATACGTCCAGGTGCCACATGATCCGGAATCACTAGGACTATCGTTGCAATGGATGCCGCTCTCGAGCACAGAGGATGTATGGCACATCCTCGATGTAGCTCCAAATTCTCCTGCGGATGTAGCTGGCTTGTTGCCTTATTCTGACTACGTGATTGGAAGTCCAGAGGGCATTGTAAGAGGCGAAGCAGGATTGGGAGAGCTGATCGAGGAAGTAAGTTCGTTTCATTCGAATCAGTGCGGCAGACATGGTGCTTTACCGGATTGGATATCCTAAAACCAGCCCTCCTTGTTGCCATGTCTGCTCCATCTGACTTGCGCTTACTTCGAACGTCGACGCTGACAATCACGCAGTACATCGACAGTCCGCTAATTCTCTACGTGTATAACAACGAGTACAACGTCACAAGACCTGTAACCATTACACCTTCTCGGACATGGGGCGGTCAAGGCCTTCTAGGCTGCACACTTGGTTTTGGTGCACTCCACCGTATCCCTGCGCCACTTGACGAGCCAGTCCAACAACCCGGCGAAACAATGTTCGACTTCGGCGGAAGTGATGAGAAAAGCGGCACATTCCCGCCCACCCATGATCCTAGCACCGGACCAGAGGGCAACGGCTTCACGCCAATCTCGCCAGCCACAGAAAAACCATCGCAGGCCGATGCCACGAGCGGATCCTTCCTCGTGCCGGCCAACCTGCCAACATCGCCACCGACCACTGGAAGCGCAGCCACCGCTCCGACAAAGGGCGCTGCCAGCAGGACCAGCGGCAGGAAGATACGAACCCATCATCACCACGCTGCTCCGGCGCTAGACATCGACGATTACTTTAAAGAGGGCGAGGAGAAAAGCCGAAAGGAGGGCTACAGCGGGGCCGCGACCACTGACGCGAGCTTGCCGCCGCCTCCAAAGATCGGAGGAAGGTCAATCGAGAGTCCGAGAGCAGAGACGAGAAGTCCGGCGCCTGTTGAAGCTGGCGATGAGGATGAGTAGCAGGACGATCACTCCGCCTGCATGTCGGTCAAATGTCGTTGCCCTTGTTCGATGGCGGTGTTGGAGGCGCCTTTGCACGCTTCGTGGGGTAAATAGGGAATGAGTGGTTTCGCTTGTGTCTGCTGTCCTTTCGCTCCACGCCCGTTGGCGTCGCTAGTGGGACTGTTTGGTTGGACGCATTCATGGTGTTTCTGAAACGAATTGCCTCCTCTGGTGCAAAGCGGCTCTGTCGAGCTAATGCTTCGTAGGCGTCATCCAAATGAAGGTGTTCGAAGAACCTGCTAACGCGGTAGCCGTTTACATCGTAAGGCGCGCTGCATGGTCGCTGAGTCGGCGAAGGATGGTCGAGAGTGTTCTTCGCGCTGAAGTCCAGATTCGATTGCAAGGAGTCCTTGTCGCTCTCCGGGCGGTGTTCGCCTCTAGCCATATTATCCAACTCTCTATTTATGACAGGCTCCGGTTCTACAACTTCGACTTTTCTTATTGTCCTCTGGTTGGACTGTCCAAAGTTGCAATGATATGAGTGTGAGAATCCCACGTCCAAAGCGCTGGCAGGTCTTTCTAGAATTGGAGAGGAAGTTAAGCATGATTTAAGCGTTGGTTCTGAATTTGATTGCAGAGTGGTTGGTATAACGCGTGACTTTCGGCGAAGTCTGGAAAGCAGTTTGGAAAGAAGCATAATGCTTGATCGGAAGTAGCGTAGAGAGCAACGATTAACAAAGCAGAGATTGATGAGGCATGGAAGGAGGAGATATATGAACCTCATATACGGTGTGTTGCAGCCAAAGAGAGCAAAGGACAGTCAGAGAGAGTGTGAACTGGCGAGATGATGCACTTAACGACGACAAACTTGTAAATTCAACAGTGAAAAGTGGATTTCGGCTGGTTCCCTTGGATTTGCAGAACCAGTACCGGTGTTGAGCTAGTCGTTAGGTCCCATACTGACAGCGACGGTTTCTACCTTAAGATACCTTAGGTAAAATGGACGCCGCAAGTCTCGCGCTACCGGAAGCTCTTGAGCCAGCCGAAGCCTAGAACATGCCTACTTTATGCTAAAAGCCGAATGTGCTTCTCTAAGAAAGCCTTCCACTTTGTGGCGGTCATTCCTCCTTGACTCGGTACCGATGATGGTATCCAGAGCACGGTTCTCTGTGGGTCTGGCATTCGCTTCCATAGATTCTTGCTATTCCACGAACATGCTATCAAGAGCTTGAAGACGCTGTGTCCACGCAACTCAGTCAGCTCGATCAGAAATTCGACAACGTCCTCGAACTCGTCCCGTAATCTTTCGTTCTCCTCCTGGGCATTTATATCCTCAATAGCGCAGAAAATGATGACCTCAGGAGCTAGCTCGCAGATCAGGGACTCGAAATTGCTGCAAAGAATATCAAACTCAGAGTTGTGTCTTTTGCGCGGCTTGCGTAGTGAGCTGGTGTTGAGCTCTGGAAGCTGCAGAAGTAGCTGAGCAATTAGGCCTTTAAGGATACCGGTAGCACCATACTGAGGATCAGATGCGCTTCGATGCTCTCTACAAGAGAATTTCAGCGACAAAATCCGTTCTTGCTCACAGCTGATTGCGTTCGTCAGCTCATTACAGAGATAGGCGGCTGGTGTTGCGCCAAGTTGTGCGGATGAGGGACAGTTGACGAAGATGGCTTCTGAATCTAAAGAGCCCAACCACTCTTGAAACTGCGATTTCTGTACGATCTGAGCAAGTTGGTCCTGCGATATTTTGGAGAGGGTTTCGATTGCGGAATGTCGTACTTGGTTGCCACTGATTTGATCCAGATCAAGGCCAAGCTCCTGGATGAAATGGCGACTGTCGTGCTCCGTTGAATCTAGTCTTTTGTCAGTGCAAAGTAAGACGGTTTTATTGCCGTTTAACCTTTCAATCTCCTTTTGTACATTGGCATATCGTCAAAAGCCATAGCTGCAGCTCACTCGTTAGCTTCTCTAAAACGAGTAAATGTCCAAGCTAACCTCGTGAAGCGCGAACAGATAGTACTGATTCCCTCTGGGTGAATCGTGAAAAGCCTTCTTCAAGATGCATCCATCTCGACAGTAACATTTTGGCCACTTGCTCTGTTGCCTCTACGGAGTTGACTACTCTGCTTCCCATGCCTTTGATGTCCTGGTACTGCGAATTTGAATCAACTTGAGACTTGTCGACCATGCGAACGAGACTGTTGTATGCGTTCTGGGATATCCTTTGATGTTCTTGGAAGTCCAACCTGGTTTTGGCAATTTCCTGGTAAGAACAGAGCTGAGCGAAGTCCGCAAACCGTTTTGACACAGTTCTCATTGCTTCGATTTTCTCATTCAGCTCTTTTTGATAGTCATCTTGCCTAAACAAGCTCTTTGCAAATTTCTCTTCGCAATATGTTAGCATCGAGCTGAGTGAAGGATACCAGTAGCTTACTGCCAGCCTTTTCATTGTACCAGGACAGGATATGTTGGAGAGCTGCGAGCGTTGCTACGTACAACTCGACACTACATTGTCGAAGCTCATCTGATGCCTGGAATATGTCGAGTGCAATCCTCGTTTTCGATAACAAGACAGGTATCTCCGAGAGAGCGTCTGTGATATCTGTCCTAAGATCGTGCATTCGAGCAGCAGCCTTGAATATGGGTCAGAGTGCTCGAGACTGCAAACAGAGAGCACATACTCCGATTATTAACTGCAATCCACCACATAGTATTGAGAAATATTGCGACTGAGAAGGAAGAAGTCGTGCCCAGGCGTCAAACGCATGGCTGTTCCGCCCAAACTTGCGCAGCGCCTTTCGAATCTTCCCCCAGTGGCCTTTGGGATGATCGTAGCAAATAGAAGCATCATTAACGGCTTCAAGAACTTCGCTCCAAGAGTGGAGTTTATCAAGATCCAAACTTTGACTGAACTTAGTGCCGCTAGTCTGTTCTTGATACTTTTCTAGAGCCGTATGGAATTGCTTCACTTGCAGATCTAGATCTGAAGTATCCTCATCACTAGCCATTGTCAAACCAGCTTCTACTACTACTAATTGATATACATACTTCGTCAAGTTCACATCCGTTGTGTTCGCGATGATAGCACTGGACGTAGCCAGTCGGTCGTCCGACTTGAACATGAGATTACTTAATCGGGTCCTCTTCAAAACATCTGCAGACTCTATAGCTGGTACACTTGGTACACTATATCATAGTTTAATGATGTGTACGTGATAGGGGTATGCTATTGAGATAGAATGTCGCTGATATGACGGACAAATGTTGGCAGTGCAGCAAGCAACGACCAGCCACGACGAGAGTCTGGACTAATCGGACGTCCCGCATGCAGATTAGGCACCAGGCTCAAGGAAAAACCAGACAACACTGCACAGTCAATGCGCGGGTTGACGTAGCTCCCAGGTTGATAGGGGCTGAGCAATGCAGTCATTCTGCAAATTGTGTGATGTGGCAAGGCTACTCTATCGTACTCTAGCGCATCCGCAGACGGCGAGGGCTATTCTGACCGACCTTATCAAGGTCGGTCAACATTCAGCTTCTTCAATGACTTTCTGACGCTACTTGTCTCGTGTCTTACAGTTTTCAAGTTAATAACGAGTACCTATGGGTGATTCAGAAGATCATATGAGAAAGAGCGAGGAGAATGGAGAGGTGGAAATGTCTCACCACAGAGCTGAGCCGAATGATGAACAGGTGAAAGAGGGGCAAGAATCAACCTTAGAATCCAAGTATATTCAGGCCTTGGAGGCAAAGATTAAGCTACTTGAGGAAGCGCCACCCCAATGGTAAGTTTGACTGGCTGGAATTTAAGTGCCGCTCTGCGATATTAACCAAGGCTGCAGGCTTCCGATTTCACCACCTCATCCAACCGCTAAGCCGCTCCCAGTGCCGAATCTTGAGATTACTAGGACTGAACATGAGGCATGGCGAGCACTGAAGCCTTTTCCAGGCCTTGTTAAGGGCGGTGCGTTGTTAGTCAGTAGCACCTCAAACACAACGTTTGCGCATTCGATGAATGAAATTGGAGGGAAACCGACGCGACTCGCCGTCAATTCGGATCTTCTTCTGAATCTTCTAGCCAGAGTAACGGGTGAGCCTTTCTCTGCCACGTCAAATGTTATTGTTCGACCGTTTAGACACTTGGTCTATAATGAAAACAAAATCCGCCAGGCTCTTCAGCAGGCAGAAGAGAAACGCCTTGACCCCAACGAAGCTACGGATCTGGATGAACAGGCTCGAGCGCAACGCATGCGAGACGAACTTCGGTTGCTTATAGACTTCATGGATAAGGACATGGCAGACATCTTCGCCATGCGTAAGCAAATCGAAACACCAACACTGCGCCCGAACCTCACCACAATTGCCTTTGAATACTTATGGCTCTTGTTTAAGCCAGGGGACATACTATTACAGTCATCTTCTCGACCAGGCCGAAACCATTTACAGTTTTACACGGTGTTGCAGGCGACTGGTGGTCGTTCGTTGTTTCCGTCGATAAGGTCCAACGGTATCCCATCTGGAGATGGCAACCTCGTTTTCGAGGATTCTGACTCTGAGCAGCGAGAGAAACATCACAGTTCACGTTCGTTGTCCGGTAGATTTAGCTCCTTCGTTTTAGATTGCGTTTACGTCGATAGCGACGGGTTTCGTCTCGGACCTAAAGCAAAGCGATTCATAATTCCTTTATTCGCCGGGACGAAACCGATAAGATCACTTGGGGTGTACCCCGCAATATTTCATCCAGAATATAAGAGCATCATGGATCGGTTAGTGAAGAGGGGGAAGAAGTTGGTGAAAGTGTCGAGTGGCTCGCATCGGCAATACTCTGGAATGACCATCAGGGATTCACAAAGAGTCTCGACGGAGTATGAGAGCGATTTGCGGGAAGTGCCCGCTGAAGAGGTATGTGAAACTCATACTTCCTCTGAGGCGTTTTTATTGCTTTTACTTCAAGGCTGATCTATACAAGCTCCATAGCGAGGTCATGATTGACCAAGCGGCTGGTATAAACCATTTTATCACCGAAGCGTCAATGGAGTTCAAGTTTGGGGGTATACCTATCAGCGTGCCGTTCATGCAAATGAATCCCGAGACGTTTGAGCCATTCTCATTGAGGATCAATGAGAATAGAGGGACTGACATTCTCGATGACGCAATGGTCAATATAGATCGCAGGGCCGAATTTCTCGCTTCGACAAGCTTGCTTGACCTCTTTACCATTGACAGCGATGATATCCCCGACATTGTGCTTGCCCATCTCAAGCCAAGGGTGTATGGGTTCGGAATGAGGGTGCGCAAGTGGTTACCGTTAGACATCGATTGCGTGTCGCAAGGAGAGAGTCAGTCAGACCTTTCAACGAGTCCAAAGACTAGGTACAATGATTTGATACTTCCCAAGGGACACAAGAAGCTCCTTCAGGCACTGGTCTCATTCCACACCCAAGACAGAGGAAACTGGTACAGTTTCGAAAATTCTTCGATGTTGTCAATGGATGTTGTTTCGGGGAAAGGTGAAGGACTCTTCATCTTACTCCATGGTCCGCCGGGAGTTGGCAAGACTTCGACTGCTGAATGCGTGGCTGCTCAACTAGGAAGACCTCTCCTCCAGATAACGTGTGGAGACCTTGGCGATCATGCCAGCACCATGGAAAAGAAACTGGAAACGTTTTGTCGCCTAGCTTATAAATGGCGATGCGTCTTGCTTGTTGACGAAGCCGACGTATTCTTGACTAAAAGAGAGAAGAGCGACTTTGATCGCAATGCTAAGATTGGAGGTGAGTCATGAATAGTTGCATAATTATTTCGACGTTTGGCTAATTCTCACGCTCAGTCTTTCTCCGCGCGCTCGATTACTATCCGGGAGTAATGATTTTTACATCTAACCGAGTTGGCCAAATTGATGAAGCTTTCCGCTCGCGTATTCACCTATGCCTATTCTTTCCCAAGCTAGACAACGCTTCGTTTATGCGTATTTGGGCTAAGGCGATAGCACGGCTCAAGCGCTCGCATCCTGAGCTGGACATTGACGACGAAGGTATCCGTGACTTCGCCAAACTGTTGTGGCTCGAGAACGAAAAGCATCCGTCACGGCATTGGAATGGACGGCAGATCAAGAATGCATTTCAGACGGCCATTGCTTTGGCGAATTTCGACTTTCAGGAGGCGGAAGGGGGCAACAAGAGTAAAAAACCGACGCTGAAGGCTGCGCACTTCAAGAGGATCGGAGAAGCGAGTGCACATTTTGACGACTATATTGGCAATCTGTACGGGCTAGAAGACCAAGATGCATATGCGGTGTTGGCGGCTCGGGAGGAAATCCGGAAAGATGTGGTGCCGCTGACGACCTTCATGAATTCAAAGCAGCCGCAAATCAGAACGCGGGGGATGCTCTCAAGGAAAAGCACATTACAGGACTACTCAAATGGATCGGACAGTGACATAGAGCGGACTGGGAGCGAAGACGAGTCGGATTTGGACGACGGGCAGAGCGGTGAGAACACAGAAGAGGAGGATGGTGACAAACAAGAGATGTTGAAGTTGAAAAAGAGGCTTGCGAAGTTGGAGAAAAAGCAGGGAAAGGAGAGAAGGAAGGAGAAGAATTGGTGAACTTCAGCTGACGATCCTTCGTGTCTTTGTGATGCCAATCCGACGTTATTGTAGTGCTGACGTTTCACTCTCAACAGATAAAAGATGCACAAGATTGATGGGTTGCATGCTCTTACCACCATAGATATCAAATTCTCTCGGCGGAGCGGAAGCTTGCGGTAGAGGGAACGCTGAATGCATCGCTAGTGGGTAATGAGGATGCAGTGGCGGCAGAGACGGATGCGGAGGAGGATTTCGAGGTAAGTTACTTCGATATTTTGACTGCATCTCCTATCAATCTCGATCCTAGGCGGGTGCGGAGGTAGCTGTGGTGGCGGTTGAGATATCATGCATAGAGTTATGGTCTGGTAGAGTGGAATGCTTCATGTTTGATGGCTTCACGGGGTAAGCTGTCTTCAGATATAATCAGGTGTCTAGGTTTTTAATCCGTACACTGGGCTGATCCGTTCTCAATGATGCATGCCATGTCGGCTACTCCAATTGCTTAACCTCTTGGTCAAACACGAATGAATAGGTCTATGTACAATGCTGTGCCGTGATTTAGCGCTTGCGAGGTTAAAAAGCGGTCGTTATATCCGTGGCAGCTCAGCATCTTTGAATTTGTGTGGGTTCTCGCCGACGTCGATGTTATAGGCTTGCTTGATTCTTTCTCGTCGTCGCTCCTCATAACCAGGAGCTTTGATGCCTGAATTTCTTATTTAACTGACGTAGAGAATGACCTGATAAGTCACTTACCTCTGCCCTCACCGAGTTCTTGGATCGTTTCCCAGATTGATCTTCGCCTATTCTTCCTCAACGCTTCTTTTCTGTCAATCTCATCTACATCAGGGTCTTTATCGTAGCCTGAAAGTTTTCCACCGGTGTAGTCGAAGACGCCCATGAGCACTGAGAGCATTGTACCGTAGCCCAAGACAGCGGGCAGTGTCCTTCCTATTACGGAGGTCAACCAGTGCCATCAATTCTCATAACCGCTTATGCCTTACTGGTCAGTCCGACCATTGAGCCAGCTACGAAGCCTCCTAGTGCAACGTTCCACGAGTCGTCCTTCTCTCGGAGATTTGCTGATACGGTCGAGGCAAAGCCGTAAGATCCTCCCATGGCAGCTACAATGCTATCAACAATTGCACTTAGCACTAATCATACGACACGTAGACATACTAAAAGTGGCTGCAGTGCCTCCAAAGCGCGTGAGGAAGCCCATGGCTCCCAGATTCTGTCGTGCGAGGGTGTTTTGAATTGCAGATAGCAGAGCACCAAAACCTCCCACAATGATGGCATGATTCGTCATGGAGCTCAAAGCGTCTTTTGGCTCATACCGGGATTCGTTTTCAGAGGCCATGATGGGCGATAGGGCAGGCAATGCCTGAGATTGAGTTGACGGGCTTCGAATGAGGTGAATAGAAGGTGTGCGTGGGTGCGGGAGGCGCAGTAATAATATCAAGCTCCAATTGCTTGGCGCGCGCGAATGCAACCCAATCAATCAGCCAGTCACCAAGCTGCATTTGACGGCTGAACCTCTTCGTGTTAATTGCTTTGGCCTTTTGCTCAACCCTCATATTTCACCCGTCTTCCTATCCTTGCCTTCTCTTCCACGCTTCACTTTTCCTTCTAATTACCCCGGCACTCATTCTGCGTTGTGGTCTTCGTCATCGCGTAATCTGCTCTGCCCACTTTTACGATACTCTATAGCTCACCAATCGCCCGCAAGTCAAGCAGTCAGACAAGCACCAGGCCCCGCGCCGCGAAGGCAACGACTTACCATTTCTTGCCTCCCGCCTCTCCTCCGCTCTCCCATCATTTCTCCTTCGATTTCTCCTTCATACCTACACCTACATCTTTCAGCCACACTTCGGAAAGATTGCTGGATTCCTCACGATCGAGGCTAGGCTACAGCACCTAGACTGGACATGGCAACCAACCACGGGCCGGGTATGCAAACATATTGGTAGCGATGAAGCTTTCTGAGGCTTTAGGCTTCCGAAGAGGCTGTCCAGTGTTTGAGAATCCGGCTTGCTAACTTTTCCATACAGGGAAACTTGCCCCTCGCCTAGCTTATGAAATTGGCAGACACGATCCTGGCCCAGCATATGAAGCGCGGCTCAAGTGCGAAAAGTCGTCTATACTATGGACGGGCTCCAACGCGTACAATCCTTTAAGAGACTTGCCTCCCGGTGTCGACCCCGAAGAGGTACGACACGAAGCTCACGGCCAATGCATGCACGAATGGAAGACAAAGTCCGCTCAAACTTCAGCACCAGATTCAGACGATGAACCGCACGCTGGCACCACATGGGTGGTATCATGCATGTGTCACCACTGTCACTGGCATCTCAGCGTCACAGTAGAATTCATGCCCGTACGATCCGAACACGCCGGCTATTGTCCAACACGACACTCTCCCTTACACCACTTCGCACAAACCAGTGTTGGAAGGCCATCCAGCGACGATGGGAAGGATGAAAAGTATTTCTATCGGTGTACTGTCTGTCCAACTGCTGTTCGCATCGATTATCGTCCTCCGCGACTATCACATCAAGATTTGATCCTTCTGGTCGACCCTGATCTCCTCGAACAACGCCTTCATAACGCCGTGATACACGATGCACAGCGTGAAGGTTTGGAAGCACAGCATGCAATCAACGTCGTCGAGGCTCTTGCAACTTATATAAGAGATGCGGTTTCAGGAGAACCAAACAAGACCAAGAAGATGATTCCCGTGCTCAACAAACGATGGATGTTGTCCTTTGGAGAAGATTGCGAAGAACTCCTAGCTCGTCTTGGATTTACGAAAACTGAAGATGGACAATCCATGAGCCTTCCTCAAGTGCCAATGGATGGCGCACTTGACCCAGACTCCAAAAGGGCGACCTTACTCGATGTCAGAGAGGAACTTCTCAGCTTTATCCTAACTCACTTCTCAGACAAAGAGAGGGAGAGGCTAAAATGGGTTACCGCATCAGACCTCCAATCCAATCCAGATCCTGGTGCACTGGTTAAAGTCATGCTAGGCGCCGGGACTTACGACCACATTGCAAAGCGTTTTGATGGGCGAGACGAGCCGTTTTACGCCGCTCTCGGGGCCATGCATGACTTTTCCGATGATTTGATTCTCTATGCGTTTGACCGGCAAACATACTGCGATCGCGATAGCGACCACCCACCATATTATTTGGATTGCTTGACGGCCATCGCGAATACCCGTAACTCAGAAAATCTACAGCTACAACTTGCAAAGCTGGTTTCAGAGGGCTACTACGGACGCTCTGATATCGACAAAGCATATAGCTATTTTAATATCGATCTAGACAAGGCAGCAGACATGTCGGATGATCTAATCTTGGGAATCTTTCAGGCGCGTCTTGGGAGCGAGCCGGTGTCGAGAGTGGCAGAAATGCGGCAACAGCTTCGTATCATAGGGGAAGCGCGGCACAGCACTGTTTTGCAGGATTCGGCGGCAAACAGTAAGTCACTCTGATTTTACTTTCCACATCCTCGAAATCTGTGATCTCTGTCGATACATGACATTCATCCCTTAAACTTTGCGTTTCATATTCCACGACTTTCAGAATGGGAAAGAAGAAAAAGCGAGGTAGTCTGAGAGTGAAAACGACCGTGAAAGATAATTGCAGCGAAAAGATTCTGTCAACCTCCCAAGCAGTATCCTTGACAGAATCTCCAACTGAAACTGCGGTAATTCCTCAACCTTTTGAATACTTCTCTTCAGACGACAAAGAACAACACGTCGGATCTCCTTCTGAGGCCTTCATCTGGGGCTTCTCTGATCGTGAGGATGAGATTCTACGTGATGACGACCTCCTACCTCTCGGCGTTCGGTCCACTTCTAGGCAACGAGATTGGCCTGCTGTTGACGAACGAGGTATCCTAAAGAATCTGGATATGGAGTCGTTTGCGTCTAAAGCGGTCGTCATCGAAGGCGTAGATCCATTCATGGACACTCGAAGTGATGCCTCACAAGAGTCGAACGCTGCTACAGACGGATCCATCACTTCCATTAAGCGGTGGCGATGTATCGGAACTCGTGGCTCTTGTTCACCGGATGGAGCCAGGGGTGGCTTGGGGTGGCTGAAGAATACTAGAAGAATTAGATCTCCGCTACCATGTTTGCATTTCAATTTTGACACTTCACTTGATCAAGCTTGCTGACGGAGTCTTTCTCATCTAGTAATTCAAAATTCTGAACAGGCCATACGGTGGCTTGACCCAAGTATCACCGATGCTTCAAATTTGACTGATGATTATTTGTTGGCGCTTATTGCCGCAAAGGTACGTGACGCTGAAGTCCTTCACCTGGATGAACACCATCTTCTCCCCTGTCTTGTATCCATGAGCGATGAAAGTATTCATCTCTGGCGTTCTGAGCTAACGATATGCAGACCAGTGAAGACGCCGATCCAAACACTGTTCGTCGTGCTGCAGAAGTTCTTGCTAAGGAACGCAACAGCGACTCTATCAACGCGTGGCTCCTTACCGGCGAAGTGAAACACGAAGAGGACGAGATAACGTCTGCCTACAGATTCTTCGGTATTGACGATCGTACTTCGGCCCTAGATCTTGAAGTTCTCGAAAACCAGGTCTCATTCAATTTTGGAGACGATCCAAATCGATTAGAAGACGCTCGCAAACACTTCGAAGTCTTGAGCAAGCACATGATGGGTCAAGGACAGGCAGAGATGAAGCCCAACTACGAAATTCCAGTCGGCTTGCAGAACCAAGGCAATACTTGTTATCTCAATTCTCTCCTTCAATATCTTTTCGCTATTCAACAGTTCCGGAACATCATTCTCAACATCGACCAACTCAAAGATGATGTCAGTGCTGAAGGTTTCCAAAGGAGACGAGTTGGTGGTCTTCGCGTCACGCGCCAACAAGCCATCAAGTCTCAAGAATTTGTTGAAGAATTGAACAAGTTGTTTCAAGAGATGGTTCACGCTCCAGGTCCATCCGTATACCCGACATGGAAGCTCGCATGTCTTGCTTTGGTCGGTGACAGCAATTTGGCCCGTCGTTCGACGGTTGGTGGCGAAAGACCCAACCTGCTTATGCGAGATAGCCACCTGGGTAAGGAGATACCTCAGGAGACAATTGAAGAGCTTCCAAACGACGAGGAGAGCCCACCAATGGTGGTTGAAAACATCACTGTTCTTCCAGATAATAGCAGCGACACGACGCTTGTAGATGATGTCGTTGTGACTCCAGAGTCTGAAACCGCTAACAAGGAGGAAGACACGTCAGAAAATGCCAACGACATCCAAGTAGAAAAGGAAGCCGATGCAGTTCCGTCTGTTGAGCAACCGGCCGAAGAAAGTCGAGCGACCACCATCGATGTAGAGTCTGAACCGCCGAAGCGTCCCGATCGTCCTCCTCCTGTTCCTCCTCGTCCGAAACCACACCCCAAACAATCGAAGAATGAACTTTGGCGAGAAAAGGCAGAAGATGCAGCACAGCAGCAAGATGTCACGGAAGTCATTGAAAATGTATTATACAAAACCGAATGTGCGATAAGGCCGTCTTCCCTCGGTTCGGACGATGAACAACAGGACGAGATCAAATCTCTCTTCTATGGCACTCAAAAGTGGACCTACCCAGACAAGGAAACAGAAGACAAAGAAGAACTATTTTCAATCTTTTCACTTACTCTCGCCACACAACCGAAAGACGTTTACGATGCCTTACATGAAGTCTTCGACCGTCGAACAGTCGAGTTGAATGGCAAAGAAGCTCGTCGGTTTGGAACCATCATGCATGCGCCTCCAATCCTACAACTCGTCTTCCAAAGGCAAGAGTATGTCAAGGAAAAACATGAGACTGTCGTTATTAAGCATCACGTCGATCTTAATGACACAATCTATTTGGATCGATTCCTTCCAGACACCGATGGAGAAATGACTACAAAGAGGCAGACTTATTGGCGCGCGAAAGAAGAGTATCAGAGCCATGCTGAACAGCGAGAGAAGCACAAGGTTCCTTCACTCCAGTGTGACGATGTTGAAGCTTTAGAGGCGACTTATGAGTTCGTTGATAAGCTCTCTGCGAAATCAGATCCTAATTCAAACGGCGAAGGCGAGACCGAACCCGATCTTATCAAAGAACTTGACCTCGACGATGAATGGGTCGATGCCACCAAAGCCCTCATCTCGAAAGCTGCAGAGAAGAAGAGAATTCGAATCCAAAATCTTGAGCAACAGATGGAATCCGCCAAGCAAGACATGGACATGGCGTTTGCTGCGTTTGACGAGCCAGAACATCAAAAAGAGCGTTATGACCTGGCGGCTGTCTTCGTGCATCGCGGCCAGGGTGGATCTAAGGGTGGCCACTACTGGATTTACATTCGTGATTTCGAAAGAGACTTGTGGAGGAGTTACAATGACAGTGACGTCAGAATCATTGAAGACCCGAAGCGAGAGATCTTTGACAAACGCGATCCATCGTCAACTGGAGCACCCTACTTGGTCGTTTATGTCGCACACGACCAGACACATCAGTGGATCGATCCTCTTTTCAGAGCAGCTCCATCTGGCGAACAGGTCATGGATGTCGAAATGAATAATACTGGTGAAGAGATGGTTGAAACTGTTGACCAAACAATGCATGATGCGTCATTCGTGGAGCCTGGTGAGGCTTCGCAAGTCTCCCACATTTTGTAGGAGCTCGCTCCGCGGAAGCGCAAAGCATCTCCGCCGGTCACTATCACCGTCACTGATCAACCTCGATCGCGATCATCTCGGATGAAAAGTCTTAGGGCATATGGAAAAGGAGCACGAGCACCTCGCTCTAGCTTCTAAAAATCAGCAGAAGCCTGAAGATTGACATGCAAGTATAAAATGGAATAGCTGCATTCGAATTGTCACGACGGAGATGATTTTGGATGTAGACACACGTACCTTCTCTTACCGAACAATGAGCTTTCGCGATTCTTGCTGGTGGATCGGTGTGAATGTGGTAGCACCTTGACGCACTTTCTTTTAGCTCTGGGACTTCGAGTTGCTTTCACCCCTCTAAGAACTCGTGTTTCCATCTTTGCTTTGAACTGGCATGCGGGATTGCATGCGCACATAATATATGCATCAGCGAAAGGCGTTGGAAATGATAGCTGCATAGCGACATTTGCCTATTAGCATAGCTTCGGCGTCAATCAACTTGTCATCATTCCCAATTCCACAATGGACGAAAATGAAGCTCTTCGGCAGCCTATAATTACGAAATGATCACTGAGTTCCTACAGCGGAGACAAATTGTCGAAAACAAACGGCAGCGTAGAAGTCAACTGATCATTCCATAGGTACTTAACGCCACTCTTCCCCATAGAGTATAACAATTGTCGTCCACAACGCACCGGTGCGCTTGTTCGCTAATCGTACGTTCAAATAACTACAACGGGATGTTATCAAGTAAATGTTCTAATGGCAGGTTAATCCCCAGTTCCAGCGGTTGCCTCTTGTAAGGGTCACGCCCGTCAAAGGCCCCGCTACGTGAGCAAAAAGAGGAGATGTCCATCGCCAATTCGAACTAAACCAGCATACTAACAGTCAAAACTTTTTTAAGATACAGCTAGAAAATATATTTAAGAAAGCCCTTCGAGGGCTATATCAGAATTAGATCCTGTCTGACGACGCTCCCTTACGGCTTGTACTATCATGAGAAATTCGTCAATGATACTAAGACTATAGGTCACATACACCAGTGGAATAACAAATAAAACGCCGATAGTATTATCCACGGCACCACTCGCAAAGACCGCAGCCATCGTGAGAAGAGTGTAGACATATACATACACAGCACTGGCAATGTATTTTCCGCGTGAGGTCTCATAAGGATCTTGATCGTTCAGAACTGGTTGGGCTCCTGGATCCGGAAGTGCCTGTGTTTGTGCCTGTGCCTGTGCTTGTGCCTGTGCTTGTGCCTGTGCTTGTGCCTGTGCTTGTGCCTGTGCTTGTGCCTGTGCTTGTGCCTGTGCTTGTGCCTGTGCCTGTGCCGTATTTTGTGATGCGTCGTGCTGATCAGTGCCACTTGACGTCCCATCGTTTAACATGTCCTTTGTTTCACCCTTTTTGGTCGACTTATGGCCATTTTCTTTTTCAGAGCCTATTTAGTATGAGTAACAGTTCGTCTGAATAGAAGCGCATTGAAACTCACTAAAGGACTCCAAGAAGGCGAAAGCTGGCAAGATTAGCAGCACCAGTGGAACTATTTGGCCAAGACCCATTTGTAACACATTTCCCCAGCAAGATCCGAGGTCAGTGGGCTGACCACAGCCGGTCCATATTGTAATGGTTCTAGTTAGGCCATAGACATAAGCAAATGATAGCCACATGATTTCCCACGCCAGACTATTCACCATGTCCTTTATCAAGAAGATTAAGATATGGATGTCGAAGAGGAGGCGATCCGCAACCCCTCTCCTTGTGAGTTTTTTGGTGGCTTCGGTTAAGACCTCCAGATTGGTACGCCATCCCCCAGCCCGGTCTTTTGGCTGGAGCTTCAAATGGTGCACTAGTCTCTCGAAGATCCAGCTTCGCTCCGGGATTTTCTGTTCCTCGCCGCAGACGTTGACGATCCGATTGAAAAAGGCAAATACAAGCCAAACGGCAATGAAAGAAACACCGAGAATGTCTACTGTTCTCGTATTTGTATCCACGCAGTACATAGCTGCCCAAGGCGCTGCCGAGAAAACAACACTGCTCTGTATCTGACTCGCGAGGAGAAGTCCAGCATTGGGAACCATGAGGCCAATCCGGCAATTCCGTACTATCGTGTTCTTTCTAAGATATCTAAACTTGTGTGAGCTCATGGTGACACGAATAGTTCCCAATAACAAAATTCTCCACTCACTCTTTCAATACGACAAGAGTGGCCAAATGAATTGTCGAGGAGAACCAAGCCAGTGACGCAGCGACCTGAAATGTATACACGGTGATGTCGCCCTTGGTGTATATTGAAATGAGGAGAGCGAGTCCTGTGACGAGTTGTTGATCACTAAAGGCTAATACGATGGCTTCGAAGTCTTTTTGTGCCTTATCGCAGGCTGGAATATTTTTGTATTTGCCACCAGTGCAGCCGCAGCAGCAACAGATACGACTAAAGAAGGCGTAGAGCATATTTTTAATGTGCAGATCCGCTTTGTGCTGAGGGAGCCTTCGAATGCGATTGTTGAACCATCCATATACAATATAAACAAATGTAATGGATGCGGAGAAAAGAGAAGAGAGCATCACCTAATTGCAACATGAGTAAAGTCAGTGGGCATCATACGTCCAGAGAAGCACGCACCCCGATCCCTGCGACGTCTGGGTCAACAGCATTGTCTTGCTCGCAGTTGTATGTGTAAATATAATGAAAAGTCCCATTAGGCTGGATGTACGTCGAAGTTTCATTGTAGGTCAAGGAGCTCATCTTCGACGGCCCAGACTGATATGGTGGATGATGGATTGTGGACTGTGGATTTAGGAAGCATGAAGTCTTGAGGAACTTTAGTCCGTGCGAGCCAGAAGTACGATACGATACATACGATATGGGATAAAATTAGGCTGATGAGATTTTGACGCAGCAGCGTTGGCAATAATCACGTGAATCGATCCAGATTCGGGATAGCGTGGATTCGGAATCGTGATTCGAATCGATTCCGATTTTTGCCAACACTGGCTGAGGTAGATCAGCTGTAGAGCAGCTCTTCACGTGATCCAGTTGATAAAATGGGCACTACATAGAGCCCAGCCTCCAAAAAGAGACACATACAACATACACAAGCGATCGAAAATCGATCACCTCAATGAATTCTGCTTCTCCTTATCCACATACAAATTCAGCACCTCTCGGTGCGTCAGATTTATCCCGCCATTTTTGAGATTTGTCCCGCTCCGAAGTACCGAAATCCACAAAATTCGCCATAACATCATTTTGAAAGCTATTTTCTATTTAAATAATTTTTATTGTATATTTTGAAGTCTAAATAGTTGCTAGATATCGAAAATTAAGGTAAAATCGATTATGATATTTGCGTTGTCAAAAGTCATGCTAAAAATGCCTTACTGCCTTGGTGCGATATCTTAGCGGGGGTACCCTAATTTTAGCGGCTCCCTTGGCTAATTCTGGGGTACCCTCACTATTATGTCGTGGTCAGGCAACAAGGCATTTTAGCATGACATTTTGAGTCGCGCTTTTGTCGAAGTGCAGTACCTACTCACCAACTTTGACGCGCAATTTAATCACAACTTGAAGGTTTATGAGGCTCTAAATAATAGGTGATATTACATAAGACTCAGAGTTCTATTTGAATGTTTAAATAAGAAATTATCTTCAAAAATGGCGATGTTATGGCAGATTGGTGGATTTCGGTACTTCGTGTGGGATAAATCTCCAAAACGGCGGGATAAATCTCGCCAGCCATAAAATTAAGCGGCCTAAGAGATCTCTCCCTAGGAGATGCGCCCCTGACTATATACCTATGCTGGTAACTCGTACCTCCTGATGAGCTCTTGCAGCTTCATGAGGCTATCAATTCAGTACTACGGCTACGATCTTTGTAGACTTGTACTCGAATGGGTTATATCACGTGTAGTAAACTAACTAGTTAATTTCTTATAACGAAGTTTATAAGCGAGCTGCCCAGACCGCCACCACGCAATTGATATCACGGTTTTATATCGTCTATTATAAGCCCCCCATACGCCTAATGATTCAAATAAACTAAGCAAGCTCTAGAGTAGGTTCTATACTATTTG
>Ga0335072_10001276_pt1 | contig 41491 bp, 37 predicted proteins | sample Lox_Sample_21_FD_206725 | JGI IMG/M metagenome (GOLD analysis project Ga0335072, IMG submission 206725) | Soil microbial communities from Loxahatchee National Wildlife Refuge, Florida, United States - Lox_Sample_2.1 | ecosystem: Environmental > Terrestrial > Soil > Wetlands | place: USA... | reverse complement strand
CCAGGAAGGCCCGGCCGGAGGTGGGTATCACCCGCGTGGTCAGCATCCCGGCGGTCGTCGTCTTGCCCGCCCCGTTCGGCCCGAGCAGGCCGAAGATCTCGCCGGCCCGCACGTTCAGGTTGAGCTTGTCCACGGCCGCGAAGTCCGCCCCCGGGTAGACCTTGCACAGGTCCTCGGTGCGGATGACCGCCTCGGGCGGGCCGCCTGGCGCGGCGGCCGGCCGGCCGGCGGATGCTGCGGTGCCCATAGAACAGGCAGCTTAAGAGCGGGCCCCAGCCGGCCGGGTACGCCACGCCGCGAGCGGCCCGGCCAGCGGCGATGGGCCGCCCGGGGGGCAGGCGGTGGACGATCCGGGCGTCATGCGCGAGGCTGGGAGAAAGCCGAAAGGGGGCCGCGATGACCGCGACCAGCCAGCCTGCGGGATCTGAGCCGCCCGCCGCGGCCGCGTACCGGATCGTCATGGCAATCACCAGTGCGTGGTGGCAGCTGGGGGCGCTGCGGGCCCTGGTGGACATTGGCGGCCTCGACGAGCTGAGTGCCGGCCCGCTGGCCACCGAGGAGCTGGCCCGGCGGTGCGGGGCCAGCCCGGAGCTGCTGGCCAAGGTCCTGCGGTCAGTCGCCGCCCTGGGGCTGATCCGCACGGCCAGTCCCGGTGCCTATGAGCTGACCGACGTGGGCCGCGCCCTGGCGGGCAGCTCAGCGCTGGCGGGCGTCCGGTTCCACTGCGACCCGGAGGTCTGGGCGGCGATTGGCGAGCTACCGGAAGCCCTGCGGGCCGGCACGGCGCCGTTTGTCGCGCGGCACGGCAACGCCTACGAGTACATGGCGAGCCGGCCCGAGACGGCCGCTGCCTTCTACGACCTGATGGGCCGCGAGTTCGGGCCGGTAGCCGAGGCCCTGGCCAGCGCGATCGACTTCGGGGAGCTGGGAACCGTCGTGGACGTCGGCGGCGGGGAAGGCGGCTTCATCACCGCCATCCTGCGCGCTCACCCCGACGCCCGCGGCATCCTCGCCGACCTGCCGCTGGCCCTGCCTGAGGCCAGGGAGAAGCTGGCCGCCAGCGGCCTTGCCAGCCGCTGCGAGGTCGTGGCGTGCGACTTCTTCACCGACCCGCTCCCCGCGGGCGCGGGTGTCTACCTGCTGGCCCACATCGTGCACAACTTCGCCGACGAGCAGGCGACCGCCCTGCTACGGGCCGTCCGCGCCGCGATGCCAGCGGGCGGCAAGCTGGTGCTCGTTGAGCTGGTGCTGCCCGATGACGACGCGCCGCACTGGGCGAAGGACCTGGACATCCGCATGATGAGCTTCCAGCCGGGCGGGGAGCGTACCCGGCCTGAGTACGCGGCGCTGTTCACCCGGGCTGGCTTCACGCTCACGTCCGTGACGCACCTGCACCAGGGACAGAGCGCCATCGTCGGCGTTCCCGCCGCCTGACCGGCGGTTCCCGCCTTAGTGTCGGGCATTATGGAAGACATGCTGCCGCTGTTCCCGCTCGGTACCGTCCTGTTCCCGGGGATGGTGCTGCCGTTGCAGGTCTTCGAGGAGCGCTACCGCACGATGGTCAGCGACCTGCTGGACCGGCCCGAGCCGAGGGAATTCGGCATCGTCGCGATTCGCAAGGGCCGTGAGGTCGGCACCGAGAACCTGCACGAGCTGTACGACGTCGGCTGCGTCGCCCGGGTCCGTGAGCTCGAGCCGATGGCCGACGGGCGCTACAGCCTGGTCGTGGTGGGAGCGCGGCGGTTCCGCCTGCTTGGTACCGATGACAGCCGGCCCTACCTGCGAGGCGGCGTGGAAGAGCTGCCTGACGAGGCCGGTGATGACGAGGTCGCGGCCGAGGCGGCCGCCGTGCAGGCCGCGTTCCGTGACTACCTGAACGCCCTCGCGGACCGGGCGGGGGCGGTCATCAAGATCGCGGACCTGCCCGACGAGCCGGTGCTGCTGTCCTATGTGGTGGCCGCGGCCATGATCATTGACGTTCAAGAACGGCAGGGCCTGCTGGCGGCGCCGGACGGCCTGTCACGGCTGAGGGCCGAGCGCCAGCTGCTGACCCGGGAGCGCGCCATGCTGCGCGTCACGACCTCGCGTCCGGCGCCCGACCTCAGTCGCGGCCCCTATAACCCCAACTAGGAGCCCGGCTGGATCTGCTGCAGGAACTGCAGCCGGTTCCCGAGCGGGTCGCGGGCATAGAAGCGGCGGTAGCCGAGGAACTTGTCGTCCCACTCGATCGTGACGCCCTGCTCAGCGAGCCGCGTGGCCAGGGCGTCGATGTCGGGCACGAGCGTGCCGGGGTGCGCCTGGCGCGGGATCCGCGTGCCCAGCTCGACGTTGAAGTCGAACTCCATGTCGCCGGAGCGGAAGTGGCACTCGCCCTCGTCGTGGGTGTCGGGGATCTCGGTCATCCCGAGGATGTCGCCGTAAAAGGCGCGAACCTGAGCCTGCGTACCTGGCGGGATTGTTAGCGCGATATGGTGCACGCCTTGCCTGTACCCAGTGTGAGCTGTCTCACTCTCCACGGTGGTCTCATCCTTCCCAGAATGCCGTCAGTGCTCGTGAATGATGACGCCGCGGATATTCCGGCCCGCCATCATGTCCTCGTAGCCCTGATTGACCTGATCGAGGGTGTACCTGGTGGTGATCAGCTCGTCCAGCTTGACCTTGCCCGCCTTGTACAGGTCGAGGATCCGCGGGATGTCATCGAAGGGGTTGCTGCTGCCGAACAGCGCGCCCTGCAGTCGCTTCTCGAACAGGGTCAGCTCGAAGCCGGAGACGCTGATCGTCTTCTTGGCCGGCCCGGCCAGCCCGGTGACGACCACGATGCCGCCCTTGCGGATCGCGGAGAAGGCCGCGCCGACGACTTCCTCGCTCACGACGCCGACCGTGATGAGCGCCTGGTCGGCGCCGACTCCGAGGCTGAGCTGGCCGACCAGTTCCTGGGCCTCCTCCGCCGACGCCACCGCGTGGGTGGCGCCGAGCTTGAGCGCGGTCTCCCGCTTGAAGGCGACCGGGTCGACCGCGATGACGTAGCGCGCGCCCGCGTGCGCCGCGCCCTGGACGGCGTTGATGCCGACGCCGCCGACGCCGTAGACCACGGTCACGTCGCCCGGCCGGACCTCGCCGGACTTCACCGCCGTTCCGAACCCGGTCGGCACGCCGCAGCCGACCAGGGCCGCGGCCTCGAACGAGATGTCGTCGTCGATCTTGACCGTGGAGGCCTCGGAGAACACCGCGTACTGCGAGAACGTGCCGAGCAGGCACATCTGGCCGAAGCCAAGGTCGCCCTCGTGGTAGCGGAATGTCCCGTCCGGCAGGCAGTTGTCGAACAGGAAGCGGCCGAGGTCGCACAAGTTGGTCAGGCCGCGCGCGCAGAACCGGCACTTGCCGCACACCGGCAGGAACGAGCCGACGACGTGGTCACCGGGCGCCAGCCGCTCGACGCCCGGGCCGACCTGCTCCACGACGCCCGCGCCCTCGTGGCCGCCCACGATCGGGTACCGGACCGGGATGTCGCCGGTGCGCAGGTGATCATCGGAGTGGCACAGGCCGGACGCCTCCAGCCGGACGAGGACCTCGCCGGCCTTAGGCTCGTCGAGGTCGAGCTCGACGATCTCGAAGTCCTTGCCTATGTCCCGGAGCACCGCTGCTCGCGTCTTCATGGCCATCCTCCCGGTGATAAACACAGTTCGGTGGCCATCATCCGCCGATACGTGATCTAGGTCACTGGGGATGACAACAAGTCAACCGTCTCGTATATGTGGGAGGCGACGGTAAGGCCTGGCTATAGCGGGCCTGTTCCGAATCTGTGTCATTACCGTTAGGCGTCCCACTAGTGTCTTTGTTACTACAGCTTGGTATGGTCGCCCGGTGATGATCCTCCACAGTGCCTCCCGCAAGCTCGCGGTGGCTGGCCTGCTCTCCGCCGCGGTCGTGGTCGCCGGGTGCAGTTCATCAAGCAGCTCAAGCTCCAGCGCGCCGGCCGCGAGCGCCTCATCGAGCCCGTCGGCGACGAGCTCGGCGACGGGGACCGCGAACGTCGCCTATGCCTCGTCCCTCCAGTACCTCAACGAGAAGGTCGCCAGCCCCGCCTTCACCGCGGCCACTGGCGACGGCTTCTCCGGCACCGGCAACTCCTCGGGCACGCTCGAGGCCGACATCGCCTCGGGCGAGATCAGCCCGAACGTCTTCGAGTCGGTGGGCGGCGACAACATCACGCCCCTGGAGCCCAAGTTCACCAAGTGGTACATCCCCTATGCTGGGACCTCGATGGTGATCGCCTATAACCCGAAGAGCAAGTACGCGAGCCAGTTCAAGGCCTACGCGGACGGGTCCAAGCCGCTGTCCGGCCTGTTCAGCACGCTGCTGCAGACTCCGGGCCTCAAGCTCGGCCGCACTGACCCCAACACGGACCCGCAGGGCCGCGACTTCATCTACATGCTCGAGCTCGCCCAGTCCTATTACCACCTGCCGTCGGACACGGTGGCGAAGATCCTCGGGACCAGCAACTTTGGCAGCGCCAGCTCCTCGCAGATCTACGCCGAGTCCTCCCTTGACTCCACGCTCGAGTCCGGCCAGCTGGACGCGTCCAGCGCGTTCGTCACGCAGGCGGTCGAGCTGCACCTCGACTACATCCCGCTGCCGACGGCGATCAACCTCGGCAGCGCCGCGCTGGCCTCGACGTACAGCACGGCCAAGGTGAAGCTGGCCAACGGCTCGACCAAGAGCGGGTCCCCGCAGGTCATCGACATCACGGCGATCGGGACCCCGACCCCGGCCGCCATCGCGTTCATCAAGTACACGCTGTCGGCCGCGGGCCTGGCCCAGTACAAGCAGGGCGGGTTCAGCCTCATCACCCCGACCGTGGTCGGTGACTCGAGTGCGGTGCCGGCCGATATCACCAGTGAGCTCGGAAGCTAGCAATTAGCCAGCAGGTAGCCGCTCCGACCGGGCGCGGCGGGATCGCGAAGAGCGCCCGCCGCGCCCGTTCGGTGTCCTCGGTCGCCTCCGTGGCCGGGGCCGCGGTGATCTGGATCGCCCTTCTCGGGCCGGTGATCACGCTCATCACCCGGATGTCGCCCGGTGACATCTGGTCGGCGCTCACCGGCCCCGGCGACCTGGATCCGCTGGTCACCTCGGTGGAGTCGGGCGTGGTGACGCTGGTGGTGCTGGCCTGCCTGTGCACGCCGCTCGCCCTGCTGCTGGCGCGGGGCCGGCTGCCGTTCCCGCGGGTCTGGGAGGCGGGGCTGCTGTGCTCGCTGCTGCTTCCGCCGCTGGTGATCGGGCTGCTGCTGGTCTTCATGGTCGGCCCGTACACGTGGATCGGGTCGCTGCTCAGCTGGCTGCACGCGTCGGCGACCAACACGTTCCTCGCGCTGGTGATCGCCGAGGTGTACGAGTCCGCCCCCTACTACGTGCTGGGTGCCCAGTCGGCCTTCGCCAGCGTGGACACCCGTCTTGAGGAGCAGGCCGGGCTGCTTGGCGACCGGCCGTCGCGGGTGCTGCGGCGGGTGACGCTGCCGCTGGCCGCGCCCGGCCTGGCCATGTCGCTGGCCATCGCCTGGGCGCGGGCGATCGGGGCGTTCGGCGCGGTCGTCATTATCGCCTACCATCCGTTCGGCATCCCCTTGCAGATTTACACGACCCTGCAGGAGACCGGCCTGTACACGGCGCTGCCGTACGCGCTGGTCCTGCTGGTGGTCGCGCTGCCGCTGCCGCTGGCCGCCTACATCTGGAGCGCCCGTGCTGAACGCCGACGTCACGGTTGACCGCCGGGACTTCCCCGTCCGGGTGACGCTCCAGGTCGCCGACGGGGAACGGGTAGCCCTGTTCGGCCCCTCGGGTGCGGGCAAGACCACGGTGCTCGAGGCCATCGCCGGGCTGGTCCCGCTAGGCGCCGGGCGGGTGGAGGTCGCCGGGCGGGTGCTGGCGTCCGGGGACGCGCCCGCGACCAGCCTGCCGCCCTGGCGGCGGCGAGTCGGCCTGCTGCGCCAGGATCCCGGGCTGTTCCCCCACCTGACCGTGCGGGACAACCTGCTGTACGCGCGGTCGGCCCGCAAGGAGGAGCTGGCCTCGCTGGCCGCGTCCCTGGGAATCGACGCCCTGCTCGGCGAGATGCCCGCGCGGCTGTCCGGCGGGCAGCGCCACCGCGTGGCCCTGGGCCGCCTGCTGCTGGCCCACTGCGATGTGCTGCTGCTCGACGAGCCGTTCGCCAGCCTGGACGCCGCCTTGCGGCGGGCGCTCACCGGGCTGGTGGCCGACCTGACCGCCGAGCGCGCCATACCGTCGGTGCTCGTCACCCATCAGCTGGCCGACGCCCAGGCGTTCGCGGGCCGGCTGGCGGTCATCGACCGGGGCCAGGTGCTGCAGCAGGGCGCCCCCGATGAGGTGGTCCTGCGGCCCGCCTCCCGGCGGGTCGCCGAACTGCTCGGCTACCTCGGCTTCGTCCCGGTCGCGGGCAGGAACGCCGGGGGAATGGTGGCGGGTGTGCACCCGGACCGGGTCATCACGGGCAGCCACCCCGAGCGCGGGCTGGCCGTCACCGGCGCGGTGACGGCGGCCCGCCCGAGCGGTGCCGGCTGGGAGGCGGACGTGCTCGTCGAGGGCGCGGCGGTCACCTGCCGCCTGCCCGGCCGGCCCGACGGCGCGACGCTGTCCCTGACGATCCTTGACCCGCCCTGCTTCGGCCCCGGCGGACAGGCTCTCCAATCCCCAGCGAACGGCGACTGGACGTGGCATGATTTTCACGTACAGTCACTGGATGATTACTAGAGGCGAACGGGATGGGCATGACCGGGGAGAAGCTCATCGCGGCGGTGGTGCTCGCCGCGCTGATGGTGGTGGCCGCTGGCTGTGAGGCCCCAGGACCGGAGGCGGCCGGGCAGGCCGCGGCCCGGCCGCAGCAGTCAAGGAGCAGCGGCGCCCTGCAAGCGGCGGGCACCGCCTCGGCCGCCGCCGGGCCGGCAATCGTTCCGGCGACCAGGACCGCCGGCCCGTCCCAGCCCGCGACCAGCGAGCCGGCCGCGCCCGCGGCGGGCACGGCCGTGTACCTGGCCGAGGGCCAGGATGTCCACGGGACGATCGTGCGCGCCCCGGCCTGCGGCTCGGGCTGCCCGCTGTCGGGCGATGGCACTATCGTCTTGTACGGGATGACCTGGCACGAGTGGACGGGGACCCAGGCGGTCGGCACCGGCACCGAGGAAATCCAGGGCTGCGTGCCCAACTGCGCGGCCGGCCCGCAGTACAAGGTCGGGGTCACCGTGACCCTCGCCGAACCGAAGCGGGACTGCGCCACCTCCGGCGGCAGCCAGTACGTGTGGACGCGGGCGTCCTTCCGCTGGTCGGCCGGGCTGCCCCGCGGGCTGCAAGGGCGCAACGCCCCCTACAACCCGTGGACGTTCACCGCCCTGGAATCGCAGCTCGGCTGCCGTTAACCGCGGCGCGGCCGCCAGCCCGGCGCCGGCGACGGGATCGGCCGGGGGTAGCAGTGTCAGTTCCGTGCTGTGGAAGGCCGCCAGGCCAGCCAGGTCGGGGCTGTAGCGGGCGATCACCTGCCGTACCCGGCGAGTGGCCAGCGGGCCCAGCAGGTCGTAGCAGGCGATGAACTCCTCGCGGGCACCCGACCGCGGCCAGGCGTCCGGCAGCAGCTCGGCGGGCAGGTCAGGATCCAGGCCGGGGAACGCGCGCCACTCGTCCATCACCCGGGTCCGCGCGACGAGCGCGTCCATCGGCGGGACGTCCCCAGCGGCGGTCGAGTCCCGCAGCTGGCGGGCAAAGGAGATGAACCGCTCGTAGCGCGCTCGCAGCCCGTCCAGGTCCCAGGCGCGGGACGGGATGTCGCCTGCGGCGTCCTGGCCGGTGACGGCGGTCGCCCTGAAGGCGGTCGCGGTGCTGATGCCCAGGTCCTTCAGGCGGGCCATGACATCCTCGACATGATCGCGGGGAGCGACCCAGAGGCCGTCGTACAGCGGCGCGAACCCCAGCCAGCGCAGGTCCTTGCGCAGCTCGTCACGGGCGGCGCGGTTGGCCTCGGGGATGGAGAACGCCACCAGCGACCACATGCCGTCCCAGGGCGGTGACGGCAGGCCGAAGGAGAAGATCCGCCGTGCGCCGTCGTCGAGGATGCCAGCGGCGCGGCTGGACAGCTGGACGAAGGTCCGCCGGCCACTGCGGGAGGTCACCAGCAGGTTATTGCGGGTCAGCCGGGACAGCGCGGCCCGCGCGGCGGAGTCACTGACCCCGAACTCGGCCAGCAGCGCCACGATCGCCGCCGATGGCAGCGGCTCGGTGCGCTGCCACCAGTAGTCGCCGAGCAAGGTGAGCAGCAGCCGGGGCGGCCGCTGCGCGACCGGCCCGGGGAACGTCCACGACCGGGGGCTATCCCCGTCGTCTTGGTCACCGTACTCCGCTGAAAGGCTGCTCACGGGGGAAGTGTAACTTTCGGAGCCGGGCGGCCGAGGAAGCGGAAGCAGTTGCCCCACAGAATGTCCTGGAGCGCGTCGTCGCCGAGGCCCATCGAGCGCAGCGTCGCCGCGATCGGGTCCTCGCGGGGCATCGCCGGGAAGTCCGAGCCGACCAGGAGCCGGTCCGTGCCGAGCAGGTCGGCCAGGTAGCGGATCGCCCGCCTGTCGAAGACCAGCGAGTCGTAGTAGAACCGGCGGGCCAGCTCGACCGGCCCGTGCGGCGCGAACCACGGGGCCGCCTCCGGCCGCTGCGCCTGCGGCAGCGGGGGCTCCTCGTTCCAGGTGCGGCCCCAGAACCACTGGGCGCGGGTCAGCATCAGCGGGAACCCGCCCGCCGCGTGGCTGAAAGCGATCCGCAAGCCCGGGTACTTGCCGGCCACGCCTCCGCCGATGATGGCCGACGCGGCCAGCGCCCCCTCGACGCCGACGCCGAACGTCGCGGTGGCCGGCCCGGGAAGCCGGTCGGACGGCGCCGGCAGGCCGTGCACAAAGACGGCCGTGCCCAGTCGCTCGGCCTGCGCCCAGAAGCCGTCGAAGCGCGGCTCGTGCAACGACAGGCCATTGACGCTCGAGCCGATCTCCACCCCGGCAAGGCCGGCGTTCTGTATCTCCTTCAGGGTGGCGGCGGCCAGGTCCGGGTCCTGCATGGGCACCATGCCCAGCCCGAGGAGGCGGTCGGGGAACGCGGCCACCAGGCCGGCGATGTACTCGTTGATCACCCGGGCCAGGTCGAGGCCGGTACTGGCGGCAAGGCGGTAGTTCAGCAGCGCGGGGAAGGGGGACAGCAACTCGGCGGCCACGCCCCGGGCGGCCGATGCCTCAAGGCGCCGCTCGGCGTCGAACCAGACGGCCGCCGCGGGAAACCGCATTGGCCCGCTGAGCAGGAGCCTGCCGCCGTCCAGCTCCGGGTGCGGCTCGGTACGGGGCCAGGACGCGGGATCGCAGCCGGCCGGGGCCGGGCCGAAGTCCGCGGGAAAGATGTGCGCGTGGGTATCGATGACCTGCACGGGCGCGGCCCTCAGGTTCCCGGCATGATCGCGACGTGGATGGCGTCCTCGCCGGGCACCTCGCCCGCCAGCAGCCTGATCGCGTGCTCCACCTGGTCCAGGCCGAACCGGTGCGTCTGCATCTTCTCCAGCGGGAACGCGCCCGACTCGATCAGGGCGATCGCGTCGGTGTAGGCCGCGGCGTCCACGCTGAACGCGCCCCTGACGGTCAGCGCCTTGTTGACCAGCGTGTCCGTCGGCAGCGCGACCGAGCGCGGCTCGCCCTCCGCGTCGCGGCCCTTGAGCCCGGCCAGTACGATCGTGCCGCCCCAGCGGACGGCGCTGACCGCGTCGAGGACCGGCGAGGTCGCGATGGGGGTCAGGTCCAGGACGACGTCGACGCCGTCGCCGCCGGTCAGCTCGAGGACCCGGGCGACAGTGTCCTCTTCCTGCACGTTGATGGTGACGTCCGCGCCGAACTCCCTGGCCAGCTCCAGCTTCCTGGCGTCCCGCGACAGCCCGGTGGCGATGATGAGGCCGGCCCCCGCATGCCTCGAGGCCAGGATGGCCGCGAGGCCGCGCTGGCCGGCCCCGAGGACGAGCACCGATGACCCCAGGTGCACGCCGCCGTACTGCAAGGCCCACCGCACGCCCGCGCCCAGCGGGTTGAACATGACCGCGATCGGGGCGGGCAGGTCGCCTCGCACCGGGTGGACGATGGAGTTGGGGTGCAGGTGCATGTACTCGGCGTAGCCGCCGTACAGGCCAAGGCCGCGCTCGGGCGGGTTGTAGCCGCCGTGGCTGCCCGGCCTGTTCTTGCACTGCATGTACTGCCCGGCCAGGCACAGGCCGCAGGACCGGCACGGGATGAGGATCTCCACCGCGACCCGCATCCCGGCCGTGACGCCCCAGCGGGCGGCGGTCTCGGGGGTGATCTCCTCGATGATGCCCAGCGGCTCGTGGCCGGGGACCATCGGCAGCCCTCGCGACCCCAGGGCGCCCTTGTACTGCTCGACATCGCTTCCGCAGATCCCGCACGCCTCGACCCGCAGCAGCGCCCCGTCGTCGGCCGACGCGATCACCGGCCGGGGGAACTCGCGCAACTCCATCTGCCGTGGCCCGGTCTGGACCACGGCGCGGACCATGTCCGTCATCGTCGCCTCACGTGTCCTGCGCTCTGGGGCCGGCCACAGCGCCCGGCCCTCCGGGCGCGGGGTGCGCCATAACCGCGTCACCCCGCTCACGGCTGACGATATATGACACTTGGATCGACGGGAAGCGCGTGATATGAAACCTAATATCGGGACAGTCGTGAACGGAGCTGTCACGAGTAGCGCCACAACCAGGTAGTCCCACCCGCCGGAGGACCACATGAAGACCCGGGCCGCAGTGCTGCGCAAGGCGGGCACGCCGTGGGAGATCACCGAGCTGGACCTGGACGGGCCCAAGGCCAATGAGGTCCTCATCCAGATGGAGGCGGCCGGGCTGTGCCACTCCGACGAGCACATCCGGGCCAAGGGCTTCGCGCGGCTGCCGATGGTCGGCGGCCACGAGGGGGCGGGCGTCGTCGTGGCAGCCGGCCCGGGGGTGACCAGGGTCAAGGTCGGTGACCGGGTGTCCTGCTCCTACATCCCGGTGTGCGGCAAGTGCCGGTACTGCTCCACCGGCCGGCAGAACCTGTGCGACGCCGGCAAGTGGGCGGGGGTCGGCTGCCTGCAAGATGAGACTTTCCGGTTCCACCAAGGTGGCGAGGACCTCGGCGGCATGTGCGTCGTCGGCTCGTTCGCCGAGTACTCGGTGCTGTCGGAGTGGTCGTGCGTGAAGATCGAGGACTACGTACCGATGGAGCTGGCCGCCCTGGTCAGCTGCGGGGTGACCACCGGATTCTGCTCCTCGGTGATCGCCGGGGACACCCGGGTGGGCGACACGGTGGTGGTCTTCGGCACCGGGGGCGTCGGCATGAACGCCGTGCAGGGCGCGGCCTTCGCCGGCGCCAGGTTCGTCATCGCGATCGACCCGAACGAGTGGAAGCAGCAGCAGTCCCTGCAGTTCGGCGCGACGCATGCGTTCGGGGACCCGGCCAAGGCCAAGGACGTCCTCGTTGACCTCACCTACGGCCAGCTCGCCGACGTGGTCGTCTGCACGGTCGGCGAGATGGACAACGAGGTCGTCAAGGCGGCGGTCGACATGACCGGCAAGGCCGGCACGATCGTGATCACCGGGGTCGGCTACTACGACATGGTCTTGCCGGGCGGCATCCTCATCGGCTACCACCGCCGCATGCAGGGGTCGCTGTTCGGCGGGGCCAACCCGCTGCACGACATCCCGAAGATCCTCAGCCTGTGGCACGAGGGCAAGATCAAGCTCAGCGAGCTGATCACCAGGCGGTACCCGCTGGATGAGATCAACGAGGGCTACGCCGACCTCATGGACGGCAAGAACATCCGCGGCGTCATCGTCCACAATCACTGACGAGGGAGGCGCGAGCCATGCCGAACGCGATCCTTGACCCCACCGGCGCCACCAGCCGAAGCGGCAAGCCCGCGGCCCGCCGCGCCGCCCGCCGCCCGAGCCTGGCCGGCCTACGGGTGGGCCTGCTCATCAACACCAAGCAGAACGCGCGCCCCTTCCTGGAGCACGTAGGCCACCTCCTCGTCGCGGACTACGGCGCGGCCAGCGTGACCCAGCGGACGAAGCTGAACTTCGCCGTGCCCGAGCCGGGCGAGGTCGTTAAGGAGATGGCCGCCGAGGTCGACGTGATCGTCACCGGGGTCGGCGACTGCGGCTCGTGCAGCGCCGCCGCCGTGGCGGACGGCGTCGTCTTCGAGGCCGCGGGCGTGCCCGCCGCGGTGATCGTCACCGACTCCTTCCGCGCCACCGCCACCGCGATGGCCGACCTGCGCGGCGCCCCCGGCTATCCGTATGCGACCACCGTGCACCCGGTCGCGGTGCTCACCGAGGGCCAGGTCAGGGAGCGGGCCGCCGCGGTGCTTCCCGACCTGGTGCGGCTGCTGACGCAGTGAGCGCGGCCGCCGCCGAGACGGCCGGGCAGGCGGCCGGGCTCGACCCGGACGCCGCCGCGGCCGCCATCGAGTTCTGCTATGACCAGGGCTGGTCGGACGGGCTGCCCCTGGTGCCGGCGTCCCAGCCGCTGGTCGACCGGTTCCTCGCGACCACCAGCCGCGATCCGCGGGAGGTCATCGGCTCGCTGGAGCAGGTCGGCCGGGACTGCACGATCTACCTGGCCGCGGTCAACGCGGCGATGGCCGGGTGCCGGCCTGAGTACTTCCCGGTCGTGCTGGCCGCGTTCGACGCGCTGATGCGCGAGCGCGCGGCGCGCGGCGGTGGCTTCCAGTCCACGTCAGGTCCCGCGCCGCTGATCGTCGTCAACGGCCCCGTCCGCACCGAGCTCGGCTTCAACACGGCCGGCGGGACGTTCGGTCCTGGATTCCGCCCCAACATGACGATCCCGAGGGCCATCGGGCTGATCGTCAGGAACGCCTTCGGCATCCACCCGCACGTGCTCGAGCAGGCCACCCAGGGCGTCCCCGGCCGGTGGTCGACCTGCGTGGCGGAGAACGAGGAGGAGTCCCCGTGGTCCCCCCTGGCCCAGGACGCTGGCCTGCCCGCCGGGGCCAGCGCTGTGTCAGTGACGCTCACCAGGACGATGGAGTTCATCGATAACCGCCACAGCCCCGACTGCGAGGACGTGCTGCGCGACATCGCGGACTCGGTCGGCCGCCTCGGCCCGCAGATCTTCCCGCGGACCCCGGTCGTCCTGGTGCTGTGCCCGGAGCACGCCCAGATGCTGGCGAGCGCGGGAATGTCCAAGGCCGACGTCCAGGACTGGCTCATCGGGCACGCGGGCCGCACCGCGGGCGAGCTGCGCCGGGCGGGCAAGGGCGGCGTGCTCCGCTTCCCAGGCCCCGACGACGGGTCCATCCCCGACGAGCAGTTCCACCAGGTGCTGTCCGAGCGCGGGCAGATCCCCATCGTCGTGGCCGGCGCGAAGACCGCGGCGATCTCGATGGTGGTCCGCATCTTCGGTGAATGGTCCGGCCAGGCCGTTCCGGTCGATCGGTGGCGGTCATCATGAGCCCGAGGAGCACGCCGCCCTTTCGCGGCGATCATGTCGGGAGCCTGCTGCGGCCGCGGCGACTGCTGGCCGCGCGGGCGGACCAGGCCGAGGGAAGGATCACGGCCGGGGAGTTGCGAGCCATCGAGGATGACGCGGTCCGCGCCGCCGTCGCCCTGCAGCGGGCCGCGGGCCTGCGATCGGCGACCGACGGTGAGCTGCGCCGCGGCTCCTGGCACATGGACTTCATCTACCAGATGGGCGGCATCAGCACGGCGCCTGGCACCCTGGTCTCCACCTTCCACAATCGCGAGGGCGACATCACCTTCACCCCGAACGCGATCCGGGCGACCCGCAAGATCACCATGGACACGACGATCTTCGGCGCCGACTTCACGTTCCTGAAGACGGTGGCGGACGAGGTCCCGGCGGGCGGCGTGCCGCTGGTGCCCAAGCAGACGATCCCCGCGCCCAGCATGGTCCACTACCGCTCGGGTGTCCGGGGCGTGGCCGACGAGGCCGTCTACCCCGACCAGGAGGAGTTCTGGTCCGACGTCGCGGCCGCCTACGCCGCCGAGGTCAAGGGCCTGGCCGACCTCGGCTGCCGCTACCTCCAGCTCGACGACACCTCGCTCGCCTACCTGAACGACCCAGGGCAGCGCGCCTACATCGCCGCCCGCGGCGAGGAACCGGACGCGATGCACCTGCGCTACATCGCCCTGACCAACCGGGCGGTCAGGGACCGGCCCGCGGGGATGGCCGTCACCACGCACCTGTGCCGCGGCAACTACCGGTCCTCCTGGGTCGCCTCGGGCGGCTACGACTACGTGGCCGAGGCCCTGTTCAATGAGCTGGCGGTGGACGGGTTCTTCCTCGAGTACGACGACGAGCGGTCCGGTGGGTTTGCGCCGCTGCGCTTCGTGCCCCGCGGCAAGTGCGTGGTGCTCGGCTTGGTCACGACCAAGCGCCCCGAGCTTGAGTCCAAGGACGACCTGAAGCGCCGGATCGACGAGGCCGCCCGGTACGTGCCGCTCGACCAGCTCTGCCTGTCCGCCCAGTGCGGCTTTTCCTCCACGGCGGAAGGCAACGCCCTGACCCAGGCCGACCAGGAGGCCAAGCTTCGCCTGATCGTGGAGACCGCCGCGGAGGTCTGGGGCTAGCCGGCTGGCACCGGGGCAGATGCTCATTTGTAATCAGGTTCGCGCCCCTTTCCGCCAGTACTCGACGACAAAGGGCAATACAGTGCACCGTGACTAATCCTCAAGGATTCCATAAGGGTGGCTGGGCCTTCGCTGCGATGCTGCTGACCGGCCTGATTTCGGTGGCGGGCTGCAGTTCAGGCGGCGCCAGCTCGTCCGCCGCCACCGCTGGCTCGGCCAGTCCGACCGCGGCCCGCCCGGCTGCCACGACGTCCGGTAGCCCCGGCATCGCCCCGCCGTCCTGGGCGACCGCTCTGGGCGCCGGGGCCACGGTGTACCCGCCGCAGCCCGAGCTCGCCGGCCACAGCGAGCCTGGCCAGGCGATTGAGGGCGAGCTCACTGAGCTGAAGGCCAAGGACCTGGTGGGCATGTGCTCCTATATGGACCCGCGGACGGCGAGCACCTGCAAGTCGGAGGCCGGCCAGGTGCCGGTCAGCGACCTGCCGTATGCGACCAATGCCGCGCTCGGGTACACGGTCGTTGACGGGTCCCAGGCGCTCGTCGGCTCAACCGGCACGTTCTGCACGCCCGGCTCGACGCCGGAGTGCTTCACCAACACCAACCCGGCGGCCATCTTCTCCGCGGGCGACAAGACGTTCAGCAAGCTCTGGAGCGAGGCCACCGCCGACCAGTCAGCCAACACCTACTCGCTGGCCCCGGTTGTCCTGATCAACGGCAAGTGGTACGTCTACGGCTCCTAGCCTAGTCGTTTTGGGCTCGTCACCCAGGGTAATGACCCTCCTCGACTCCGCGGTCTCGGGGCTGACGCCGGGGGTTGCGCGATCACGCGACCGCCGGTCGCGCCGGACGAGGGGTTGTGCGGGGTTCTCTTGGCACAGGAAAAGGATCTCAGGCGCGCTGCGGCGCACGCCCTGACCGGCGGGGCGGACTTTCCCGCCGGTGCCCAGCCGAACCCGGTACTGACCGAAGAGCAGATCTCCCGGCTGCGGCCGGAAGGTGAGATCCGCCCGCTCGTGGCCGGGGATGTGCTGTTCAGCGAGGGGGATCGCGCCTTCGAGTTCATCGTGGTCCTTGAGGGCCGGGTGATGATCGTGGACCACGAGGCCGGCGTTGAGCGCAAGCTGGCGGTTCGCGGGAAGGGCCAGTTCACCGTCGAGCTGGCCCTGCTGACCGGGGAACGGCTGTTCACGAGCGCGATCGTCCTCGAGCCAGGGACGGCGCTGATCGTCCCGGTCGGACGGCTGCAGGCGCTGATCAGCCAGGACCACGACCTCGGCCGGCTGATTGTCTCGGCCCTGGTCGCGCGGCGCGAGTGGCTGCTCAACAGCCACACCGGGGCGCGGGTCGTCGGGTCGCGATCCGCGCTGGAGACCCGCCGCCTGCTGGAGTTCGCCGTCCGCAACCGGCTGCCGCACGTATGGCTGGACACGGACACCGATCCGGCCGCGGATGCTGTCCTGGCCCACGAGGGCGTAACACGCGATCAGCTGCCCGTCGTGGTCATGCGCGGAGGCGAGGTGCTGAGCAGGCCCTCCAATGCCGAGCTGGCCCGGGCCGTCGGCATCGGCACTAGCCCGGCCCCCGGCGTGACCTATGACGTGGCGATCATCGGCGCCGGGCCCGCCGGGCTGGCGGCCGCGGTCTACGGCGCGTCAGAGGGCCTGTCCACGGCCCTGGTGGAAACGCTGGCCGTGGGCGGCCAGATCGGCACGAGCACGAGGATCGAGAACTACCTGGGCTTTCCCGTCGGAATCAGCGGCGACGACTTCGCTCAGGGCGCCTATCTTCAGGTGCTGCGGTTCGGGGCGTCGATCGTGCTGCCCGCCAGCGCGGTCGCGCTGGACGATGACGGCCAGGACTACCTGGTGCACCTGGACACCGGCGATGTCCTGCCCGCCCGCAGCGTGATCATAGCGACCGGGGTCGCCTACCGCCGGATCGACGCCGCCCGGCTTGACCAGTTCACCGGCCTTGGCGTCTTCTACACTCCGGTCGCGGCCCACGACGAGGTCCGCCCAGGAGAGCCGGTCGTGATCGTAGGCGGGGGCAACTCCGCTGGCCAGGCCGCGATCTCGCTCGCCGGACGGGGGCACCACGTGACCATGGCGGTTCGTGATGCCGGCCTGACCGGGACAATGTCGCACTATCTCGTCGAGCGCATCGCTGACCTGCCCGGCATCGACATCCGCGATCGGACCGTGGTCCGCGAGCTGAGCGGGACGCAGCGGCTGGAGCGGGTGGAAGTTGAGGACCTCAGGACGGGAAAGCGGGAGACGCTGCCCGCCGGGGCCCTGTTCGTGCTGATCGGCGCGGAGCCGCACGCCGGCTGGCTGGCCGGATATGTCCAGCTCGATGACGCCGGGTTCGTGGTCACCGGCCCGGAGCTCGGCCCAGGGATAAGGCGCCAGGCCGCGTGGGCCGGGCCTAACCGTGACCCTTACCTGCTGGAGACCAGCCGGCCAGGCGTGTTCGCCGCCGGAGACATCCGCGGTGGCTCGACGAAGCGGGCCGCGGCCGCCGTCGGCGACGGCTCGGTCGCGATCAGGTTCGTCATCGAGCACCTTCGGCACGCGAGGTTAGCCCGCTTCCAGCCCGGCTCAGCCGCCCGCGCGCCAGGCGGCGGGCGCGCGGGCGGCGGCGACCGCTATGGCCGTCGTGACGAGCAGCACGAACGCGGCCAGCGCCAGGGCGGCAACCGGGCTGACCTGCAGGACAAGCCACGCGCCGAGGATCCCGCCGCCCAGCATGGTGGCGACGACGACGAGCCGGCGGCCGAACACTAGCTGACCCCGGTGCCCGGCCTTCGCGTCGGCGCCGATTCCGGTCAGCGTCATGGTCAGGACCGTCGTGGTCAGGTCGGGAACGCTGAGCTTGCGGGCCGCCGCGTTCTGGACGCCCATCGCGGTGGCCAGCAGCAAGGCGAGGACATCGGCTACCGGGCCGCTGAAGGCCAGGGCGGTCGCGCCGCTGGCTCCCGGCAGGTGGAGCGTGCCATGGCTGACCGACGGAGCGCCCGAGGTCGCCGCCACCACCAGCGCGACCGCGACGAGCAGCAACTCGGCCGCGGCGACGGCCCGTAGGTGCTCGGCCCGGTCGTGGCCCAGCCGGGTCGCGACCGTCCCGCCCAGGACGGCGCCGACCAGGAAGCCGGCCAGCGCGAACAGCGAGGCGCTCAGCGAGAAGCCGGGCGCGCCGACGATCGCGAAGCCCACGAACACCACGTTGCCGGTCATGTTGGCCACGAACACCCGGCCGAGCGCGAGGATCGACACGGCGTCCACCAGGCCCGTGACGATCGTCAGCGCCAGCAGCAGCTCGGGTAGCGGCCCCCAGCCGGGAGCCGGGGCCTGCCCCGCCGGCGTGCCGGGATGCCACAGCCGGGAAGGCCGCCAGGGGCCCGGGGCCGTAGCCGGCCGCGGCGGGCCCGGCCCGCCGCCGCCGGTGCCGCCGTCATCGGTCATATCCGTCTCCTGCCTCACCTCGGAGCATCCCAGTCGCACGGGCTGACTGTCTCTTACCCGCGGACGCTCGCCCGGACAGGTTGTGGAAGCGCACAAGGGCGGCCCGCGGCCGGGCACGCGCGGATACAAGGGGATCTGCACAGCGGCCGACAAGGAAGAAACGACTCTTGCAGCATCACCATGCCGGTGGGAGTATCCAGACAAATCTTGAGACGCTCGACTGAGGATTTGTCACACGCCAGCGCACGAATTATCACGAGTAGGTGAATGCCGTGAGATTCCGGCTACTGTCAAAGCGGACCGCCTGCCTCGCTGGAGCGGCCGCACTCATCGTGACTGCTGCCGCGTGCAGTAGCTCCTCCGGCTCTGGCCAGGCCTCCGGCAGCTCAAGCCCCGTGTCGGGCGGCACGATCACCGTCTTGGAGGGCCAGGGGTTCTCCGGCGACTGGCCCTACGGCTTCGACCCGGCCACCGACGTGACCGGTGCGGCCAACCAGGACTTCTTCGACGCGGTCTACGGCCAGCTCTTCGACCTGGGCGCCAACGGCAAGATCGAGCCCGACCTGGCCACCGGCTACACCTTCAGCCCCAACGCGGAGACGGTCACCATCACGCTGCGCCAGGGCGTGACGTTCAGCGACGGCACGCCGTTCAACGCCCAGGCCGTCTACTGGAACTGGATGCGTGACCTGGGGCCGCTGGCGGTCAAGGCGGGCATCGAGTCCATGTGGGACCTGAAGCGGGTCAACCCTAAGATCCCGACCTCGGCCCCCGTGGCCGGGGCCATTGCGGTCACCGGTCCCTACACGATCGTCGTCCACCAGGACGTGCCGAACGGTGCCTTCATCGACCAGCTCTTCGACGCGATCGCCAACTGGATCGCCTCGCCGACCGCCGTGCAGAAGGAGGGAGCGACGAAGTTCGCCCAGTACCCGGTGGGGGCGGGGCCGTTCACGGTCGTGAGCGACACCTACAACAGCGAGCTGGTGGTCAAGAAGAACCCGCACTACTGGCAGGCGGGACACCCCTACCTGAACGGGATCATCTTCAAGTCGGTCAGCGGCGATGAGGCGGCCTACGAGTCCCTGCTGGCCAAGCAGGGCCAGGTCTACGAGGACTTGTCGACCACGCAGATCCTCAGCGAGGCGGGCGCGCACTTCACGGAGGAGGACAACCCCGGTACCTCACCTTACGACCTGCAGCTCAACACGGCGGTCGCGCCATTCAATAACATCAAGGCGCGGCAGGCCATCTACGCGGCGACCAACTTCAGCCCGATCCTGTCCAAGATCTTCGGCGACAGGTACCCGGTCACGGAGAGCTTCACCGGTCCTGGCGGCATCTGCTATCAGCCGAACGTCTCCGGCTACCAGGGCTACGACCAGACGCTGGCCAAGACGCTCATCGCCCAGTCCGGCCTGGACAAGGTCACCTTCACCCTCGGCACGATCAACTCAAGCCCGGTCGCCATCGAGACCACCGAGGCGCTGCGCACCGAGTGGGAAGCGCTCGGAATGCACGTGAAGATCGCCAACTACCCGCTGGCCGGGCTGATCGCGGCGTTCGAGGCTAACGGCGGCAAGTCCTGGACGGCCATGATCCAGACCGCTGGCGCGTTCGACCCGGCGGCCGGAGTCGGCGTCGGATTCAGGTTCGGCTCGATGTCGCCGTTCAGCGGGGTGCACGACCCGGCCCTGGACAAGCTGCTGGCCCAGGCGACGTCGTACACCAGCCTCAGCCAGCGCTGCCCGTACTACGACCAGGCGGCCGAGTACATCGCCAGTCACTATTACGGGCCGTTCTACTTCACGTTCGCCCCGGCCAACATCTCGGTCAAGGGCGTCTACGGCCCCGGCCTGACCTCACCGCTGCCGTCCCTGGCCGTGGTGCCGGTCATCCCCTGGCAGGACGTCTACGAGAGCTCCTCAAGCTCGTGACCAGCGGCGCGCACGGAAGGACCGGGTAAGGCATGGCGCTGGCACAGCAAGTCCAGCTCCAGGGCGGTAACGGCGGCCCGCGCGACCGCGCGGGCCGGCTCGCCGGCTCGCCGGCGCTGCGCCTGGTGGGCCGGCGGCTCCTCGCCGCCCTCGTCGTGCTGTGGGGCGTCACGTTCCTCACCTTCGCGGTGATGAGCGCGCTGCCCAACGACACCGCCCAGGTGCTGCTCGGGCTGCACGCCACCCCCGGCCAGGTGACCGCGCTGAACAAGGCACTGGGCCTGAACCGGCCGTTCCCCGTCAGGTACTGGCACTGGCTGGTGGGCGTGCTGCACGGCAACCTCGGCACCGACCTTGAGGGCGCCAGCGTCAACTCCCAGCTTGCCCAGCACCTGCCGGCGACAGCCGAACTGCTCGCCTACGCGCTGGCCGGCTCGCTGCTGCTGGCGGTCATCGTCGCGGTGCTGGCGGCCCGCCAGCCGAACGGCCTCGCCGACCGGCTCAGCCTGGCGGTCAGCATGCTGGGCCTGTCCGCCGCGCCGTACGCGTTCGCCATCTTCCTGATCGTCGTCTTCGCGGTCAAGCTCGGCTGGTTCCCCGTGCAGTCCAACTCCCTGGGCAGCGGGTCGGTCCTGTCCTTCCTCCAGCAGGGCACGCTGCCGGCCGCCTCGCTCGGGTTCCCGCTGTTCGCCATCTACACGAGGCTGCTGCGGGCCGACCTGGTCGAGCAGTTGCAGCGAGAGGACTACATCGTGACCGCCAAGGCCAAGGGCCTGGCGCCCTGGCAGGTCCTGATCAGGCACGCGCTGCGGAACTCGATGTTCTCCCTCATCACCGTCGTGGGCCTGAACATGGGCACGCTGATCGGCGCGGCCGCCATCATCGAGGCCCTGTTCTCGGTGCCGGGCATCGGCTCTGAGCTGCTCACCGCGATCGGAGACAAGGACGTCCCGCTGATCGAGGGCATCGTGCTTGTCTTCGCGCTGGTCACCGTGCTCGCCAACCTCGCCGCCGACCTGATGTACGCGGTACTCGACCCAAGGATCCGGTATGGCCGCTCCACGTCCTGAGGCCGCACTGCCCGGACCGGGACTGCTCGCCCCGGGGCCGCCGCTGTTGCCGTCGGCCGGCGTCAGCCCGCGCCGCCTGGCCTCCCAGCGGCTGGGCCGGGCGCTGCGGCTGTGGGTGCCGGCCGGCATCGTCGTGCTCATCCTGGCTACCTGCTTCCTGCTGCCCCTGGTGACCAGGATGCCGTCGCCGACCAACGGCAACATCCTGGACGCCGGCGACCCGCCGTTCTCGCCCGGGCACTGGCTGGGTACCGACCCGGTTGGCGTCGATGTCTTCTCCCAGCTCGTGTACGGCGGCCAGGTCGCGTTCGAGGTGGGCCTGGCCGTCACCGCGATCGGCGTCGTGGTCGGCGGCCTGCTCGGGATCACGGCCGGCTACTTCGGCGGCTGGGTCGACGCCCTGCTCAGCCGGGTGGTCGACATCCTGATCGCGTTCCCCGCGCTGGTGCTGGCCCTGGCCATCGCCGAGGGACTGGGGCCGAGCGAGGTTCACGTGATCTGGGCGCTATCGGTGTTCAGCATCCCGGCGTTCGGCCGGCTGTCCCGCGGCGCCACGCTCGTCGTACGGGACCTGGAGTTCATGGTGGCGGCCCGGCTGGCCGGCACCCGCGGCTGGCGCGTCATCGCCCGGCACGTCCTGCCGAACATCCTTCCCGGCCTCGTGACCTTCAGCCTGCTCGGCATCGGCATCGTCATCATCCTCGAGGGTGCCCTTGACTATCTCGGGTACGGGATACCGCCCCCCACGGCCAGCTGGGGGGCGATGATCGCCAACGGGCAGACGGTGCTGACCGCCCAGCCGGAGTATGTGCTCATCCCGAGCGTCGTCCTGGTCGTCGTGGTGGCCGCGCTGAACATGCTGGGCGACGCGCTTCGCGAGCGGTGGGGAGTCAGGTAGTGGATGTCCTGGACGATCCCATTGCGGCCGCCCGGACCGGAGCCGCGCTCCTTGAGGTCGAGGACCTCCGAGTCGGGTTCGCCGCGGGCGGCCGGGATGTGCGGGCCGTCAACGGGGTGAGCTTCCGGGTCAGCCCCGGAAGGACGCTCGCCATCATCGGCGAGTCGGGGTCGGGCAAGACCGTCAGCTGCCGGGCGGTGATGGGGCTGCTGCCCGCGGGCACGGTCGTCACCGGCTCCGCGCGGCTGCGCGGGGCCGAGCTCATCGGCCTGTCCGACAGCCAGCTGCGCAAGCACCGCGGCGCGGACATGGCGATGGTGTTCCAGGATCCGGCCCGCTCGCTGAACCCGACGATGCGGGTCGGCGCCCAGGTTGCCGAAGCCGTCCGCGCGCACCGGGCGGTCAGCCGCAGCCAGGCCCGCGAGGAGGCCGTCGAGCTGCTGCGCCTGGTGCGCATCCCGCTCCCTGACCGCCGCTACCACGAGTACCCGCACCAGCTGTCGGGGGGCATGCGGCAGCGCGTCATGATCGCCATGGCGCTCGCCTGCCGGCCCCGGCTGCTGATCGCCGACGAGGCGACGACGGCGCTCGACGTGACCACCCAGGCGCAGATCATGGAGCTGCTGCTTGACCTGCAGGCCGAGCTGAACATGGCCCTGATCATGATCAGCCACGACCTGGGGCTGGCCGCTTCCTACGCCGACGACGTCGTCGTCATGTACGCCGGGAAAATCGTGGAGCAGGCACCTGCCCGCCGGCTGTTCGGCACGCGCGGGGCAGTGCGGATGCGCTACACCCGGGCGCTGCTTGACGCCATCCCGCGCCTGGACCGGCCCGCCCACACGATCTTGCCAGTGGTCGGCGGGCGCCCGCCCGACCCGGCCGCGCTGCCCCCCGGCTGCCCGTTCGCCCCGCGCTGCCCGGTCACCGCCGACGACTGCCTGACCACCGAGCCCGAGCTGGCCGAGCACGTCGAAGGCCACCGATGGGCCTGCTGGCACCCCTGCCAGAACGGAGACACCCCATGACCGAGCGGGAGATCTCACCACAACCGCTCCTGTCGGTGCGGGAGGTCGTCCAGGAGTTCGTAGTCAGGGAGCGGGGCGGCGCTCGCGGCGGGGTGGTGCAGGCTGTCTCCGGCGTGTCGTTCGACATCCTGGCCGGGGAGACGCTCGGCATCGTCGGCGAGACCGGGTCCGGCAAGTCCACGCTGGCCCGGGCGATCTTGCAGGCCCCGCGGCCCAAGTCGGGCCGCGTCGTGTTCCGCGGCACGGACCTGGCGAGGCTGCGCGGCCGGCGGCTCCTGGAGGCCAGGCGGAACCTGCAGTTCGTGTTCCAGGATCCGTTCGGCTCCCTCGACCCCAAGTGGCGGGTGCGCAGCATCATCGCCGAGCCGCTGGTCGCCCAGCACGCCGGGGACCGCGCCGCGCGCGCCCGGCGGGTGAGCGAGCTGCTCGACCTGGTCGGCCTTGACCCGGCCAGGTACGCCCGGCGGTACCCGCGCGAGCTGTCCGGCGGCCAGGCCCAGCGGGTGGCGATCGCCCGGGCGGTCGCCCTGAACCCCTCGCTTCTCATTTGCGACGAGGCGGTGTCATCGCTCGACGTGCTCATCCAGGCGCAGGTGCTCAACCTGCTCGAGCGGCTGCGCGGGGAGCTGGGCCTTTCCTACCTGTTCATCGCCCACGACCTGGCCCTGGTCAAGCAGGTCAGCGACCGGGTCGCGGTCATGTACCTGGGCAGGATGTGCGAGATCGGGCCGGGCGAGAGCGTCTACCGCCAGCCCCTGCACCCCTACACCAGGGCGTTGCTTGACTCCGTCCCCTCCACCGAGCCCGGCGCGGCGCGGTCAGCCGCGACGATCAAGGGCGAGCCGCCATCCCCCATAAGCCCGCCATCCGGCTGCCGGTTCCGCACCCGCTGCCCGCGGGCGCGCGACCGCTGTGCCGAGCAGCAGCCGCCGCCCGTTGAGCACGCACCCGGCCACGTCGTCGCCTGCCACTTCCCGCTGATCAGCGACGAGGAGCGGCCAGTGGCCGGCCCGCAGGCCGGGAGGGCCGACGTTGACTAGCCTGAGGTGCCGGATCCTGCTTGAGCCGCATCACGGCGCTACCTACGCGCAAGTCCTGGCGCTGGCCCGGGCAGCGGAGGAAGCCGGGTTCGACGCGTTCTTCCGCTCCGATCACTACCTCGGGATCGACGCGGGCGACCTAGGCTACCAGCCCACCGACTCGTGGACCACGCTGGCCGGGCTGGCCGTCCAGACGCGCCGGGTCCGGATCGGGACACTGGTCAGCGCCTCGACCTTCCGGCTGCCCGGTCAGCTCGCGGTCGAGGTCGCCACGGTTGACCAGATGAGCGGGGGCCGCGCGGAGCTGGGCATCGGCGCGGCCTGGTACGAGCGGGAGCACCAGTACTTCGGCATCCCGTTCCCGCCGCTGGGCGAGCGGTTCGACCGGCTGGCCGAGCAGCTGGCCATCATCCGCGGCATCTGGGACACCCGGCCGGGTCAGCGGTTCAGCTTCGAGGGCAAGTACTACCAGGTGACGGACTGTGCGGCCATTCCGCGCTGGGCGGCCCGCCCCAAGATCATCATCGGCGGGGCCGGGGCGAAGCGGACGCCCACGCTCGCGGCTCAGTATGCCGATGAGTTCAACGGGGCGCTGGGCCTGGACCTGACCGCGCGGTTCGCGAACTTCCGCCGGATCTGCGCGGAGGCGGGCCGGGATCCGGCCGGGGTCCGCCTCTCGGCCACGCTGCCGGTCGCCATTGGCGCCGACGCAGCCGACCTGGAGCGCCGGCTGGAGTCGCTGGGGGAGCCGGGCGCGCGGCTGCTGGCGGCAGGCGTCACCGGATCGGCCGGTGACGTGCTGCGCGTCCTTGAGCACCTCGCCGACCAGGGCGCCGACACGGTGTACTTCCACGTGTACGGAGCCGCCGACGTTGACCACATCCACCTGCTTGGCAGCCAGGTCGTGGCCCGGCTTTAGCCGCTCACCTCCTGAGCCGCTCTGGGCGCCTGAACCGCCACTGCCCGGGCCGCGTGCTGTTGATCGTGCCGTAAAATACGGTACAACCACCAGCGCTAGCAATCCTTGACCGGCTGGAAGGGCAAGCCGCCCGCCGTCTGCGTTGCCCGGCTCGGGCGGCTGGCTGCCCCTCGTGATCGGCTTGTGGCATATCACAGTGACCGCGCCAGAAAGCTTGTTCCGCCGGGTAGATGACCGCTAGCTTCTAGTCCGGCACTATGAAGTACGTGGGAAAAGGCACGATCCATGCCGGTTTGCCCGGACGCGACGCACCTTTGTGGCTTACCACAAAGCAGTCGGGCCCACCGTCGGACTGGCGGCCAGGCCCTGGCCAGCCAGGCCTGCCCGTGCCCGCGACCCCGCGGCTCTCGCCGCGCCAGGCCTACCTCCTGCAGGCCGTCATGCGGCGCCGGTGGCTCAGCCAGCGGCTCGGCGGGCTGGTCGAGCGCTGGCCCCTAGCCAGGCGGGTGTTCACCGCCGCCGAGCGCAAGTCCAAGGAGGACCTGTTCGGCTGCCGGATGTGCGGACAGTGCGCGCTGCCCGTCACTGGGTACTCGTGCCCGATGAGCTGCCCCAAGGAACTGCGCAATGGCCCGTGCGGCGGGGTAGGGCCCGGCGGTGCCTGCGAGGTGTACCCGGAGCGGCGCTGCGTGTGGGTGACGGCCTACGAGCGCGCCGCCACTGCCGGGCGCGCCGGTGACCTGCGGCTGCTCCAGCGGCCGGTCGACCACCGGCGCTTTGGCGAGAGCTCGTGGCTGAACTACTGGGCCGGGCGCGACGATCGGCTGTGGACCGATGACGACGGGCTGGCCGCCCCGCCGCCGCTGGGGCGAGCATGAGCGGGCTGGCCGATCGGCTGGCCGCCGGCCGGTTCACCGTCACCGCCGAGCTGAGCCCGGTCCGCGGCGCGTCCGCCGAGGCGATGCTGGAGCGCGGCCGGCTGCTGGCCAGCTGGGTCGACGCGGTGAACCTTACCGACAACCAGGGAGCGCACGTGCGGATGTCCGCCTGGGCCTGCGCGCTGGCCGTGCGCGCGGCGGGCCTGGAGCCGGTCATGCAGATGACCTGCCGGGACAGGAACCGCATCGCCCTGCAGTCCGACCTGCTCGGCGCGGCGTCGGCCGGCCTGCGCAACCTGGTGTTCATGACCGGTGACCACCCCAAGTTCGGCGATCACCCCGGGGCCAAGCCGGTCTTCGACCTCGACAGCGTCACCATGCTGTGGACCGCCCGGACGATGCGCGACGAGGGCAGGCTGCTGTCCGGCAAGGAGCTGAAGCCGCCGCCCTCCGGCCTGTTCCTTGGCGCGGTTGAGAACCCGTTCGCCCCGCCTGAGGAGTTCCGCGCGGCCCGGGCGGCCAAGAAGATCGCCGCCGGCGCCCAGTTCATCCAGACCCAGTACGTGTTCGATGTCGCGACCTTCGGCAAGTGGGTCGCCGCGTTGCGTGAGGAGGGACTCACGAGCCGTTGCTTTATCCTGGCCGGGGTGGGAGTCATCCGCTCGGCGCGGGCGCTGGACTTCCTCGCCTCGGGCCGGGTACCGGGCGTGGTCGTGCCGGAGGGCATCCAGCGCCGGCTGCGGGGCGCCGGGGAGGGCAACGTGGAACGGGAAGGGCACCGGCTGGCCGCCGAGGTGATCGCCCAGGTCAGCCAGATCCCTGGAGTGGCCGGCGTTCACCTGCTCACCGCGGGGTACGAGAAGAGGGTGCCTGAGCTGCTGGAACTCGCCGGCGTCGCGGATGGACGCGGGCCGGGAGCGCCCGGCCCTGACGCGGTCGGCGCGGGCACTACGCCAGCCGTCCCCGCGGCGGGCGCGTAAGGGAGCGCGATGCAGATCGACGTGCGCTCCGTGCGCAGGCTGCGGGAGTCACCCGAGGTGCGGGACGTCTTCGCCCCGATGATCGGCGCCCTGGCCGGCTCGGCGGCCGACCTGGCCCAGCTGCGGGTGGTCTGCGACTGGATCCAGTACAAGGCCAACTTCCGTGAGCCGGCCATGGCCCGGCCCTTGCTGGCCGCTGGCGCCAGCGACCCGGCCGCCGACAGTTACGAGATCGCGGTCGACTTGCGCCGCCTGGCGGCGAGCGGGGACGTCCCGGCCGCGATGACCACCGCCCTGGCCCAGGCGGCGGGCGGCCACGGCCGGGAGGCGTCCCCGGGCGGCGACCTGGTGTGGCTGGAGCCGTGGGTGCCCGGCTCGGGCAGCCTGATCTGGCGCTTCAACGCGCTGTACTGGCAGGCCCTCACCGACTGGGAGAAGGCGACCGGCAAGGAGTACGAGCAGTCGCTGCCGGGCGGGGCGTCCGACGCGCGGAACGTGTCGGCCGCCCACGACCTCATCCTCGACCTGTTCAAGGTGTGGGACGAGCTGGCGGCCCGGCGAGCGCTGCCCGATGAGTTGTACGTCCTGGAGCTCGGGGTCGGCAACGGCGGGCAGGCGCGCACCTTCCTCGACGAGTTCCAGGCCCTGGACCGGCGGCACGGCCGCGGCTACTACCGGCGGCTCCACTACCTGATGGGCGATTACTCGCCGCACGTGCTTGAACGGGCCCGCCAGGAAATCGGGCAGCACCGGGAGCACACCAGCGGCCTGGTCCTGGAGGCCACCCGGCTGTCGGGCAGCGTGGGATTCCTCGCGGGTAAGGCGTTCCTGGTCTACATATCCAATGTGTACGACAACCTCCCCACCGACGAGGTCGCCTCCATCCGGGGCCGGAACTACCTCGTCCAGGTTCGCTCCTACCTTCCGGTGGCGGAGGCGGACGCGATCGCCCGGCGCTTCGGCCTGCCCCGCGAGCAGCTTCCCCCGCTCATCGGGCGGCTCGTGCGGATCGGGCCGGAACTGCTCAGCGAGTCGGTGCCCGAGCGGTTCGCCGACACCGGGCAGGCCGTCGCGTTCTGGCAGGCGAGCTGGCAGGCACTGCGCCAGGCCGAGCGGTACCTGCCGCTTGAGGGTCTTGACACCTACCAGGTCGCACCGTCGGTCACCGGCGAGATCCTGCGGCCGCTGCTGTCGGCCGAGGGAGACGTGCGGATGCACGTCAGCAACGGGGCGCTGGCCAGCTTCGCTGACGCGCTGCCACTGCTGCACCCGTTCGGCCGGATGGTCTGCCACGACCTGTTCACCACCACCCCGGCTGAGTACCACGCGGGCTTCTTCGGGCCAGGCAAGTACGACGGGTCGGTCGTGAACTGGGTGAACGGCCCGCTACTTCAGCTGCTGGCCAGCCGGCGCGGCTTTGGTGTCCAGTTCAGCCCGTTCAGCCAGCGCCCGGCCTCCCATGTCAAGACGCTCACCGCCCAGGTCAGGGACTAACCGCCATGACACGCAGCAAGCAGCCGCCATCCCCGGCAGGCGGCGCTCCAGGGACCAGGGCGGCGAGGGGCGCGCAGTCCCTCCTACCCACTACGGTCGTCGGGTCCTATTCGGTGCCCGAGTGGCTGGAGCGGCTGAAGACCGAGTTCTACCAGCGACGGATCAGCACCGCGCACATGACCGAGATCTACGACATGGCCATCAAGGCGGCCGTCAAGGACCAGGAGCTGGCTGGCATCGACATCGTCTCCGACGGGGAGCTGCGCCGCGACAACGACATTGACTACTTCCTGGCCCGCTTTCCTGGCGTGCACATCGCGCAGCGAGCCAAGTCGGACTACTACGACTACTACGATGCCGAGGTCACCGCGCCGCTGCTTGAGGACGACAAGGCCTCCCTCGGCCTGGCCGCGGACTACGCGTTCACCCGGTCGCAGACCGACCGCCCGGTCAAGTTCTCCTTCACCGGCCCGTTCTCGCTGTCCCGGCGGGTCACCAACGCCGCCTATGGCGATCAGGCCGACCTGGTCCGCGCGCTGGCCCGGGGGCTCAACGCCGAGGCCAGGTCGCTGGCCAACGCGGGCGCAGGCTTCCTGCAGATAGACGAGCCGTTCCTGGCCGGGTACCCGGAGCAGGCCGCGCTGGCGGTGGAGGCCGTCAACATCGTGACCGACGGGGTGCCCGCCACCTGGGCACTGCACGTCTGCTACGGCAACCGCTACGCCCGCCCGTCCTGGGAGGGGCACTATGACTTCCTGTTTCCCGCGGTGCTGGCGGCCCGCGTCGACCAGCTGGTCCTGGAGTTCGCCCGCAAGGGGCCAGACGACCTGCGGCTCATCAGGGAGTACGAGTGGCCGTCCGCCCTGGGCGTCGGGGTCATCGACGTGAAGTCGACCTCGGTCGAGTCGCCCGAGCTGGTCGCGGCGCGGATCCGGCACGCGCTTGAGTACGTGACGCCCGACAAGCTCATGGTCAACCCGGACTGCGGACTGCGACACCTCGCTCCCGATGTGGCGCGAGGCAAGCTGCGCGCTATGGTGGCTGGCGCGGCTATTGTCCGAGGCGAGCTGGGGGAGCTGGCGGCGCCAGCCCAGGGAGGCGGCCCGCCGGGTCCCGCGCCCGCCGAGGGCGAGCCTGCCTCAGGTCCCGCTCCGCCCGCGCCCGCGGCGTCGCCTCCAGCGGCGTAGCAGAGGAGTACTAACCTATAAACCCATCGACTTGGGAGACAAGCCTCCCGTAGCCCAGGAGACAAGCATGAGCAGCGGATTCCTCTTCACGTCTGAGTCGGTGACGGAGGGGCACCCAGACAAGATCGCCGACCAGGTCTCGGACGCGGTCGTTGACGCGGCCCTCGCCGGTGACCCGCTGTCCCGGGTGGCCTGCGAGACCCTGCTGACCACCGGCCTTGTCGTGGTCGCGGGGGAGATCACCAGCCTTGCGACGATTGACTACCAGTCGATTGCCCGTGACGTGGTCAGCCAGATCGGCTACGACAACGGCGACTACTACTTCGACGGCAACGCGGTCGGCGTGATCGTCGCAGTCGACAAGCAGTCGCCGGACATCGCCCGGGGCGTGGACACCGCGCATGACACCCGGGTGGGCGGCTCGGAGGACCCGCTGGACAAGATCGGCGCCGGCGATCAGGGGATGATGTTCGGGTACGCGAGCAACGAGACCCCCGAGTACATGCCAGCCCCCATCACCTGGGCGCACCAGCTGTCGAAGAAGCTGTCGGAGGTGCGCCATTCCGGCGTGCTGCCCTACCTGCGGCCCGACGGCAAGACCCAGGTCACCGTCCGCTACGACGCGGCCGGCAAGCCGGTTCGCGTCGAGAAGGTGCTGATCTCCACCCAGCACCAGGACGGCGTGGAGTCCAAGCTGCCTGACGCGCTGTGGGCCGAGGTCGTGCTCCCGGTGCTCCCCGAGGGGCTTTACGACCCGGCCCGGCTGCGCGAGGAGTTCTACGTCAACCCGACCGGCCGGTTCGTCATCGGCGGCCCGGTGGGCGACACCGGGCTGACCGGCCGCAAGATCATCGTCGACACCTACGGCGGCTTCGCCAGGCACGGCGGCGGTGCCTTCTCGGGTAAGGACCCGTCCAAGGTTGACCGCTCGGCGGCCTACGCGGCCCGCTACGTCGCCAAGAACCTCGTGGCGGCGGGCCTGGCCGACCGGGCCGAGGTCCAGGTGGCCTACGCGATCGGCGTCGCCCGTCCCATGTCGCTGCTCATCGAGACCTTCGGGACCGAGAAGATCGCCCCCGCCCGGATCGTCGACCTGGTCGGCCAGCACTTCGACCTGCGGCCCGGGGCGATCGTCCGCGACCTGGACCTGCGCCGGCCGATCTACCGCGCCACCGCCGCCTACGGCCACTTCGGCCGCACCTCCGCCGAGGGGTTCACCTGGGAGCGCACGGACAAGGCCGACGCTCTGAGGGAAGCCGCCGGCCTGTAGGTCATCACCGCTCCGGCAGCACGCCCGTCCCGCGATGCGCGGGGCGGGCGTCGTGCTTCCCCGGCGTACCCAGGCCGGTCCCCGGCCGGTGACGGCTGTTGTCATTGTTGCCAGAAATTTGTGGCCGATCTCAATTCCCGGCCAGCCAGTTTGGGGGCGGTGCGAATATCTTCCAGGGATGGGAGTGATGCCTGAAACGTAATGAAAAAGAGTCTTTTGCAGGGGCGGTTCTGGGCTCATGATGACGATAACGCTTGGCGAAACAATCGCCCGGCACCCGACGCACAAGCTCCGACCAGCGTAATGCAAGGCGGTGCAATCAGGCACCGTCTCTCCGTGGCGCGCGTCATTTGAGCACGCCTCTGGGTGAGTGGCCTTACCGCCAGAGGCCGCTGCCCGGATCATTTCGAATCGTCTTCCTGAGGTAGCCACGAGAAGGCAGTCACTGATGCACAGATTCCCTCACCGAAGATGGCGGCTCGCGGCCGCGCTCGCCTCGGTCCTCGCGGTCGGCGGCGTTCTGGCCGGGTGCAGTTCCGGTTCTAGCTCTAGCACAAGCCCGAGTACAGGCTCAGCCTCAGCGACGTCCCCGTCGGCGTCATCAAGCAGCAGCGCCGCCACCGTGAGCAGCTCCGCGTGCGGCACGAGCCCGGGCGTCAAGGCGACCGGGACGCCGATCATCCTGGGCGGCATCGACACCAAGCAGCCGGGCACCGACTTCAGCGACATCGAGAACATGACCGCCGCCTACTTCAACTGCGTTAACGCCAATGGCGGCATCAAGGGTCACCCGATCAAGTACTACGCGCTGACCGAGCAGACCAACCCGTCGCAGATCGCCGCGGAAGCCAGGCAGCTGGTCACCAGCGACCACGTGATGGGCATCGTCGGCAGCAGCTCCATCATCGAGTGCTCCGTCGACGCCGCCTACTGGAAGTCCCTGCACTTCTCCATGCTCGGCGCGGGCATCGACCCCGAGTGCTGGTCGACCCCCAACAGCGCGTCGGTCAACATGGGCCCGCGCTACAGCTCCGATGGCGCGGTCCAGTACGTCCTGTCGCAGGGCGCGACCAAGATCGCCTTCGACCAGTCGAACGTCCCGGGTACCACCTACATCGCCGGCGGCCCCAACGCCATCGCGGCCGCCAAGCACGTGCAGATCCAGGACTTCACCGAGAACGTGCCGATCACCAGCGCTGACGGCATCGCCATCAAGCTGGTCGACGCGGCGGGCCCGTCCGGCGCGGTCGTGCTCAACTTCACCCCGCCCGAGGCCCTGATCATCTTGCAGGCGGCGCAGAAGCTCAACCTGGAGGACCGGGTCAAGTACTGGGCCTGCTCCACGCCCTGCAACACCGACTTCCTGGCCAAGTCGCTCGGGCCCAAGTGGAACGACAAGCTCTTCGTCAACGCCGAGCTAACCCCGCTTGACCAGGACACCGGCAAGACCGCGCAGCTGTACAAGGCGATCCTCGCGCAGTACGGCGGCAACGTGTCCGGCGGCGTCGGCAGCTTCAGCCAGATGGGCTTCGTGAACGGCGAGATCGCGGTCAGCGCGCTGGAGTCAATCACCGGCGCCTACACCGTGGCCAGCGTGAACGCCGCGTTCAAGGCGGTCACGGGCTTCAACACCGGCATGCTCTGCCAGGCCTTCACCTACGGCAGCTACTCCGAGCACATCCCCAACAACGAGGACTACACGGTGACACCAGACAACGGGATCTTCGTGCAGGCCCAGGGCTGCACGGACATCTCGAACTCTGACCCGCAGATCGCGGCCTACCGGGCGATCGCCGGCACCGCGCCGTCGGTCCCGACGTCCTGAGCCGTCCTGGCGCAGGCAACGGCACTACGAGGCAAGGGATACACCAGTCAATGCCGAGCTGGTCTGACTTCCAGCCCTTCATCGTCAGTGGTCTCGCCCTGGGCGGGGTGTACGCCCTGTCCGGGGTGGGCCTGGTCGTCTTGTACCGCGCGACGGGCGTGCTCTACCTGGCGTTCGGCGCGGTCGGGGCGATGGGGGCCTTCATCGCCTGGCAGGTCCAGCAGCAACCCGGGGGCTGGCCCGGCTGGCTGTCGTGGATCGTCTGCATCGCTTTCGGCGGCCTGGTCGCGCTCGGCTACGGGGTGGTCTTCGGGCCGGCCCTGGCCGGGCGCGGCCCGCTCATCCAGGCGGTAGCTACCCTCGGCCTGACGCTCGTGCTGTTCGGCGCGATCGACCTGCTGTGGCCCACCTCCGCGGGCCAGTCCCGGTCACTGACGTTCCCCACCGATGGCAGCGGGTTCACCGTCAGCCAGGTCCAGGTCAACTGGACGCAGGTCATCGCCTTGGGACTGGGCGTCGTCATCACGGTCGGCACCGGGGCCTTCCTGCGCTTCTCCAAGCTCGGGACGGCAATGCGGGCGATGGCCAACGACCGGGAGATCACCGGCACGCTCGGCGTGCCGGTGCGCCGGGTCGAGGCGGCGGCCTGGTTCGGCTGCGGCCTCCTGTCCGGCCTGGCCGGGCTCTTGCTCGCGGACCTGTCCGCGCTTGACGACACCACCCTGGTCTTTACGGTCGTCATCTCGTCCCTGGCCGCCGCGCTGATCGGGCGCCTGCGCTCGATCGCGGTGACGTTCGTGGCGGCGCTCGTCATTGGCCTGGTGCACGACCTCATCACCCCGATCACGCAGATCGTCAACTACCAGGACATGACCCCGTTCGTGCTGGCCGCGATCGCCCTGCTGGTGGCGTCGCGCGGCCACATCACGAGCCGGTCGAGGGAGGAAGGGTAGATGGCCCGCGCCAGCGGCCCCGCCCGGGCGCGCCGCGTGCCCGCACCGGACCGCAGGTCAGTGATCCAGGCGTCCGTCATCGTCATCGGCGTCCTGCTCGCCATCTTCGCGCTGCCGCCGCTGATGAACGGCTACTACACCGACACGATGACGCAGGTCGCGATCTACTCGATCGTGACGCTCGGGCTTGGGCTGCTGGTCGGCCGGGTCGGGCTGTACTCCCTCGGCCAGGTCGCGGTGCTGACCATTGGGGCCTGGGCCGGCGCCCGGTTGCTGTTCGCGACCTCTCAGCCGTACCTGCTGGTCCTCCTGGAGGCGGGCCTGGCCACGATGGTGATCGGCACCCTCATCACACTGCCCGCGCTCCGCTTGCGTGGCCTGTACCTCGCGCTGATCACGCTGATGCTGGCCGGGGCGGTCACGGTCGTCCTGGCGACCATCAACTTCCCCAACGGCGGCGGCGGCTTCAGCGGGTACAACGGCAGCTTCCTGCATATCCCGCAGATCAGGCGGCCGTCGCTGGCGGGCACCGATCCGGCCTACTACCGGTACTGCGTGATCATCGCGATCGTCATGTTCCTGATCGTGTTCGCGCACCTGCGCTCGCGGCCCGGACGGGCCTGGGCGGCCATCAGGCAAAGCGAGCCCGCGGCCCTGGCGGCCGGCATCAACACGACGTTCTACAAGCTCTGGGCGCTGGCCCTGGCCTCCTTCGTCACCGGCGTGGCCGGCGCGCTGCTGGCCGGGGCGGATCGCGAGCTGTTCTCGATCGACTTCCCCATCCAGAACTCGATCGAGCTTCTGGCCGTGGTCCTGATGGGCGGCGTCTTCAGCCTCTGGGGCGCGGTGATAGCCGCCTTCCTGCTGGAGTTCCTCCCGGCGCTGCTCCAGGACTGGGGGGTGCCCAACGACTGGCTGATCATCATCTTCGGGGTTGGCGTCCTGCAGGTGCTCGTCACCGCGCCGCGCGGGCTGGCTGACCAGTTCCCCAAGGACATGCGGCGGCTCGGCCGGCTGATCTGGCGACTGGCCCGCCGCCCGGCGGCCGTGGCCGTCGCCGCGCCCGGCGAGCCGGGCGCGGCCACCGGGCCGGCCGCCTCCACGACCGAGGCGGCCCGCCATGATTGAGGTTTCCAGCCTGACCGTCCGGTACGGCGGGGTCACCTCGCTTGACGAGCTGACCGTCACCTTCGAGGCGGGCATCTGCGGCCTCATCGGCCCTAACGGCGCGGGCAAGACGACGTTCTTCAACGTGCTGTCCGGCTTCGTGCGCCCGGCCTCAGGATCGGTGCGGGCGTTCGGCGACGACGTGCTGAAGATGGCCCACTTCCGGCGGGCACGCTGGGGCATGCGCCGGACCTTCCAGACCGAGCAGGCGATCGCTGACCTGTCCGTCTACGACAACGTCGCGATGATCACCTCGCCGCTGCGGGGGGTGGCCCGCCGGGCCGACGTGCTGGCCGCGATCGACTTCGTCGGCCTGGGCGCCCTGTCGGCGGCTAGCGTCGGCTCGCTGTCAGCGGGTCAGCGGCGCCTGGTCGAGGTGGCCAGGGCGATGGCCGGCCAGCCCCGGCTGATCCTGCTCGACGAGCCCGCCGCCGGGCTTCCTGACGCGGAGACCGCCCACCTCACCTCCCTGCTCCAGGCGATCCCCGAGCGCACGGGGGCGCTGACGATCCTCGTTGACCACGACATGTCGCTCGTGTCGGCGGTCTGCGGGACCACGGCGGTGCTGGACTTCGGCAAGCTGATCGCCTCCGGCCCGACCTCGTCGGTGCTGCGCGACTCCCGCGTCATGCGAGCGTACCTAGGGACGGCGGAGATATGAGCACGCTGGAAATGCGCGGCATCACCGTTGAGCGCGGTGGCCGCCCGGTGGTGCGGGACGTGTCGATCACCGTCCCGGCCGGGGAGGTCACCGCCCTGCTCGGGCCCAACGGCGCCGGCAAGTCCTCGCTGGTGCTGGCGGTCGGCGGCGTGCTGAAGCCACGTCCGGGCTCGGTCCGGCTGGATGGCGCCGAGCTCGCGGGCCGACGGCCCGAGAAGGTCCGCGCCGCCGGCATCGCGATCGTGCCTGAAGGCCGCCGACTGCTGTCCGACCTGACCGTGGATGACAACATCCGGGTGGCGACCTACGCCCTGTCCAGGCAGGACGCGGCGCAGGGGCGGGAGCGGGCACTTGAGTTGTTCCCCGGGCTGCGGGACCGGCTGGCCGTCCCGGCTCGGCTGCTGTCCGGGGGTGAACAGCAGATGGTCGTCCTGGCCCAGGCCCTGGTCTCGCGGCCGCAGTTCATCTTGATCGACGAGCTCTCGCTGGGCCTGGCTCCGGTCGTGGTCAGCCGGCTGGTCCCGGTGATCAGGGCCATCGTCGGCTCAGGCACCGGAGTGCTGCTCATCGAGCAGTTCGCGACGCTGGCGCTGTCCCTGGCCACCGGCGCCCACGTCATGGAAGGCGGCCTGATCCGCTACTCCGGCACCGCGGCCGAGCTGCGCACCCGCCCGGACCTGCTGCACTCCGCCTACCTGCTGCGCGGCACGGCGGCCGCGGGGATCCCCGAGGCCAGCCCGGCAGTAGCTGACCCGGCGAGAACCGACCCGGCGGGCTAGCGGCGGCCCGCGAGCATGAGCGTGACACCGGGCCGCTTTCTTTGGATTGTGGTCGACTGAGTGGCCAGGCCAGGGGTACGGTGCGAACCGTGACGGATCCCTTCCTGTTCGCCGCCAGCGACGATGAGGCCGAGCATTTCGTGACCCGCGATGAGTCACGGGCCGAGCTCGCGGCAGACGTCAGGGAGGCGCTCGAGGCAGGTGGCTTCCATCGCCATGATTCCTACGGCCCGGGCGGCGGATTCCACATCAACGCCTACATCCGCGATGAGGCCGTGCTGGTGGCGTGGGCGGCCCGGGAGGCGACGCCGCATGTCACCAGCCCGCTCGAGCGGCAGGTTGAGCTGATCATGCAGCCGGCCCTGGTGGCCATCCTGGCGGCCTGTGGCTTCGACGCGCAGCCGATCCCTGACGGTGAGGACGACGCCGGGTGCGTCCTTGTCTACGGCCATGCCGACCCGCCCGGGTGGCCTCCCCGGACGTTCTTCTCCTCCTCGCCCATCGGAGCCTGACCGCGTGCCAGCGGAAGGCAGCGGCCCCGCAGGCTCGCGCGATGCCGAGGTTGTGCGCCTGCGCCGCCTGTTCTTGTTCTTCGCGGCCACGCAGTGCCGGGGCCGCTCCCGCGTGTACGAGACGCTGAGCGAGGGCGTCGCCGGCGACGGCGCGCTGCTGGACCTGCTGATGTCCACGCCGGCGCAGCAGCGCCGGCCCAGCCTGCTGTTCGCCGCGGTCAACCTGCTCCTCGCCGCCCGCCCGGGCTGCGCGCTGGCAGCCTACTACCCGGTCCACGGTGGCCGGCGGCCCGTCGACGACCAGCTGGTGCCCGCCTTCGCGGCGTTCTGCCACACCCATCGCGACGAGCTGAGCCGGCTGCTGCTCGAGTCGTCGACGCAGACCAACGAGATCCGCCGCTGCGTCGCCCTGCGGCTGGGCCTCGATCATGTCGCCGCGCGCTGGCCGGGCCCACTGGCGCTGGTCGAGGTGGGCGCGAGCGCGGGACTGAACCTGCTGGTGGACCGCTACCGCTACCAGGTGGGCGGCACCGAGACGTCCCCGGCCACCGGCTCAACGGTGCTGGTCAGCTGCCGGCTGGTAGGCGGGGCCGACGACGGCCGGGCTCTCGGCCCGGTCCCTGAGATCACCAGCCGGCTCGGCATCGACTCGCGCCCGGTCAACCTGGCCGATCCCGCCGCCCGCGCCTGGCTTGAGGCGTTCGTCTGGCCCGAGCAAGCCCAGGACCTGACCACCTTGCGGGCCGCCGTCGAGCTGGCCACCTCGGCCGGGGCCGTCACCGTGGTGCGCGGCGAGGCCACCGCCGATACCGCTCGCCTGCTCGGCGAGCTGCCGGGGCGCGAGCCGGTGGTGGTCTTCACGGCTTCCCTGCTCAGCTACCTCGATACCCCGGCCCGGACCGCCTTTGCCAGCCAGCTTCAGGAGGCTGCCACTCGCCGGCCGGTGGCCTGGGTCTTCGCGGAGGCCCCCGGTCTCCTGGCGACCACCGATTCTGGCCTGGCCACGATGGCTGGCCCGGTGGCCAGCCGCAACGCCCTGTGCCTCGTGGGGACGAGCCTGCGCGGCCGGGGCAGCCGTGCCGACACCCGGCTCGCCCTCGCCGATCCCTACCTGCGCTGGCTCGCCCCCGCCCGGGATGAGCGAGACACGTTCCAGTGGCTGGCGGCCGACGCCGCGTCCGCCTACTAGCGGCCCGCGGCGGCTAAAGCTGATACTGGGTGTACTCGGGCAGCCCGAACTTCGCCGCGATCGGCTTCCAGGCCTGCGCGAACTCCGCCTTGCCTGAGGACGCCGGGTTCTCGTAAGGGTTGCTGGCCTGGTAGTGGGGGTCGGAGGTGACCGTCTTGGGGTTGCACCCGCCGCCCATCTCATCCTGCGCCCAGGCCTGGAAGTCGCTGTCGACCTGGACCGAAGCCTGCCAGCCAGTGGTCAGGTCGCTCAGCATCCCCGCGGGGAGCGCCGAGCGGTCAGGCAGCACCGCGAGCTGGGCGAGCAGGCTCTTGCGGTTCGAGGCCGACGCGCCGAAGGCGTCCCGCGAGGCCCGCAGCGACTTGCAGGCCTCGACGTGGCCGAGCGCCGCGTTCACCTCGGCGCGGTACTTGCCGCTTTGCGCCAGCAGCTTGTTCAGCGCGACCGCCGCCGTCTGCTCGGCCGCGCCGTTCCCGCCCTGCGCCGAGGATCCCGTGGTTGACCCGGTGGTGCCGCTCGTCGCGGCGGTCGCGTTGGGCGACCCGCCGGAGCTGCCGTTCGCGAGGACCAGCGCCACGACCGCGATGACCGCCGCCGCGCCGATGGCCAGGGCCGGGATCAGCGGGCCGCGGGACCGCAGCGACCCGAGCAGCCCCGGCCGCTGGCCGGCACCGGGATCGCCGTACTGGTCGGGACCGTAAGGCGGGGCGGCACCGAGCGGCTCCGTGCCGTACCGAGGGTCGTACTGCTGGGTGCCGGCGTAGCCCATGGACTGGGGGCCGCCCGCCATCGGCCCCTGGTAACCGCCGTCGGGGTACTGCTGGGGGCCGCCATAGGGCTGGCCGGGATACTGCGGCCCGCCGCCCTGCGGCCCGCCCGGGTCCTGCGGGCCAGCCCACTGCTGAGGGGAACCGCCGTACTGCGGCCCGCCTCCGTAGGTTGGGGCCGCGCTGCCGGCATAGGTCGGGGCGGCGCTGTAGCCCTGGTCAGGCCCTCCGTAGGAGCCCTGCGGTCCGCCCGCGTAGCCCTGGTCAGGTCCCCCGTAGGAGCCCTGCGGTCCGCCCGCGTAGCCCTGGTCAGGTCCGGCGTAGGAGCCCTGCGGTCCGCCCGCGTAGCCCTGGTCGGGTCCGTAACCCGGGCCAGGCCCGTAGCCCTGGGCGTCGTAAGAGCCGCCCGGCGGCCCGGGAGCCGGGGTGACTCGGGGGAGGGTGGCCGACGGGCTGTCCTGCGAAGGCCTCTTTGGCCCATACCACGAGGCCCAGGGATCGTCGGCCTGGTCTGGGTTGATCGGAGGCTGGTGGATCTCGGGCGGCGGCGCGGGCCAGGCCTGCCGTGAGGCCGGCGACGGAGGCGGCGGTGTGCTCGCCGGGCCAAGCGTCGTCATTGTGGGCATAGCCGAGCCGCCGTCGGCCACGGGCGCGTACGGCTGCCCGCAGACGTCGCAGAACTGTGCCCCCGGCTGTACGGGATGACCGCACGCCGGACCCCAGGAACTACCCAAACCGACCACAGACTCCCTTTCAAGTCCCCAGCAGGCTAGTGCAGATGACGGCGCTCGCCAACCGGAACGCGCACTTCTTTGAGGTTTTCCAAGGATTGAATGGCAGCTCTTCCAGGTCAGCGAGCCAGCAGAACTGGAAGGCGCGGCGAGTCCCCCCGGGCAACCCTCGGAGAGTTCGTGACCAACCCGGTAGTGTGGGCGATTATGGACTTGGATGGGCGGGGACAGTCCCGGGCACACGTGGCGATCATGCTGCGCACGGCTGGTGGCATCATCGTGCTCGCGGTGGCGCTGGGCATCCTCTACCTGGCCCTGCGCGGGCCCTCGTCGGGAGGGCGCGTGGCGAGCAGCGCCGTCGGCCCTACCCTGTCCGGGGGCCTGGCCGGCGCGGGCTCGTCGTCGTCGCCGTCCATGGCCGCGCCGTCGACCGGTGGTGCGGCGTCCCCGGCCACGACCCATCCGGCCCGGTCGTCTTCACACGCCAGCCCGCTTGGCCCGGCCGCACAGTCCTACGCCGACGGCCGGGACGGAACGGTCCGGGTGGCCGTCTACGACCTCACCACTGGCCAGGAGTGGTCGCTGGGCAGTGGCACGGCCCAGGATGAGGCCAGCATCGTGAAGGTCGACATCCTGGAGACGCTGCTGTCGCAGCGGCCGGCGGGCCTGACCGCTGACGACCAGTCGCTGGCGACGGCGATGATCGAGGACAGCGACAACGACGCGGCCACCAGCCTGTGGGACCTGGTGGGCGGCAGCACCGGCATCGGTGCGTTCAACAGCCAGGCGGGGCTCACCCAGACCACTCCCTCGCCGTGCGTCGTGTGCTCGGGCTTCCCCTGGCCAGGCTGGGGGCTTACCACGACCACTGCCGCGGACCAGATCACCCTGCTGCGCCGGCTCGTCGAGCCCGGCGGGCCGCTGACGGCCAGCGAGCGGAAGTACGCGCTGTCGCTCATGGAGAACGTCACGCAAGACCAGCAGTGGGGAGTCAGCAGCGGCGTCCCGGCCGGGGTGACCGTGGCGCTGAAGGATGGCTGGCTACCGCTCGATGCCGCTAACGACAACTGGCAGATCAACAGCATCGGCTGGGTCGACGGCGGTGGCCGTGACTACCTGCTGGCCATGCTCAGCACCGGCAACCCGAGCGAGCAGTACGGCATCGACACCCTCAACTCGCTCGGGTCCATGGTGTGGCAGGGGCTGGGCCAGTAGGCCCGGGCCGCCTGCCGCGCCCTAGATCTCGCCTTGGCTGTAAGTGGGCAGGCCGTACTTCGAGGCGATCGGGTTCCACAGGCCGACGAAGGCCGTCTTGTCTGCGGTGGCCTGCTGATTCGGAGAGTCGGCCGCCTCGTAGCTCGGGTCGGTGTAGTCCTGGCTGGTGCAGCCCTGGCTGTTCTCGTCATTGGCCCACTGGGCGTAGTCCTGGTCCACCTGCTGCGAGGCCTGCCACGCGCCCGTCAGGTCCGACAGCATCGCGGCCGGCAGCGACTGGGCGTCGGGCAGGCTGGACAACTGGCTGATGAGGCTCTGGCGCGAGGACGCCGCCTGCTGGAAAGTCTGCTGGTCCTGGCTGAGCAGCGACCCGCACGCGGACACGTCGTTGTACGCCTGGTTGATGGCGCTGCGGTCGGAGACACTCTGGGTCAGCAGCCTGGACAGGGCGCTCGCCGCCTGCTCCTCGGCCGGCGACTGTGACGGGCTCGGCGTGGACACCGGCGTGGCCGGCGCGGCCGCGGATGACGCTGGCGCGGTGCTGGCCGGGGCCGAGCTGCCCGGCCGTGACGTGGCCGGCAGCGTTGACGAGTCCGCGACGTTGTTGGCGGACGACGGCGAGTGGCTGAACGGGTGCGCGACCAGTATGTAGCCTCCGGCGCCCCCGCCAAGCAGGGCGGCGGCCAGGATGATCCCGGCAACGACCGGCCACCGCGGCTGGCGTCCGCCCGATGGCGGCGAGCCGCCGGTCACTGGGCCAGCCGGCTGCGGCCCTGTCGGCCCGTAGCCCGGCTGCGGGAAGGCCTGCTGCTGGTACTCGGGTCCTGAGTAGTCCGGCGCTGGGTAGTCCGGC
>Ga0335072_10001275_pt1 | contig 41497 bp, 39 predicted proteins | sample Lox_Sample_21_FD_206725 | JGI IMG/M metagenome (GOLD analysis project Ga0335072, IMG submission 206725) | Soil microbial communities from Loxahatchee National Wildlife Refuge, Florida, United States - Lox_Sample_2.1 | ecosystem: Environmental > Terrestrial > Soil > Wetlands | place: USA... | reverse complement strand
GCAACGCCCGCAGCGCCATCGACGCGGCGGCCCGGGCGGGTGTGTCGCAGATCGTGTACACCAGCATCGTCAACGCCTCGACGGCGCAAATGACGCTCGCTGACCAGCATCGCCGCACCGAGGACTACCTGCGTGGCAGCGTTTCGGCGTTCGTCATCCTGCGCAACGGATGGTACTTGGAGAACTACACCGACCAGCTCCCGATGATCACCCGGTACCACGCACTGTGGGGCAGCGCGCGCGACGGCCTCGTCAGCGCGGCCAGCCGACGCGACTACGCGGCCGCCGCCGCCGCGGTGCTGACGCAGGACGGGCACCTCGGAGCGACCTACGAGCTGGGCGGAACGCCGTTCACCCTGACCGAACTCGCCGCCACGATGAGCGACGTCCTCGGCACTCGCATCGCCTACCAGGACATGCCGGTCGCCGACTACGCCAGCGCCCTGACCGCTGCGGGGCTGCCCCCGGAGACGGCCGCCGCCGTCGCCGACGCCGACGCCGGCCTGGCTCGCGGAGAGTTGTTCACCGCCAGCGACGACCTGATGAAGCTCATCGGGCGGCCGGCGACGACGGCGCACGAAGCCGTCCAGAACGCCGCGACCATCGTGGAGGAGTCACGATGAGCACCTCCGGACCCGGCGTCGATACCCACGAGATGGTTCTGATCCACCGCGTCATCCGGCGCGAGTTCGGTCAGCTCCCGCGACTGTTCCGCTCCGCGGCCAACGACCGCGCGCGATCCGAGGTCATCGGCGCGCACGCCCGGGAGATGCTGGACTTCCTCCACACCCACCACACCGGGGAGGACGAGCTGCTGTTTCCCTTGCTGCGCCAGCGAGCTGCGCTCGACCCGGAGCTGATGGACCGGATGGACGCGCAGCACGCCCAGGTCAACGACGCCGTCACGGCCATCGGCGCGGAGTTGCCGGCGTGGACGGCGAGCGCGGACGCCGCCGCCGGCGAGCGGATGGCGGCTCTTATCGAAGCGGCGATGCCGGCCCTGATCGATCACCTCGCTGAGGAGGAGCAGAAACTGCTCCCGATCGTCTCGGTCACGCTGACGCAAAGGGAATGGGACGCGCTCGGCAAGCACGGCATGAGCGCAATCCCGGTCACGCGGCGGCTGGTCATGCTCGGCCACATCACCGAGGAAACCGATGACGCCGAACGGCAGAGGTTCCTGCAGGTCGTCCCGGCCCCGGCCCGTCTGGCCTACAAGCTGATCGGCCACCGCCAGTTCACCCGCGAAACCGCCGCGATCCGCGGCTGACCCATCCCGGGAGGCACCCCACGTTTTCCGCGATCCGGCGCCGCAGCCCAAACCCATCTTTCTCCAGCGAGAGGCGTGATCGCCATGACCCTCAGGATGTCACCCACCTTCGTCCTCGTCCCCGGAGCCTGGCAGGGAGGCTGGGCCTGGCAGCCGGTCGCCCGGCGGCTGCGGGAGGCCGGTTACGCGGCCGTTACGGTCACCCTGCCCGGCCTCGCCGACGGCGACGATCGCGCCGGACTCCGGCTCTCGGATGCGGTCGATCACGTCGTCGCCGAGGTCGAGCGCCGCGACCTCGCCGAGGTCATCCTGGTCGGCCAGAGCTGGGGCGGCTACGTGATTACCGGCGCCGCGCATGCGCTGATCGGCCGCCTGGCCAAGGTGATCTACTACAACGCCGTCGTCCCGGCCCGCGGCGCGGCGATGGTGGACGAGAACGCCGAGTACGCGGCACTGACCCGGGCCGCGATCGCGGCCAGCCCGGACGGCACCATCGGCCTGGTCCGCGGGCAGGTTCCGATGCTCATGCCGGAGGCCGACGAGCAGGCCAGAGACCTGTTCTTCGAACTGCTCGTGCCGCAGCCCGGCGGCTACTTTCTCGACCCGCTCGACGTCGACGACGTCACTACCCTGGGCGTGCCGGCCGGATACGTCCTCAGCAAGGACGACCGGGCCCTGGCCCGGCCGGGCGCCGAGTTCGCCTCCCGCATCGGCCTGACCCCGGTGCCGGTATCGGGCGGTCACGAATCGATGCTCACCCGCCCGGACGAGGTAGCCAGGGCACTGCTCACCAGCGCACTTTCCTAGTCAATATGAGATTCGCAGTGCCAGCTCCGCAAACGAAGATAGCGGCGGTCGCGGCAGGCGAGCGGCCCGCACGGGGATCGGCACCGCGGTTCTCTGGCCTGCCCGCGCTCACCGGGCCTAGGGGCGCTGCCGGGGGGACGTGTGATGATGGAGCGGTGGGATCTGCCGGGGAGACGGAGACCGGTGCTGCTGTCTCCCCTGGTGCGGGAGGAGTCGTTCCGCGTATCGGGCTGTTCGGACGGCTTGGGGCGCGGGCCCGGGTGACCGTGGTGTCGGCGCCGGCTGGAAGCGGGAAAACGGTGCTGCTGCGGTCCTGGATCAGCGAGGCGGGCCTGGAGGGCAGCGCCGCGTGGGTGCCGGTGGGGCGGGATGAGCGGGATCCGCAGCGGTTCTGGCTGTCGGTGCTGGGTGCGCTGCGGCAGACCACGGCGGGGTCGGGGCTGGTGCGGGAGCTGACGGCGGCGCCAGACCTAGACGGCTGGGCGGTGGTGGAGCGGCTGCTCAAGGACCTGGCGCCGCTGGAAGATCGGATCTGGCTGGTGGTCGATGATGTGCACCATCTGGGCTCGGCGGAGGCACTGCAGCAGCTGGAGCTGCTGCTGATGCGGGCGCCGCCGCCGCTGCGGTTCGTGCTGGCGGCCCGGCATGATCTGCGGCTGGGGCTGCACCGCCTGCGGCTGGAGGGCGAGCTGGCGGAGATCCGCGCCGGTGATCTGCGGTTCAGCCTGGCCGAGGCGCGAGAGTTGTTCGCCGCGGCCGGGGTGCGGCTGTCTGAGCCGGAGCTCGCCCGGCTGCATGAGCGGACCGAGGGCTGGGCGGCGGGCCTGCGGCTGGCGGCGCTGTCGCTGTCCGGGCATCCGGATCCGGGGCGGTTCGCGGCGGAGTTTTCCGGCAGCGAGCGGACGGTGGCCGACTACCTGCTGGCCGAGGTGCTAGAGCGGCAAAGCGAGCAGGTGCGGCGGCTGCTGCTGCGGACCAGCGTGCTGGAACGGGTGTCAGGCCCGCTGGCCGATGCCCTGACCGGAGGCTCGGACGGGGAACGGGTGCTGCATGAACTGGAGGCGGCCAACGCGTTCGTGGTCTCGCTGGACACGGGCCGTTCCTGGTTCCGTTACCACCACCTGTTCGCCGACCTGCTGCAGCTGCAGCTGCGGCACGCCGCGCCGGGGGAGGTCGCCGGGGTGCACCGGGCGGCCGCGCAGTGGCTTTCGGAGCACGGGTTCGCGGTTGAGGCGATCCGGCACGCGCAGGCGGCGCAGGACTGGGGGCCGGCCGCCCGGCTCCTCGCCGAGCACTGGCCCGGCCTGCACCTGGATGGGCAAGCCGCGGTCATCCATGAGCTGCTGGCCGGGTTTCCGCACGAGGCTCGCGCGGCGGATGCGGAGCTGGCGGCGATGACGGCGGGCGATGAGCTGGCGCAGGGGTCGCTAGAGGCGGCCGAGCGGTACCTGGCAATGGCGGAACGGGCGCCGGTGCCGGACGCCCGGCGGGGGCAGGCGCGGCTGCTGGCCGGGATCGTCCGGCTGCTGCTGGCCCGCCAGCACGGCAACCCCCAGACGGCGGCCGAGGAGGCGGAGCGGCTGCGGGCCTTCGCCGAGGCGCCGGAGACGGCGCAGCCCGGCCTCGGCGAGGAGTTGCGCGCGCTGGCGCTGATCAGCCTCGGCATTACCGAGTACTGGGCGGCCGGGCCTGCGGAGGCCGAGCTGCACCTGGAACAGGGCCGGATACTGGCGCACCGGATCGGGCGGCCGTTTCTGGAGTTCACCGGCCTGGCCTACATGTCGGCGGCCGAGGGCTACCGGTCGTTCGCGCGGTCGGAGGAGTACAGCGTGTCGGCCATCGAGTTGGCCGAGCGGCACGGCTGGACCGACGAGCCCGCCACGGGCATCGCGTACCTGTTCCACGGGGCCGTCCTGGCCTGGCAGGGGCGGCTGGAGGAGGCAGGCCCCTGGGTCCAGCGCGCCGAGCGGGTGCTCAGAGCCGAAGCCGAGCCCGCGGCGGTACTGGGGGTGCGGTACGTACGTGGGCTGCTCGAACTGGGTCGCGGCCGCGACGCCGACGCGCTGGCCGCGTTCCAGGCCGCGGAGCGGCTGGCCGGAGGCCTCGCCACGCCGCAATACCTCCTCCCGGCGGCGCGGGCGTTGCTGGTGCACGCCCTGGTGCGCCTGGGGGAAACGGAGCGTGCCGAGCAGGCCCTCGCAGGGTTCGGCGACCAGGACCGCGGGGAGATCTGCATCGCCGCAGCGGTGCTGCGGCTCGCCCGGCACGACCCGCGTGCGGCGACCGCCGCGCTGGCGCCGGTTCTGGACGGCTCCGCGGCGTTGCTGTGGCCGACCTGGCTGACTATGGCTTTCCTGCTGGAGGCGATCGCCCGGGAGGCGCTCGGCGACGAGGGCGACGCCGATCAGTCCCTGGAGCGGGCGCTGGACTGGGCCGAGCCCGACGGCGCGCTGGTGTTTTTCCTGTGGCACCCCGCGCCGGGGCTGCTGGAGCGCCACGCCCGGGTCTGCGCCAGGCACGCGGCCCTGGTTTCGCAGATCCTCACTCTGCTTACACCGGAGCCAGCCTCCCCGGACCCGGTGCCCGGCAGCCATGCGGGGCCCACGGAGGCACGGCGGAGCGGGGAGCCGCCCCGTGACCAGGGGGATCTGGGGGATCGTTCGCCCGGGCTGATAGAGCCGTTGAGCCGCAGCGAGATGCGGGTGCTGCGTTACCTGCCGACGAACCTGTCCACCCCGGAGATCGCCCGGGAACTGTCAGTGTCGGTGACCACCGTGCGGACGCACATAAGCCACCTGTTCGCCAAGCTCGGCGCCCACCGCCGCACCGAGGCCGTCGCGCGGGCCCGCGATCTTGGCCTGCTCGCGCCATCCCCCATGCGCCGCGCTGGTCAGCCCCGCGCAACCGTATTACGCCCGGCCCGGGTCCACGGTGGTTGGCGTGAATGTCGCGACGCCCTGGCCGGCTTCGGCCTTGGCACCCGGCCTGGCGAACCACCGCGCACGCTAGCCGCCTGGGTCGGCGTGCCCGGATTTGCCCGCCTCGATGGCCCAAATGCCCTGGGTATCGCTTCAGCGCGCACCTTGCCCGCGGTAAATCATCACAACTAGACGATGCAGACCCATCAAGCCAGGCACGACGCTTGGACGCGTCCCGGTAAACAGCCAGGAGCAGCAGGGAGCATCAGGCGGCCACGCTTGTCCAGCGCGGCTGTCCGCCACCTGCCTTGCATATCGTTCTCTGATGAGGACCGAGAAGGAAACGAAACCCATGGCTGAACAGACCGGACCGGTCTATTACGAGATCCGCATCCGCGGACTCCTGGGTAAGACGCTACTCGGAGCCTTCCCCGGCATGTGTGCGCAAGCTCACGAAAAGGAGACCGTGCTCTCCGGGCCAGTGGCCGACCAGGCGGCGCTGCACGGCGTGCTAGCCGAGATCGAGGCACTCGGCCTCGAGTTGCTCGAACTCCGCCGCACGCGCGACTGAAGCCATTTCTGATCTCCCATATCGGCCGGGAAGTACGCCGCTATACACGATATCTTGCCCGGCTGGACGACTCAGCGGCTCTATCAGCACCCAGGGAGTTAGCGGTTGGGCGCCCCTGGGATCACCCGCTCATGAGGGGACTGCCCGTCCCCATATCCCCGGGCCCACGCCCGGCTGGAAGCAGTCGGGGTCGTCCTGGCCGGCTGCAGCCACCCGGGGGCGGGCAGTTAATCATCGACCCGGGGGCGGGCAGCTAATCATCGCGATCGTATGACGATGGTTCATCCAGCCAGGCGCGAGGCTCACAGATACAAGCCGGCAACGGCATCGTGACCCATCGAATCAAGATTGGCCTGGTAATGAACAGCAGCAGCACGGTATCAGCCGAAGTCGGACTACGGCTGGTCGTAGCCCCGCAGACGTTCGTCCCTCTGACGGGCAGCCTTTTCTACTCCCTTCAGGACCCCTACGCCGTCCGGATCGCGTTCCACGCCGGGCTGGAAGAGCCTGTCGAGTGGATCTTCGCCCGCGACCTGCTGTCGCAGGGCATCCAGGGCCGCGAGGGCATCGGCGACGTGCAAGTGCGGCCGTCGCCCGGACCCAAGGGCGGCGGGCCCGGAAGCGTGCTGACCATCGAGCTGACCTCGCCCTACGGCCAGGCGCGGTTCGAGGCCCCGGCCGGGGAAGTCACCGAATTCCTGCGCCGCGCCTACCAGATCGTCCCCGACGGCCAGGAAAGCGCCCACATCGACATCGACGCCGAACTTCACGACCTGCTCCGCCAGGCGTCATAAGCGCGTGATCCGCCCGGGCAAATCCCAGAATTGAGGCGGCATCGTCCGGCGCATTCTGCCGATGAGGGGATCTGGCTCATCCAGCGGGACGGCAGGCTCCCGGCAGAAATCATCTCGATCGCATGACGGCGGCTCATCTAGCCGGGCGAGAGGCTCGCAAACACCGGAAGTATCTCGCGAACTGCCTACAACGGAGGAAGCAATGTGTCAGCACCAACCGCGATGTCCGCAATGGCGGGCACCCGATCACCTAGCGGCCCGGATTGTCGCCGGTCACCCCGAGCAGGGCTGGAGCATGCTCTGCAACGGCGTCATCGTGTTTGACGACGGCGGCGAGATACTCCCCGACGGCCGCGCCGTCGCACCTGACCGGCCCGCGCCGGTCGTCCCGCTGGCAATGGCCGCCTGAGGCCGTGATGACGCTCATGACCTCACGGACCAAGGCCCCGCGAGCCCACGAAGGCAGAGCCTGCGCACGCGAGCTCTTGTGGAAGCGCGAGCCGGCGTTCGCCGCCGAGCTGGCAACCGCCGAACAGGACATTCCCTGTCCTTCCCTATCGAGAGGAAAAACCATGTCAACTGTCGTCACCGCCGCGTCAGGCCATCCAGGCCGACTCGTCGTAGACCTACTCCTCACGACCAGAACACCGCCAGCTGACTTCCCCGACCCGAGCACGCTCCAGGGCGCCCTCGGGGGCGCCGACACGATGCCGCTGGTCTCGACGACGGTCGGGTGCTGACTTATGTCCCACTTTTTCCTTCTCGGCGGCTCCGGGCGCACCGGCGGCCACATCATCGACCACGCCCTGGGCAAGGGCCACACTCTCGCCGCCCTCGTCCGAGATCCCGCCAAGCTGACGCCCCGGGCTGGACTGACCGCAGTTCAGGGCACTCCGATGAACCGCAGCGACATGGACGGCGCGATCGACGGCGCGCACGCCGTGATCGTCGCGCTGAACAGCACTCGCCGTTCCGATACGCCCTGGGCAAAGCCCGTCAGCCCGCCGAGGCTGATGGCCGACTCCGTCGCCAACGCGACAGCCGCGATGACCGCGCGTGGGATCCGACGCATCGTCGTCGTATCCGCCTTCGGTGTCGGCGACTCGCTCTCACGCCAGCCGCTCCTGATCCGCTGGATGATCACGCGCACCAACCTCAGCTACACCTATGCCGACCACAACCTCGTCGACACAGAGATCCGGAACACAGACACGGACTGGACGCTCCTCAGGCCGGTCGCCTTCAACAAGGAACCGGGCGCCGGGAAGATCGCCGTGACCGACATCCATGGCCCCAGGCCCTCATTTTCCATCAGTCGGCCGACTGTCGCCCATTTCGCCGTGGATGTTATCGACGACGGCGCTTACATCCGCCAGGCGCCAATCATCTCGCGGAAGAAGAACTAGCCCCGTGAGTCATCACGTGTACCGCCACACCCCGCACGCACCATGCCTCACGCAACCGGAACAGGAGATCAACTTCCAATGACATCGCTCAGCCAGCCCCGGACGCCGCCGACCGGTGAGCCTCCCTTCAACGGCCCGAAAACCTGCGACGCGAGCGCGATGCTCGAAATCCACCGCGCGCTCCGGCGCTCCTTCGGCGAAGCCACAGTGCTCGTCGACGGGGTGGCCGAAGGCGACGCGAAGCACGCGACGGACGTCGCCACGCAACTCAACCTGATATCGACCGCGCTCCACGCCCACCACGAGGGGGAGGATTCACGACTCTGGGACATGGTGAGCGACCGCGCACCTGCATGCGTCCTACACGTCGACCGGATGAAGCGTCAGCACGCTCACATGCTGGTGCACCTCCAAGACCTCGACCGGACCTTGCCCGCCTGGCGCGCCACCGACGAAGCAAGCAGCCGAACCCATCCGCTCCGCGCTCAACGGAGTGTCGGCGGCAATGGCCGAGCACTTCCAAGACGAAGAAACCACCATCGTCCCGGCCATGGAGCATCTGCTCACCCAGAGAGAGGAGAACTGGTTCAGCAAGCACGGCCGGGCTGCAACCCCAAAGGGCCAGCTGTGGAACATGATCGGCGCCATCCTCGCCGCCCAGCCCGACGGGGGCGCCGCATGGCTGAAGAAGAACATGCCCGGACCCGCTGCGCTGGTATGGCGATGGATCGGCGCCCCGCGCTACGCGCGCTTCCGGGCGGCGCTTGAAGGCCGCCGCTAGGAAACGGCCCCTCTGGTCACCCGGCTGACCCGGCTTTTTCGTCAGCCTCCCTGCCGGCGCCCATTTCGCCGTGGATCTCGTCGACGCCGGCGCTCACGTGCGGGAGGCCAATCATCTCGCGGAATCAGAACCAGCGCGCTGCGCACTGCCGGTCAATCGACCCGAACGCACCGTGCCCGGCGAGTCGCCCACCCCGCACCATGCTTCACCCAACCGGAAACGGAGATCAGCTTCCAATGACGTCGCTCAGCCAACCTGAGACGCCGCCGCTGTACACGCCCCGCGGGAAAAACCTCGCGCTGGTGCTGCTGGCGATGACCCAGTTCGTGATCGTGATCGACGCCTCGATCGTCAACGTCGCATTGCCGTCGATCGGCGCAGCCCTGCACTTCGCGCCGGCTGACCTGTCATGGGTCGTGAACGCGTACGTACTCACCTTCGGCGGGTTTCTCCTGCTCGGCGGTCGCGTGGCCGACCTGCTCGGGCGCCGGCGCATGTTCATGCTCGGCCTAGTGGTGTTCTCGCTCGCCTCGTTCGCCGGCGGGATCGCCCAGTCCGAAGTCTGGCTGATCGCCGCCCGCGCCGCCCAGGGCCTGGGCGCGGCGATGGTCGCGCCGGCCGCGCTGTCGATCATCACAGTCACCTTCACCGAGGGCGCCGAGCGCAACCGCGCTCTCGGGATCTGGGGCGCGGTCGCCGGCGCCGGCGGCGCGGCCGGCGTGCTGCTCGGCGGGATCCTGACCAGCGGCCTGAGCTGGCGCTGGGTGCTGTTCGTCAACGTCCCGATCGGGCTCATCGCGGCGCTGCTCGCCCCGCGGACGCTCGCTGAGAGCCGCGCCGAGGACGGAACCACGACGTTTGACCTGCCGGGAGCGGTGACCGTCACCGCCGGCCTGTCGCTGCTCGTCTACGCCGTCGTGGACACCGTCAACGTCGGCTGGGGATCGACGGCCACGCTGCTGCGTCTCGCCGGGGCCGCGGCCCTGCTGATCGCGTTCCTGGTGATCGAGCGACGCCAACCCCACCCCTTGATGCCATTCTCGATCTTCCGCCTGCGGACGCTGCGGGGAGCGAACATCGTCGGGCTGCTGATCGGCATGGCCCTGTTCTCGATGTTCTTCTTCATCTCTCTCTACCTCCAAGACGTTCTGCGCTACTCGCCGATCAAGACCGGGATCTCCTACCTGCCGCTCTCTGTCGCGATCATCCTTTCCGCCGCCGCCGCCTCCCAGCTCGTCACTCGCGTCGGCTTCAAGCCGCCCCTGACCGCCGGCATACTGCTTGTCGCCGGCGGCCTGCTGTGGTTCTCGCAAGTACCAGCGACAGGCGGCTCGTTCGCTGCGGACGTCCTCGGCCCATCGCTGCTCGCCGGAGTCGGGTTCGGACTGGCGTTCGTGGCCGTGACGATCGCCGCCGTGACCGGAACCGAGCCGCACGAGGCGGGCCTGGCCTCCGGCCTGGCCAACACCTCCCAGCAGGTCGGCGGCGCGCTCGGGCTCGCGATCCTCGCGACCGTCGCCAACAGCCGCACCCAAAGCCTGTTCCACGCCGGCGTCCACAGCTCGGCCGTGGCGCTGACCAAGGGCTTTGACCTGGCGTTCCTCGTCGGCGCCGGCTTCGCCGTCGCCGGGTCGATCCTCGCCGCCGTGCTGATCTCCTCGCGCGACAGCCGCGAGCACTCGAAGGCGGCCCGCAGCGGCCAGGCCGCCGACGCCGATGCCGAAGCCGTTCCCCCCGCCGCGGACCCCTCCCCTTCAGCACGCGGGGTGCTCCGCCCCTGATCGACCGCCGCGCCCAGCGCCAAACTCGCCCGAAAACCCGCATATGACCGATGATTTCCTGGAGGAACGATGAACCTGTCTGTCACAAGCGGCACCGGTTTCATCGGCTCGCCCGTCACCGCCGCCCTGCGCGCCGACGGCCACGCGGTCCGTGCCCACATGCGCTCCATCGCCACGGCCGACCGGCTTCCCGCGGGCGCCGGGCCCGTAGCCGGCGACCTTCGCGACGCCGCCTGGCAGCGCGCTCGCACCGACGAGGCGCGCTGGCCGGATCGGACCAGCCGCTGGTGTACACCAGCGGCACTTGGGTTCACGGCGCCGCCGTTCCCAGCCGCGCGATCCGGCCGATGCCGATCAAGGCGGGCTGGGTGCCCCGGGTCCGGAAGGCCGGGTGACGGCTAGTAGCGTCCCGCAACTCCGTAGAGGTCACCCCGTGCCCGGCAGCTTCCAGAGCTGCCGCGAGGTCATCGAGGGGCAGCGGGCGCCGCACACGCGCTAGGTGACGGGCGGCGAGTTCTTCCACCGTTGGCGTGCCGTACGGTTCGATTACCCGAAGCGTGTGACGTGCCTTGCCATAGGCGTCGGTAGCGTTGCCGAACGCTTCGATTCCCGTCGAGGCCACCTTGCGGATCTCCTGGCCAGCCGCCCGCAGCCGATCGTCCCTGAGCCACCCGGCCTGATACGCGACCAGGGCGATGACCGCGCCGATCCCGAACGCGGCCAGCGGGTGGCGGCGGGCTGCCCCGGCGACTGTGCTGATCGGGACGGCGACAAGCCGGGCTGCTAGTTCCAGGGCGTATGCCGCTTCGGTGAGGGTCGCCTCGTAGTCGGCTGCCTGCAGTAGCCGGTGGGCGAGGGGCAGCCAGGTGTCTGCCACGGAGTTGGCCAGCCCGAACCGGGTGAAGACGCTGTCCGCGCTGATGATCACCGAAGGCGCGAGGAACTCCGCGAGCGCCGCGGTGCCCAGGTCCGCCAGCGCGGCCCATCAGTGAGGCGATGACTGGGCTGGCGGTTCGGGAGACCCTCACGCTTGCCGGGCGACCAGAGCGGGTGCGGGTGGCCCGGCAGTTTGTAGGCGCGGTGCTCGGCCCGGGGCACCCGTGCGGGGACGCCGCTGTTTTGATGGTGAGCGAGCTGTACAGCAACAGCGTGAAGCACAGCGGCTCGGGCGCTTTGGATCCCGTCCCGGACGTCCTCGGCGTGGACCCACTGTGAGGCAGCGCTGTCGGTCAAGCCGGCAGCCCTGCCGGCTCGTCGAGTATGACCTCTTTGGAGGCTTGGGCGATGGCTGCCTGTGCTGGTGCGGGGATGCCGAGCCGGTTCCAGGCGAAGATCGTGTGGTGGGCGATGACCGCGCGGAGGCCCCGGGTCAGGCAACCGTCGCGGTTGAGTTCCTTCAGGGCGGCGCCGGCTCGTTCGAAGGCGGTGAACCAGTCGGCGGCGGGTTCCAGGGAGCCGCCGGCGCGCAGCGGGCCGGTGTCCACGGTGAGCAGCCTGCGGGCGGCGGCTTTGACGCAGGCCCATTGATCGGGGCCGGGGAGGTCGGCCGGCGGCCGGAGTTCGAGGATTCGGGCCCAGGTGTCTCCTTGCTCGAACCAGTCGAGTTCGGCGGCGCGCATCATCGCGGTGATTAGCAGGATGGTGAGTTCCTGCCGGTCACTGCGGTGGTGGGTTCCGCCCAGGACGTGCCGGCTGTCGTGGTGGAAGAGGGCGTGGGCGGTGTCCATGCTGGCGGGCCCGCCGAAGGCGTGGACTTCGGGTTCGTAGATGCAGGTAGTCCATGACCAGGGGCCCGGCGTTGTGAGCATCGGCAGGATGGCGACGGCCTGGGCGTGCTCTGTGGTGCGGTAGCGGAATCGCCATTGCTGCTTGCGGACGAACCACCAGGAGTCGATGTCCCCGTTGTCCTCGGCGTCGCGCAGGGCTGGGGCGATGCGCGTCGCCGCCAGCCGTTCGGCGTCGTGGGGGTCGGTGAAGGTGACGTTGGCCTGGTGCCAGTGGCCGTTGGGTCGCACGGGTCGGGGCCTCCTTCTTTGTCAGCGCAGGAGCAGGGCGGTGTCCCAGGTCGTCGCGGGTGGTTTCTGGGCCGCGAGGGCGTGCAGGGCGAGGGCGTGCCCGGCGCTGCCGGTGAGGAACCCGGTCGGCTCGGCCGGGTGGGCGGGCTGGGCCAGGAGCAGGCCGGCGGTGTCGGGGAGCGGCGTGATGGTGTCGGCGGCGATGGCGGCGACGGTGATTGAGAGGCCGGCGGCGCCGTGGCACAGGCCGCGGTCGGTGATCAGGCTGGTCTGGCGGGGGTCGGTCAGGCAGCCGGTCACGGCGGACTCGGCGACGGCGCGGCGGGCGTGGTCGCCGGTGGCGAGGCCGGCGAGTTGCTGGGCGCGGGCGATCCCGGGCGAGCCGTAGCACCACGAGGGCCGTAGCGGCCGGGCTTGCGCGGGACGGCCGCGTTCGACGTCCTGCAGCGACACTGTTTCAGGCCACCAGGGGTGCCCGTTGTGGTCCTGCTGCCAGGTGTCGAGCCAGGCGCAGATCGAGTCGATGGCCTCGCGGTGGCCGGGGACGGTCAGGCCCTCGCGGAGGGTGAGGCTGAGGAGCGCGAGGACGCCGGTGATGCCGTGGGCGAGCCCGTGGTCGCTGTAGCCGCCGGGCGGGTGGGTCGCGGCCCGTTGCGGTGGCGTCGGCGTCCACCAGCCGGGCAGGCCGTCCAGCGGGTCGGTGAGGCGCACGAGGTAGGCGAGGACGTCGTTGATGAGGTCGCCGGCGGGGTCGTGCCGCCGCAGGTGCGCTCCGAGGCCGGCGAGCCCGCTGATCAGGTCGTACTCGGTGACCGCCGGGCGCTGGCCCGAGCTGAGGCGGTGGCGGGCTTTGTCGAGCTTGCTGCGGGTGATGGCCTGGACGCCCCTGTCGGCGACCGCGCGGGCGGCGGCGTATCCGGGGTGGCCAGCGGGATCGAGTGCGAACGCGAACGCGGGCGCGCCGTGGTAGAGGCCGCAGCCGGCGCTGGCGTCGAGCCCGTGGCCGGCCGCTGCGGCCAGCCAGTGGTGGGCAGGCGTCCAGTCGCCGCCGGCGATGGCCCGTTCGATGTGGAGGAGCGCGACGCCGGCGGCGCCGTCGCCGGTCAGGGTCGGGGCGGGCGCGCGGGCGGGAGGGGGCGTGCGGAGCTGTTCGGCTATGCGGTCCGCGGCGCGGCGTGCTTGCTGGTGGAGTTCCACGCTCTGCTCCTTTCCTGGTGGCGTGCTTGCTGGGCGACGGCCCTGGCCAGCCGCAGGCACATCCGCTCGGAGTCGGCGTCTCCGCCGATCATCCGGGTGTGGTGGAGGTGGAGCAGGTCGGTCAGGGCGGCGTCGACGTCACAGTCGTCTAGGTGGGAGCGGTAGGCGGCGAGCGCGCTGCGGCGGGCGGCGGTGGGGCCCGCGAGGCTGGCCGGCGGGTCGCGGTGCAGGTGGCGCGCCTGGGCGAGGACGGCACGGTCCAGTGCGGCGCCGCCGCCGTGATCGATGTGGTCGACCAGCCAGCTGGTGCCGTCGTCGGTTCCCAGGAGGCCGGTCGCAAGGCCGAGGTGCCCGGCGGCTGTCGCGGCCGCCGGGCTGACGCCGGCGCGCAGCTGGGCGAGCGCGTAGGAGGAGTCGGCGGCGAAGACGGTCTCGGCGGAGCGCAGTGCCGCGCCGTGGCCGAACCGGCCGGCCTCGGGCCGGTAGGTGGCGAGGGTGAGGTCGCGCAGGACGCCGGTGTGGTGCAGGGCGGCGGCCCAGGCGGCGAGGGCGGCCGCGGCGTGCCCGTACCGGTCGGGATGGTGCAGGCGGAACCGCACTCGCAGGTGGGGCTCGGGTACTTGGTAGCGGATGAACCACCAGTCGTCGGCGGGCCCGTCGGCCCAGCCGGCCAGCAGGTCGGGCAGGTGGTTTGTGAGGAGGTCGTTGTGGCGCGCGGGATGGCTGAACAGCTGCGCGTACAGCCACCGGGACGCGCCGGGCAGGTGCCCCGGCGCTATGGCGGTCGGGCGGTGCCGGATCGGCCTGCTCGCAGGCTGCGGGGCGGCCGTGGCGGCGAGCGGCATGACGATCTCGTGCGGGCGTCCGCCGATCCAGCCGAAGTCTTGCCCCGCCTCGGTCAGCGTGAGGGCGGCGGTCTTGCGGAGCAGCCCGCGCAGGATCGCCAGGTGCGCGGGCTCGGTTAGGTCGATGCGGATCACGACGTCGTCGTCGCCTGCCAGGACATGATCGGGCACGCGCCGGAGCGCCCGCAGCGCGGTGAGCGCGGCGCGCCACTCGCCTTCCGGCGCGCCGCGCGGGGGCAGCTCGCCGGCGGTGAGGGTCCAGCGGGCCGGGCTGAGGATGAGGCGGCCGCGGCGGAGGCGGGGCAGGAAGGCGAGTTCCTCGGCGGCCTGGCCCCAGGAGAACGGGCGGCAGGGCCTGGACAGGCCGGTGCTGATCTCGCATAGCAGCCGTGCCATCGGCTGGGTGGCGTACAGCAGGTCGACGGCGTTGGGCAGCACCGCCTCGATCACCTGCCCGGTCCGGACCGACACGAGGTAGAGCCGGCGCTCGTCGGCGGTCACCGCCAGCTCGTCGAGGTCGAACGCGGCGCCGGCCGCGCAGCGGTGCTCGCCGAGCGGCAGCACCGGGAGCATGGCGGGGACGCGTGCCAGGTGGCCGGTGCGCGCGACCGGGGGCGGGCAGGACAGCTGGACGTTGATGGCGCCATCGGTGCTGGCCGGCAGGTCCTGGTACGCCCTGCGGAATCGGTCTCGCTCGCCTGGGTCGAGGAGGTACAGGAACCGGCCGGCCGTTGTTCCGGCCTGCCGCGAGGCGCCCGCCACGCTCATCGTGAAGGCACCGGAGTCGAGGGCGGCCGGAGTGGCCGCGTTCAGCGTGAACCGGAGCTCGGTGTGAGGGGCCGTCGCCGTGGGCGCGCCGGGCGACAGCTCCTCAAGGAGGTCATCGTCCAGGATCGCCTCGGTGCGGCCCTCCAGCGCCGCCGTCTGCGCGAGCCGGGCGAGAACGAGATCGCGGCGCGACAGCCGGGGCGGCGGTTGCGCCGGTGCGCCGCGGTAGCCGGCGGGGTAGCCGATGCCCCGGCCGGGGTCGGCCATCTCCCGGACTGGGACGACGGCTCCCAGCCCGTACCGGTCGAGGAACGCGGCGTGATACGCCTGCCAGACCGGGCGCTCCGGGCCGAGGGCGGCGAGCAGCGACGCGGCGTCCTGGGCGGCGCGCACCACGGCGGGCGGGAGCGTCACCGCGCAGTCCAGGCGCAGGTCCACCGGCCGCGGCTGCCCGGATTCCAGCACCTGGGCGGGTACTGGCAGAGCTGTGATCGCGGACGCCAGGTGCGAGACCGGGTCGGTGACCGTCATCGGCGGGCGGAGCCCGCTGAGGAGCACGCCGAGGGCCACCAGCTCGGTCAGCATGCCCTCGATGGCCTCGGTCGCGGCCGTCGGGTACTCCTCGCTCATCCTCGACAGCAGCGCCGTGAACGCGATCGGGGCCCGCGTCGCGGCCAGCGCCCGCTCTACCGGCGGCGAGAGGGTGACCGCGATGCCGGCGAAGCCGCCTGTCGCGGTGGGCCGGCAGGGCACGATCCACTCGATGCCGCGCCGGAAGCCCAGGTTGTTCGCCTGGACTTCCAGGCGGCGCAGTACCTGCGGCTGCGCTTCCAGGTCGCTGATCAGGCCGGAGAGCCAGGCGGCGTCGGCGCGTTCGGTGACGGCGTGCCGCCCGCCCCAGCGGACGGATGCGTGGTCGGCCAGGCTGACGGCGGCGATCCCGGCGAACAGGCCGAAGGGCGTGGGCCTGGTGGTCCACCGCAGCAGGTAGCGGATGAGCGCCTCGACGGCGTGGCGGACGTGCCGTGGCCGTGCCGCCGCGGTGCCGTCGTGCAGGCCGGCGAGGGCGCGGGCCAGGTCGGGGCTGGCGACCCCGACGGCGCGGGCGACGCCCTCGGCCGGCCACACCCGGCGCAGCCAGGCCAGCAGGGCGGCGGGGTCGTCGGCGGTGGGGTCAGGCCAGGGCGGAAGGACCAGGCCGTCGGGGTAGGCCGCGGCACGGATGAGCACCGCGTCCACGGCTGTGAACGCCACCGGTTGGGCCATGCTGCTCCAGACAGGTCTGGGGTCGTCCCCGGCGGGTGCCGGGGACGACCGTCGTCATCAGCCGCCGGCGTCTTCAGCAGGGGTTGACGCTCTTGGTGGTCGTGCAGCCGTCGCTGGTGCAGTCCGCGCTGCCGGCGAGGGCCGGGAACGCGGGCGCGTCCTCGTCCACGAGGCGGACGGTGAGGGTGAAGTCTTCGGTCTTTTCCATGGCTGGTCCTTCGGTTGATGGGATGGTGCGGTGCCTACCTGGCGTCATTTGCCAGGAAGTCGATGACGAGGCGGGTGTGCCGCTTCTCCAGCCGGAACCCGTCCGCGAGCTCGCCGTCAGGGGTTCCGGACGGGTAGACGCGCAGGCGGGGCCTGGGCCGGCCCGCACGGTCCCACGCGCCGATCTGCCCGGCGAGGAACGCGGCTGCGCGGCCGGCGTCAGGTCCGTGGGCGTAGGTCACGAGCTCGCGCGCGCCGTCGCTGCCGTCTGCGGTCAGCGGCGTGCCGCGGTAGGCGAGCGTCGTCCCGTCGACGTGCGCGGGACTGCCCCACCGCCAGGTCAGGGCGACGATGCCGGCGTCGATCGCCTCCTGGTCCGCGATGACCTGGCAGAACCCTGGCACGGTCGTGGCCAGCCACATGTCCTGGCCGGAGCAGGACTCCCCCGCGCTGAGCGTGACGCCAGACCGTGCGTCGGCGGGTGGCAGGTCCAGGATTCCCCTCAGGTCGCGTAGCTGGCTCGCCGCCGCGTCCTCGCCCAGCCACAGGCTCACGGCCGGGTCGTCCCGGAGCGGGATGCTCAGGCCGGGCTGGGCGCCCGCGCCCCGCAAGGGCACGAACCCGCATGTGAAGTGGTCGCGGGCCGCCAGCGTGCCGCCGTCCCGCCGCAGGAGCCATGAGCGGGTCAGCCCCATGGTGCGGAGCGGGACGATCAGGCGTCCGCCGGGGCCGAGCTGGGACCACCACGCCGGCGGGATGTCCGGCACCCCGACCGTCACGATGATGGCGTCGAAGGCGGCCCCCGGCTCGATCTCGAACTCGGCGTCGGCGCAGGCGACCTCGACGCCGGCGTACCCGGCGTCGGCCAGGCAGCGGCGGGCGCGCTCGGCGACGGCGGGGTCGATGTCGACGGTGGTCACCGACCCGGACGGTCCGACCAGCTCGGCGATCAGGGCGGCGTTGTAGCCGCCGCTGCCGACCTCGAGGACCTTCTCGCCAGGCTTGAGGTCAGCCTGGCAGAGCATCGCCGCCTGCAGCCACGCCGCCGACACCGAGCTGAGATTGATGCCGTCTACGCCGCGCACGGTGACGATCGCGCCGTCTCCGTAGGCATCCTCCAGCGGGACGTCACCGGTGAACAGATGCCGGGGCACGGACCGAAGCGCTCGCGCCGCCTCCTCCGGAAACCCCAAGCCGAGCGCCTGCCGGTCGGCGGCGATCCGGTCGACCATCGCGTCCCGCAACTCCTCGGCGGTGGTGGTGTTAAGCATCAGCTCTCCCTATTCAATGCCTGCCGCCTGCCGGCAGCGCCGGTCACAGCGTGTTCGACACCGGCCCCAAGGCGACCCGTCACTGGCCGCCCGCCAGGCAGACCGAGACGTAGACCGTCTTGCCGTCTCCGTCGGCATCGTCCTCGACGCCGAATATCCCGCCGTGCAGGTCGAGCAGGCCGTAGTCCACGGTCAGCCCGCGCCCGGACGTGTCGTCTGCGGCTGCCTCGCGTAGGACGGGCCGCCCTGGGCCGTCATCGTGGACCTCCATCCGCAGCAGGCCGCTGCTGTAGGAGATTCGCGTTTCGACGAGGCCTGTTCCATGGCTGATTGCGTTGGCGACCAGCTCGCTGAGGATGAGCTCGGCGTCCTCGGCATGTTCGCCAAGTCCCCAGCCGAAGAGCGCCTTGCGGACCTGGTGGCGGGCGTTCCGGGGCGCGGTTAGGCCCCGGCCGGGGGGCCAAGACGCGGAAAGCTCGGGCACGGCTGTCAACGGCATTCGCTGCTCCTCGGACTCGCGGTGGGTCCCCGGTGATCGGGTGGGGGCTGCCCCGTGACCAGGCCGTGGCGGCAGCGGGCTGGCTGTTGCAGCGGATCATCCTGGCGGCGGATGCGATGGCGGCTGCCCCGGGTCATTGCCTGCGCCCTACGCCGCCGTAGGCCGCGATACGCCGGGGAGGATCGCCTGCTTGCTGCGGGTCGGGCCGCCACTGGGGAACGGGCACCAGGCCCGGGTCGATGATCTCAAGACCGTCGAAGAACGCCATGACCTCGGAGTGGCTGCGCGGCTGGAAGGGGGCGGTGGTCTTGTTGTAGTGCCCCATCGCCTCGGCGACGCCGGGGGCCTGCCCGTCGGTGGTGCCGTGGCTGATGACGACGTAGCTGCCCGGCGCGAGTGCCTCGCGGAGCTCGGCGACCAGGGCGGCGGGCTCGTCGGAGTCGGGGAAGAAGTGCAGCACCGCCACGAGCAGCAGCGCGACCGGGCGGGACAGGTCCAGAAGGTCCCGCAGCTGCGGGCTGCGGAGGATCTCGCGGGGGCGGCGCAGGTCCGCCTGGATCGCGGTCGCGTTCTGGTTGCGGGCCAGGATCGCCCGGCTGTGCAGGACGGCGACCTCTTCGTTGTCTACGTAGGCGACGCGGGCGGCCGCGGTGGTCTGCTGGGCGATCTCGTGGACGTTGCCCATGGTGGGGATGCCCGAGCCGATGTCGAGGAATTGGCGGATGCCGGCGTGGCCGGCGAGGTAGCGGACGGCGCGGCCGAGGAACGCCCGGTTCGAGCGCATCGTCTCCCGCGCGTCGGGCCACCGGGCCAGGAACTCCCCGGCGGCTTCCTGGTCGGCGGCGAAGTTGTGCGACCCGCCGAGAAGATAGTCGTAGACGCGGGCGATGCTCGGCCCTTCAGCCCGCTGTCCCACCGGGATTGTCATCGTCGGTACCCGGCCTCGCGGCTGGAGGTGGTTCGCCCCCGGCGTGCGCGCATCGCCGGGTCGTGAGCGGCGGTCCGTAGGGGTGGCGCGGCGCATCGGGTCGTTTCAGGCTGCGGCGGGGCTGTCATCTGGTCACGTCCTCGGGGCCGAGGTCAGGCGAGGGGGAAGTCTGGCTAGGCTTCCACACTGCCAGTGGGGTCACGGGTAGATCACTCCCCGTGCCGGGAACGTGTGGTTCCCAATAAGAAATCCCTGTGAGCTGGTAAAGCCTTCGCCAGGGAACAGATCGCCCAGCCCGCGCGAACCCGGGAAAACGTCCGCCGCTCTAACCCAGCGGGCAGACGTGGTTACTGGCCCCGGGGTCGGGTCCGGCGCTTTAGTGGCGCTAACACGTTATTGCCGATAACCGACGCGCGCCGCTGGAATAAGGGGTTTCAGGCGAGCTGGTCGCCGTCGGCCGAGCGGGGCCGTCCGCGGAAGCGGGCCGGCACGCAGGCGAACAAGGCCATTGCGGAACGTTCCGGGCGTTCGGCAACGTTCCCGCATCGCGATCGCCGATCCACTGCTCTCGGGAATGCGGTGTCCGTGACTGCGCTGAGCCGCACACCGACGAGCCGCACGTAGCGGCGTGAGTGGCTTCCCAGGTGTGACGGGACAGGGTCGTGACGAGGGCAGGCGAAGACCCCCGGCCCGTCAGGGGTGGTGACGGGAACCGGGGGCCGCCCTCCGAGCCTACTGCCGCAACGCAGACCCGTTGGAGGGACGAGGCCCGGCCGGGATGGGCCGCCCTTCCGGACCTCTGGTCTTCATTCGTCGCCCAGCTCGCTCACCGATTCGGGTCGACCTCAGCGCTTACAGGGGACTTTTCGGGAAGCCTGCGTGCTGCCGATCGGACCGCGGATTGCTTTTTGTGCGGTCCGTATAGCGCTGGTGATTCTTTATTCCCGCCCGTCACACGCGCGGGCGGCCATCGCTGAGCGAGCTTTCGGTAATGGTGGGGCCCGGATGATAGATGGTTATCACCCGTTCTTTCTCGTCGCAGAAGACGCAGGTAAGGCGCTGCGTGAGGAGCAAATTGTCACTGTCGGAGGGGTCGCGTTTCTCCCCTGCCATTTCCCACAGGTGCCCGTCGCTGCCGCAATCCTCCAGAGCCTCGAGGACTTTAGCCAGCAGCTCAGGCTCGGTGTCGGCCACGGCATTCCCGCCGTTCCAAGACGCCTCATAGTGTCCGGACTCGGAGACGAGGGGGTTCGAGAATTTAAGCGTGAGGTAGCGGTAGCGCCGGATGAGCATCATGCGCAGCGCGTACGGTTCGCTCGGGTCTGCCGGTGCCAGCGGGGGCGGGTTCTCTTCCATCTGCGGCTCTTTCACTGTGATCTGCGGGCCAAGTTCCGCTGCGCGCGGTGGCCTGGCTGCGGCTGTGTGCTTCCAGCCCGTAGTGCCGATTGCGGCCTCGATCCTGATCTCGCGGTGGCAGGACGTACAGCGGGCGAGCAGGGGATAGTCAGCGGGCGTGTTGCCGTCAACGGGCGTGCGGTCACGTGCGCGGATCATGCTGCCCGGGGCGGGGAGAGCGTCATGCTTTGTCATGCCCACAGGTGCCTACGCCCGCGTCGTGCCGCACTCGCCCTGCCGGGCTGCGCGGCCAATGTGCCGAACCCGTTCGTCCCCGGTTCCCCGCCGGGCGCGACAGCGCCCGGCCAGTCACCGCTTACGAATGCCACGCTGCTCATCCTTTTTGTCCGTGCGTTTCTGGCCTCGGGCGCCATCGCTTCAGCACCGGCAGTGCGCCCCGTCCTCTCTTCCGCGGACGCGGGCTGGCGCCTCCCGGTACTCAGCGTGAGCCTGAGTATTGGTCGACCGAGCCTGTCACCCGGGCAGCAGCCCGGTCGCTACCCGGCGCTGGGAACCTGTGGTTCCCATGCCGAGCCCGCCTCCAAGACCGGTCTCAGGCCAGATGCGCGCACACTGCTCGCATAGAACCTGCGATCCCGGCGCAGAATCCCCAGGTATCGCTGGTGACCCGCGGCCGGTGCCGGGGTGTTACCCGGGCGGGCGGCGGACGCCGACCGGGAGCGCGTCGCGGAGACCCTCCGCGAGGCCGCCGGGGACGGCCGCCTGCCCGTAACGCAGCGGGAAGCAATCTGCGGCATCGCGGCTATGGCAGCAGTCCAGGGCTGCCCGAGCGCGGGAATCACATGTTCCCCGCGCGGGCCCGTACCGCAGGTACCCGCCCGTGGCCCGCAACCCGGCGGCGGCCCTGTGGCCTTTACCGCTGGCCATCACTTCGCGCTCACCGGGGAAACCGATGCCGTCGCGCTCGCCGAGGCCGCCACCGTGCCGCTGTCGGTGATCTTGCAGGTCACTAAGAGATGCGACTTCGGCTGCGTGTTCTGCTCCGAGACGCTCCTCATGGGCGACCCGACCCTGGGCCAGCTCGACACCATCCGCGGCAACCTCGCGGGCGTGCAGCGGGTGTTCCTGTCCGGCGGGGAGCCGCTGCTGCGCCGCGACCTGCCCGAGATCACCGACATGTACTCCGGGTTCATCATCGGGCTGCCGACTAATGCCACCCGCGGCCTGACGATGGCACCGAAGCTGGCGGGCAAGGTCGCCTTTGTCAACATCGGCTTCGACGGGCCGAGGTCCACGTTCTCCCGGGTCCGGGGCGACTACGACAAGGTCATGGCCGGCGTCCGCGCCTTCCAACAGACGGGACTGCCGATCTCGCTGTCGGCGGTCGTGCTCCGCTCCACGCTCCCGGGCCTGCCGTACCTGTATCAGATCGCCCACGTGCTGGACGCGGGCAAGCTGAAGCTGATCCTGCCGCTGCGCAAGGGCAACGCGCTCGGCCTGGCGGAACGCGAGTTCATCACGGTCGAGGAGGCGCGCGATGCGTTCGGGCGGCTGACCGAGCTGCGCGCCATCCACGACTGGCGGGCCGCGGTGCGGATGACCCCGTGGGTACCCGAGACCGAGGGGCACATGATCGTGATCGAGCCGAACGGCAGCGCGCAGGCCTGGCCGGTCTATGACCGGCCCGACCTGTTCCTGCCGCTCGGCAACTTGCTGGAGGAACCCATCACCGCGATCTGGGACCGCTACCCGTACAAGGCCAACCACTACGCCAAGTACCTCGGGGCCAGCATCTACACCGCCGCCCGCAGCGCCGCGTGATGCGCACTTGGACGAACCTGCCCTGGCCCGATGACCCCTACCGGACCGGGCAGCAGCTCTACCGCAGGCCTGCCGGCAGGCTGGCGGCCTTCACCACCTGGCCAACTGTCGCCGGCGGCCGGGCGGTGCCTTTGACGACGGCCATCGTGTACCTCCCGCTGGACCGTTCCAAGCCGATCGCCGTGACCGGGCAGACGCTGGCCTTCGGGTTCCGCGCCGTCAGCGCCGGCGACCCGGCGGAACTGCCCGCCGTGGCCGCGGTCGCCGACCTGGACCTCATGCAGGCCCGCCGCCACGCCGCCGTCCTCACCGGCTACCACCTGGTCCAGGACCTCACTGCGCTACGGCAGGCTGACGGCATGACCGCGTGGCGCGGGCTTGCAGCCGTGGCGGACGACTGGGCTGACCGCAGCCCGGCAGCCGGCCGCGCGGCCCTGGTCGACTGCGACCTGGACCTGCCCGGCGCAGGACTGCCCCTCGGGCAGGCCTGCCAGCAGGCCGGTATCAGCCCTACGGGTACCGGCGCCGTCGGCCAGGGAACCTCGCACCCGGCAACGCTGGCGGTGAAGCGGGCACTGGTGATCGCGCTGCTGTGCGCCAGGCACCACTGCCGCTACGAATGGGACGGAATTCTGGACACCGGGGAGGCCATGGCCGCAGCCACATGGGACTGCCTGCCCCGGCCGGCGACAACAGCGCAAGCTGCGCTTAACGGCTGCCGCACCCCGCCACCCGGCAACGTCGACGCGACCCTGCCGGCGGCCGCGGGACGGAGGCCGTGATCGTCACAGGGAGTCTCCCCGGCGGGGAAGCGCCCTCCTGCCCGCCCGGAACCCGCCTGCTGGCGAGCATCGACGTGGAATGGACCAAGAACTACCGGGTCAAGGACGGCAACGCGCCGTTCTGCTTCTCCGTCGTCTGGCTCGCGCTCCCCGGTGGCGACTTCGCCATCACAGACGCAACCAAGTTCTGGTGCACCTCCGCTTACGTCGAAGACGATAGGGAACGCGGTGACCTGATCACCGCGGCCAGCTCTGCGCTCGAGTGCATCGCCAGCCACGCAAGCCTGGTCACCGGGCACCAGCTGTGCAGCGACCTTGGCGTCCTGGCCGCCTCAGCCGACGGCAAGCCGGTGGCCATCGAGACTGCGAGAAACGCATGGCGGCAGCGGCGCCAGGCCGGACCCGGCCGCCCAGCGTACCTCGACACCCGCTACGACGCCGGGCACCTGCTGGCCTGCCAGTCACGCCGGCTCGTCGACGTCTGCGCCGACCTGCGGCTCGACGTGACCCAGCCGGAGCTGCGCGGTGTCTCGATGACCGCGCTGCACCGCCGCTGGACCGAACGCGGCGACACCACCGCCCGGGAGAAGATCACCGTGCTGAACCTCCGGCACTCCCTGTCCACCGCCATCGTCGCCGCCCGCGCGGCCGGGCTCGCGCACTGGGAGCCAGGCCTGAACGTCAACCAGCTGCTGGCCGCCGAGCTGGGCAACACGATCGGCTGGGCGGCCAGTCCCGCCTTCACCGCGCTGCTAGGAGACCCAGGTGCTGCGTGACTGCGCCGTGATCGCGATTGAGGGCACCCACGCCTCGGGCAAGACCACCCTCACCCACGCCCTGGCCGCTTATTACCGTGAACGCGGCATCCATGTCGCCACCGTCGAGGAACCCGCCAGGCACAGCCCGTTCATCGAGGAAATCGTCGTCCACGACAAGGGACAGTTCGACCTGGAAACCGAGGCCGACCTGTTCGGCGCCATACTGTCGGCCCAGCTGCGCGCCGCCCGCCAGCACACCATGATCATCGCCGACAAGACCATCGCCAACGTGATGGCCTACGCCTGGATCGTCCTGCAGACCCCGCCCGGCAGCCGCGAGGCCGCCGTCCTGAAGGCGATGAAGGGATTCTGCGAAGCCTGGGCGCCGACCTACGACGCCGTCTTCTACTGCGTCGACCGGTTCGACCAGCACCAGCAAGGCGACCCCTACCGGGCCAAAGTGCTAGATCTCCAGACTGCGGCCGACCGCGTCGTCCGCTCCACCTGCGCCGCCGTCGGCCAGCGTGTCATTCACATCCCGCCCAACATGACCACCGACGAGCGCGTCCGGTGGATCGCCGCCCGCGTCACCAGACTTGGCATCACCAGGGACACCCCGGCAGCGTTAGGCATCACCCGGCGGCAGGCTAAAACACCGGTAGCCAGGAGCGCGCCGTAGGCGCGCCGCCAAAGTGGCCAGCGCGTGCACTTCATTGAGACACCCCGTCGCCTCTACTGGCTGAAGGCAGTCGTCAGCGCTGCGGCAGCAGCCACCGACTGCGTCGCGGCGATGCGCGCTGGCTCCGGGCGCGCTGAGTGCCTGCTGGTGCCATCATGGCGGTATGCGCCTGCTCATCCTTGGCGGAACGTGGTTCCTGGGCCGGACAGTCGCCGAGCAAGCCATCGCTGCCGGCTGGCAGGTGACCACGTTCTCACGTGGCCGCAGCGGCCACGACGTGCCCGGCGCCGAGGCTGTCCGCGGCGACCGGCAGGAACCGTCCGACATCGCACGGCTGGCGGAAGCCGGACCCTGGGATGCCGTCGTCGATGCCTCCGGCCAGATCCCGGCTGTGGTAGCGGCCTCCGCACAGGCGCTGCGGCCCAGGGCGGCCAGGTACGTGTACCTGTCGACGGTCAACGCCTATCAAGGGTGGCCTGATGAGCCGCTGACGGACGATTCGCCCGTCTACGAGCCCGCCCCGGAAGAGATAGCCGCCAGGGTCGGGTCGGCCGAGGGAATGGCGCCCGCCGTCGAGTACGGGGCGCTGAAGGCCACCTGCGAGCTCGCGGCTCGCCAGCGGTTCGGTGACGATTGCCTGATCCTGCGGCCCGGGGTGGTCCTCGGCCCTTATGAGTACGTCGGCCGCCTGCCCTGGTGGCTGAACCGGATGAGCCGCGGCGGCCAGGTCCTGGCCGCCGGCGACCCGCGCCGGCCGATCCAGCCGGTGGACGTCCGCGACCTCGCCGTGTTCATCCTCCGTGCCGCTGAGCGCGGGCTGAGCGGGGCGATGAACGTCACCGCGCCCATCGGGCACTCCACCTACGGAGAAATGCTCGCTGCCTGCCGGGAAGTGACCGGCGGCACCGCAGAACTTATCTGGGTCGAGGACCACTGGCTGTCAGACCAGGACGTGACACCGTGGACAGAGATCCCACTATGGCGCGCCACTGCGGGCGCCTGGAGCGTGTCCTCGGCGCGCGCCGAGGCAGCCGGGCTTTCCTGCCGGCCGCTCCGCGACACCGTAGCCGACACGTGGGCGTGGATGCAGCAAGAGGAACCAATGGCGCACGAAAGGGCCGACGAGATCGGCATCGACCCCGCCAAGGAACAGCGGCTACTCGATGCCTGGTTCCAGCGCTCCGGCACCGGCCGAGAGCATCTCGGGAGCTGACTGCGCGGCGAAAGCCGTGATCTGTCCCGCGAGCTCGATGGCATCCCGCGCGTTCAAGTACTGCGGCCCGGCCAGCGCGGCTGCCACTCCCTCCAGCCTGCGTACCAGGCTGTACCGCCGGTGCGGCGGGGCCAGCAGCCACACCGGTCGCAGCGCGGCTTCTGCGGCGTCGAGCTGCCCGCGCGCCAGCTCGGCCTGGGCGAGATCGACGCGGGCAGTCATGTCGACAAGGCTCCCGGTCTTGTCCGACCCGTGCAGCCGGATCGCGTCCGCTGCCCGGATGGCGGCGGCGTCTGCATCGCCGATGAGCAGCAGTGCGCTTGCCGAGCACATTGCCTGCCGGGCGGGCCCCCAGCCGAATTCCCCGCCGATCTCGTCATGCAGCTCATCAGTGCCGGAGTCGCCGATCCGGTCCCGTTCGCGGTCGGCGGCGGCAAGGGCCTCCCGTGCTTGGTCCCAGGCGCCGAGATGAGCCCATGCCCGCGCCGAGATGGAGTGCAGCCGCGCCCGCGCCGTGCCTTCAGGCGCCACGCCCAGGCCGCTGCCGATGGCCTCGACGGCTTCGCGGGGCCGGCCGTTCCAGTAAGCGATGAGTCCCTGGAACCCCGCCGCCCAGGCCTGGAGACCCCGGTGATCAGCCGACTCCGCATACAAGAACGCGGCGTGGGCCTGCTCGATCGCAGCAGCCCAGATCGCCAGGTCGAATGAGGCGACCGCCATCAGCCCGCATGCCGCACCGGTCGCCACCTGAAGGTCAGCCAGCTGGCCGGGACGGGACGTCCTCTCGGACAACCGGTACGCCTGGTCGCGGACCAGCCTGGTCTCCGCGAGGAACGCAAGCGGAGGCACCGAGCTGTACCGGTTAGCCAGCCGGACTACCTCAAACCGCACATGCTCGACGCTCGCCTGCGAGACCCGCCGACCGGCATCGGCCGCAGCCTGCTCCGCTGACTCATCAGCCGCTGCCATCACCACATCTCTGACGTCGACCCAGCCGGTGCCCGCTCCCCCATTCGGGAGCCGTGCAGACCATCTGTCCGTGGCAGCAACAGCATTCCCAGGCGGACCAATGGAGGGCAGCTCAGGCTGCACACCCTCTGTGAGCCCAGCCTGGACGACGCTCCCCAGGTTTGCTGACTCGCCGGCAATCAGGTTACTGCTTCCAGCGGCCTGCCTCTCCAGCGCCGATGAACTGCGCTGGCTGTATCTGTCGAGGATGAGGAGGTCGACCGGGCGGAGGTGCTCGCGGTCGGCCAGGTCGATCAGGTCGGCGACGGCGCAGTCGTACACGGCGGCCAGGACGGCCAGCAGATAAGGCGTGGGCCGTCGGCCGGAGGGTTCGGGCCGGTGGCCGGGCCAGTTCTCGTACTCCGACAGGTGCGGGGCGGTCATCGCGGCGATCCCGCCGGGGTCAAGGCCGGTGTTCCCGCGGAAGTCGTTGATCCGGTCGGCGGTGTCTTGCAGGGACCAGCCGTAGGCCTCCCGCCAGGCTGCCCGGGGCCGCATCTTGTACCGGCGGGCGAACTCCGCTGCTATGTCACGGTAGCCCAGGCCCATCGAGCGCATCTGCTCTCGCAGCAGCCGCTTTTCCCTGCGCTCGCTCGTCTTCGCGTACGCCATCACTCGCATCTTCCGGTCGGCCAGGCCCGCGCGCATCGGCCGTTGCGAAATGGCCAGGCGGGTAAAACTATGTTCCAGGGTAGCCAGACAAATGGCGCTGCGATAGGCGCTCGAGCGAATAGAAACACATTCCGGCCTGACAAACAGACGGCGGGTTGTGAGTGCATCCGGTGACGCGAATTGCTCTTTATGTCGGTGTATCGAGCAGGCGGCCAGCCTCGTCGAGCGCAAGGTGCCAAGGGAAGGCCTGCGCGCGGCTTCCGCCGGTGCGCGGCGGATGCGGCTCAAACCCGCCAGAGCCGAGGAGGATATGCACGCCCTCGCTGCGGAGAGTTTCGACGCTCCGGCGGAACGCGACCCGGCTGGCAAGCGCGGAGTTCACGAACGGCAGCACGACGATCGGCGTGTCCATTCCGGTCATCTCGGCGAGGATGCCGAGGGCGTAGGTGTCGCTGGTACCCTGCGCCCATTTGTTGACCGTATTGTAGGTCGCCGGGGCGACGATGATGGCGTCAGGGATTCGTGACCTGGGCGAGCCTGGCTTGCTGTACTGGCTGCGCACAGGATTGCCTGTGAGCTTTTCAATGGCGGCCTGATCGAAGAACTCCAGGGCGGCCGGGGTCGCGATGACCTGGACCGTCCAGTCCCGGTCTAGGGCAAGCTCGATCAGGGTGCTGATTGCCGCGGCGGGTCCTGCGCCGCAGACGATGACGGACAGGACAGGGCCGGGTACGCCGCCGGTCAGGGTGTTACCCCGATCTGCGTGGCGAACTGATCGACATCCCGGCGGATGCTCGCCGGGGCCGTGGTGCGCAGGTCACGGACGAGCCGGTGAACCGAAGGCCGACCCGTTACTTCCTCGGGTGCGGTGGCCTCGGCGCCCCGCAGCGCGGCGTACGCCTGCTCGTGCCGTCCCCACTGGAGAAACGCCCGTGATACGTCGAGGAGAAGGGTTGCCTTCCGCTCGGTCACGGCGATCTTGCTGAGGTCAACCCTGCGGGCCACGTCGATCGCCGTTCCGGCGTCGCCGAGGGTCACGGCGATGTTCACGCGGTGCACCATGGCATTGGCCGGTCCGAAAGCGGTCCCGCGGAGATTCCCATCCGCATCCACGCGGAGCCGTCTCGCCGCCTCGTCAGCCTCGCCGAGCAGCTCATGGGCGATTCCGCGGTTGCCGTGCTGGGCCGCGGCGACCGACCCGCGCAGCAGAAGCGCCCCGTACACAGACAGCGAGTCAGGGGTGGCGGCCTCCGTGTCATGGGTCAAGTCGCGCGGCGTGGCTGCTGGCAGCAGAGACGGCGGCGGGCAGGTGCCCGCCGCTCATCAGGGTGTGGGTGACGATACGGGCGCTCGCCCCGATCGTCACCGGGTCTCCGCTGGCCTGGGCTGCGCGCATGCTGCGGTCTGCCGCGAGGCTGGCCAGTCCCTGGTCATCGAGCTTGAGCAGCAGCCCGGCGGCGACATGATGCGCGTCCGCCGACAGCGCGCATGCCTCACTCCGGGCGTCGCCGACCAGCATCGCGCAGGCCGAGTCCAGGCGCGCAAGCAGGGCCGGGAGCAGCCTGGCCAGCTCAGAATAGCGGCATGCCTGGTACGCCCGCCGGGCCGCATCGACCTCCGCTGCCAGGGTTCTGGCGTCGGGCGGCCCGGGCTCAGGAAGAGCCAGGCCGACGGCACTCCCGGTCAGGACCGAGGCGAGTGCCTCGGTCTCGGCGGGCCGACTGCCTGATGTCGCCTCGGCGAGCATGACACTGATCAAAGACACGCCAGTCAGCCCGACAAACGTACGGCGTCGCACCGGATCTTGTTCCTCCTCCTGCTTCTCCTCTGGAACGAGGCTAAGCAGGCCAGGGATATCCCGCGCGCCCAGGTCCTGCCCGGTAGCGGCGAGCGCCTTGCCGGCAGGGGAATGGCTTGCCCGTTCGCCGACTGGCAGCCCGAGGCCGGAAGCGCGTCCTTCCCGCGGTCCGCGTGTGGCGGCAGCGCGGTGGCCTGGCTATATTTGTCGAGGATGAGGAGGTCGGCCGGGCGGAGGTGCTCGCGGTCGGCGAGGTCGATTAGGTCGGCGACTGTGCAGTCGTAGACGGCGGCCAGGACGGCCAGCAGGTAGGGGTGGGCCGTCGGCCGGAGGGTTCGGGCCGGTGGCCGGGCCAGTTCTCGTACTCCGACAGGTGCGGGGCGGTCATCGCGGCGATCCCGCCGGGGTCCAGGCCGGTGTTCCCGCGGAACTCGTTGATCCGGTCGGCGGTGTCCTGCAGGGACCAGCCGTAGGCCTCCCGCCATGCTGCCCGGGGCCGCATCTTGTACCGGCGGGCGAACTCCGCGGCGACGTCCCGGTAGCTCAAGCCCATCGAGCGCATCTGCTCTCGCAGCAGCCGCTTTTCCCTGCGCTCGCTCGTCTTCGCGTACGCCATCGGCAGCGCCTTCCAGTCCGGCCGGGCCCGTGGCTGCCGCAGCTCCGACCATATGGGGCAGCTCAATATCTAGCGTAGCCGCCTGCACGCAGCCCGCGAGCGCGAAGCCGTCGCCGAAACGCATTCGCGGCAATTCGGCGGCTCCCGTGTGCAGGAACCCAGCGTGTCTGAGCTGTTCCTGGGTCCGCGACGGCCGCTGCAGTTCAGGCTGCTTGCGCCGTCACCAGCCGTCGAGGGAGAAGGCCTCGCGCTGGGTGATGGCGGCGAGCGCGGCGGCGGTGTAGGGGACGGTATTGGCCGCGGGCCTGGCGGGGTCAGCCCACTGGAGTCCCGCGCACTTGTGCGGTTCCCGGTTGACGGGCTCGCAGGCCCAGCACCGGCCGCTCGTCAGGTGCCGGAGGCGGGCCGTGAACCTGATCCTAGTGGCATCACTGGCGGCGGCCGGCCTTGTGGTCGGCCGGGGGCAGCGCGCCGTCATCGTCCGTTACGCCGTTCCCGCGGGCGGGCCGCCGCTCCGCTGCTGCCCGGACTGCGGCCACCAGCTGCTGGGCGCCCGGCAGCTGGTTCTTGCCGTGTCCGCCCGGTGTGCTGCCTGCGGCTCGCGCACCGGGCCGCCCCCGCTGGCGGTCGAGCTCACCTCGGCGCTCCTGCTCGGCGCGCTCGCCGCGCGGGTTCATCCCGGCCTGGTCCTGGCCGCTGCCTGCTGGCTCGCCCTGTGCTCCGTCCCGCTCGCCTTCATCGACGCCGCGGTCCGGCGGCTGCCCGACGTGTTCACCGGCCCTGCGTTCGTCGGCACCGCGCTGCTCCTGCTCGCGGCAGTCGCGGCCAGCGGGCACTGGCACGTCCTGGCCCAGTCTGTCCTGGGCAGCGCCGCCCTGGCCGGCTTCTGCCTGGCGCTCGCGGTGATCAGCCCGTCGGGGATGGGCATGGGCGATGCCAAGGCCGCAGCGGGCCTGGGGATCATGCTCGCATGGCGAGGCTGGGCCGCCCTCGTCGCGGGGGGATTCGCCGGCTTCCTGCTCGCCGCCGTCTACGGCGTCGCGCTGATGATCTCGGGACGGGCCACCAGGAAGCACCAGATCCCCCTCGGTCCCTTCATGATCGCCGGCGCGTTCCTGGCCATCCTCGCCGCTGGCAAATAGAGTTCAATGGAGTGTCCGATGACCCGAGCCCCGGCCCGTCGACACGGGACGGCACGGCCGCAATATCGCTGACGCTTCTGCGTGGCCAGCATCTGGTGCCCGGTCTGCTTGCGCAAGGCAAAGGCGGAAATTCAAGGAAAGCCACTGTCGCTATTTGCTTTATTCTGTTGTTTTCAGTTGACCTATATCGCAATTGCTTCCAAGGTTCCTGTGATGCTATATTGAGCGGCGCGCAGCACTGCATCGGTAGCCTTCTATAAATAGGGAGCGGCCCGATGCGGCGGTATGCCGGGATCGGTATTGCCGTAATTCCGCAAGAACGTTCGAATGGCCCGCTGTGAGATCTGCAGAGGAACGGGCGGGGGATCATACTTACAGTGCCGAAACGTCTGTGACTGCAGGCTGGCCGTGCCCAGCGCGCGGCAGGAACTACTGAGAGAGGACTCCTGGTGGGGATATTTGGTAAGTCTTCTGCGAGTGACGAAGTCGGTGCGGACCTGGCGGCCGCGGTCGTTGCGTCTAGTGACAAGACCCGCGCTCTAACGCTGAAATCGCTAGCAGAAAGCCAAGATGTCATCCGGCGAACTCTTGCACCCGGGGAAGTGCCCGTATGCGCTGCTTGGTATATGGGAGGGATGGGTGGCAATATGTTGCTGCTGGTTACTAACCAGCGGACGCTTTCACTGAAGAAGAGTTCAATCAAGCAGGAACTCCGTCACGAGGAAGTCGCAGAAGCGAGTATCCGCCAGTTCCCGAACGGCGACCCCCTGGTACAGATCGAATCACTGAGATCCAGGCTCGACTATAAGCAGCAGGATAATCGGCGATTCGAGTGGATTATTACGGTTCATGTCGGCACGCCCCGAGTTGCGCAGGCTATCTGCGCGGCCGTGGATCAATTTCTGCCGAAGCAGTAGGGATCGGCCGGCACCGCTTTGGCGTGGCGATGCCCCTATGCAGGCGCCAAGTGCCTGGTGCGCGCTGGTACGCCGGTGTCCCGTGCGCCAATAACAGAATCTGTCTGAGCCGGCGGGTCCGAGTGGCGCCTGCCGAGTATGAGCGCGTGGAGGAGAGGTTCACGGCAGGCCCTGCCTGCGCATGTTCTCCTGCACGGGATGCGCGGCGAGTCGGCCAGCCGATGAGGATAATCAAAACGCGAGGGTTCAAGTGCTTTTTCTTCAGCCGAAGATAATTACGGACCCGAGTGGATGTATGCTGCCCATATTGAAGGTTGCCGCGGATGCTTTCGGCGAAGGCCCTCGATAGCGTGGTCAACCGCTACTGCTGGCCCTCCGGAATTTTTGGTGGTCTGCCATATCTGCTTCGCGACATGAATGGCGACGTCGTCGCGGATGGGCCACAACGTGGCGATGACGTGCCGGAATCCTGCGAGCTGGCACGCGGACGCCATGTTGATGGCCTCGTCGATCACAGTTATTTCTGATACTGCCGTTTCGCATGCGGACAGGCAAGCGATATTTCCTCCTGTCAGCTTGAGCTGGGAGATTTCGCGTGCTGTTACCGGGCTGTCACGCATGAGCAGCGCGCTTTCGGATGGGCTGTAGAGGCTGCCGATAGCGTGCCCGGCGAAGTGCAGGTTCTCGTGGAGGGGCAGCTCGCGGAGAAGCCGGTCGCGGGTGGCTGCCTCTCCAGCCAGTAGCGTGGCATGCTGATTCAGTGATTCTATGACCTGCCCTTCCGACTGCGCCGCGGGCAGGGTGATTCCACCTGGTGCGGACGGCACTGCGACGACCAGGGTACGGTCATTCTCGGGGGGAACGCGCCGGGATGCCCACCCGAGCGCGCGTATGGTCGGTGCATAGGACGAGATCACCCGGCTGGCGACGCACTGGTCCGGGCTGGCGGCGTTGCTGGCGGCGTGGATCGGCAGGAGGCTCAGCAGCCCGGTTGGTACCCACCACAGTCGCGGTCTACGGGTCCCGGGTACTGCCTCGGGCATGGGCAGAGCGCTCAGCACGGGTTGCGTGACCGCATGCCACAGCCAGTCTAGGACCTTCAGCAGATCCTCCTCGGCTTGCTTGTACTGAGCTGCTGATTCGGTCAGGGTTTTCAGCGCCCCGAGAAGTGCGAGTACCTCGTCTGTCAGGGTCCGCGGCGTGACCGCCGGTAGCGGAACGATCTGGATGCCGCGCTTGGACACGATGATGGCGTCGGAGCGGTACCTGCCAACGTTCAGCAGGGCCACCGGGCCGGCGCCCGCGTCGTCCAGTACTCGCTGTGCGGTCAGTGGCTGCAGGAAGTCCTCAAAGCCTGCCAGTTTCCGGATCTCAGCAAGCACCCGGTCTCGCTCGTGTGCGACCTGCTGATGCCTGTTGATCTGGTCAGTCATGCCCAGGATTCGCAGATGGGGGCCGGTAGCGACCGGGGCCGGCGGTCGTGTCTGCATGCCGGCGGCGCTGAGCTGGCGGTTGAGCTGCTGGAAACGGTCAGCCATCTCGGGTGCGATAACCCGGAGGTCATCAAGCGGGCTCCTGAGCTGGAGGGCCTGGGCAAACAGCACGCCACGGCCGCTTTCGAGCAGGCTGATCGCCTGGTACGGGTCGCCGGCCTGCACCGCCGCAGCCGCCGCGTTGCTGGCGAGCGTCGCGAACTCAGCCAGCCCGTATTCCCTGTCGCCGGAGTCCAGTTCCTCGGACGCAACTGCGGGCAACAGGCTGATCGCGAGCCGGAACGCCTCGACCGCTTGCGGCCATCGGTGAGCGGACGCTGCGAGTTCACCCATCGACCGTGCGCACTTTGCCTGCTGGCGTGGCCCCGCCGTTGGTATGGCGGCCGCTTCGCCTAGCACTGTCAGAGCCTCGGCCAGCAGGGCCGGCGCCGGATCTGCGTCGTAGCGCCGCCGGAGTGCCTCACCGAGATTCACGAGGATCGCGGGGCGGTGGCTATCGCTGTGGCCTGCGCGCCGTTCGGCCTGGCGCAGCACGGCAATGGCCTCGTCCAGCGCCGCCGTGTCCTGAGAACGCCGGTGCTGTTCTAGGAGCACATTGCCTAGGTTGGACATGAACAGGAGCCTGACGGGCGCGTCGTCGGCAGCGCCGGCGAGCGCTTTCCGCAGTGCGTTCTCAGCAGCGTCAAGTGCTCCCGGATCCTGCTGATCCTTATACCGGCGATGGAGGATGTTGCTGAGGTCGCTCAGGAACATCGATCGGTCCGCCTCCCCGGCGGATATCTCCACCGCCTGCCGGGCGGTGTCCTCGGCCTCGTCGAGAACATCGCTGCCGCCTAGGCGTTCGTACCTGCGCAGCAAAGCGCCGCCCAGCAGTGACAAGTAGAGGGCGCGGCGAGGATCGGGCTGAGCCATCAATTGCGTTACCCGTCGGAGCGCGGCGATGCTTTCCTCCAGGGCACTGAGATCCCCCATCGTTTCGTGCCTGTCGATCAGCGCGCCTGCCAGGTTCCCCAGGCTCAGCGGATAGTGTTCGTGCGTTTCCGGCAATTCGGCTACGGCGGCACGGTAGGCATCGGCTGATCCGCTTTGGGCTCGCAGATCCCCTGATGCTAGGTAGGTATTCCACCGGATATTGCCCAGGTTGTTCAGTTGCCCGCCGCGTGCCGGGTCACCAGGCGGGGTGAGCGTGACACATTCGACGGCGACACGTTCGGCCTCGGCCAGAGCATCTCGGTCCCCGTTCGCCTCGTACTTCAGGTTGAGGACGATGCCCAGCCCGTTCAGCGCCATCGCCCGGTCGGGAGCGCTGGACCCGGCTTCCGTCGCGGCCTGCCGCAGGACCAACTCGGCCCTGGCGAGGTATCGCACGTCCCCCGACCTCAGGTAGCGCTCACGCAGGACGTTGGCCAGGCCATTGAGAATTACCGGGCGGGCAGGGTGTCTCGGCACGGCAGCAGCGGCAGCCCTCTCCGCTACCGTGATGGCCTCGTCCAGATCACTCATGTTGCCAGTGGCCAGGTACCGCTGATGCATCGCATCACCCAGTCCGGTCAGGACGACGCAGAGCCGCTGATCGCCCTCCGGGAGGAGTTCCGCTGCCGCCCGGAAGGCCTGCCCAGCGTCGGCAAGCGCAGCCGGATCTCGCGTGAGCTCGTACCAGTCCGCCAGGGCGTTCCCGAGATTGTTCAGGCACGCTGGCAGGTCGGGATCGGCGCGGTCCGCGTCAAGGACCGCCGCCCGGAAGCAGTCAATCGCCTCCCGCAGCATCCCGGCATCGCCCACGAGCCTGTACCGCAGGCTCAGGCACCTGCCAAGGTCAGCGCTGACTCCCAGATGGCTCACCCCCGACGCGGCAAGAGAGGCGGCCACCCGCCGTGCCCTGGCGAGCGCGTCGTCGAGGTAAACGACCTCCCCGCTATAGCGAGTCCTCTCATACAGCGAACGGACAATCGCCATCTCAGCGTCAAGCTGATCCGCGGCCATCCCCGCACCACCCGTCCGCTTTCCCTCGCCCGCAGTCGGCATCACTCGGCCGGGAGCATGTCAAACGTGACCCTCCTGCGCATGTCCATGCTGGAGCCCGAGGCGCCGAACATCCCGACGTGATGAGCAACGCCGAGGTGAAGCATCAGCCCGGAGTACGCCCCGCCCTCACCAGGCCACTTCATAGTCGGGAAAGAATTACACCGGCCGCACCGGAAGATGTATTCACCTTGCGCTTGTGCCCGCCGATCCTCCGGAAGCCAGGCTGGCTCAGCCTGGCTTATCTTCGCAATGTGCGTGTACTCATGCGGACGGCCCTCGTCAGGCGTATAGACGACGTCACACGCATCGCATGCAACCGTTTTCGGCTTCTTGTTCCCGAAAATCCCCATTACTGCTCACCATCTGCACCACGGGCGCCCAGTCAGTAGTCAGAGCATCCCGGCCGCCTCGTACTCTACTGCCGGGCCTTGCTGCTCCCTGCAGATACGACGCATGAGGGTCTGGCTTGGATTACACGGTACGAACTGATACCGATCGCCCAAGCGGCGTCAACCTCCCACCGGCCACCATGGACACATGGCTTGACCGCAGCCGCGTTTCTGCGGCTATACGGCAATGCGTCACAGCAGCCTCGGCATCACCGTTCGCGCCCGCCACCAGAACTACGCCAGGCAGTCGAACCCGACTATGGTGAACGGGCTAACCCTGACTGCCCTCGTCCTTCAAAGCCGAGGCGATGAAGTCCGCGACAACAGCGACATCGATACTGCCATCCACCTTCAGGTGCACCTGCCGGCCACCCGACCGCGCGCTCAGTTCAATCGAATCCCCGGACCGCTGGCACCTGCCGCGCACCCAGGCAGCAAAAGCCCGGATGGCATCCGGCGCCTGAAGCAACGAGACAAGCGTCGCCGCGTCCGTGCCGACCGCCACGAGCACGTCAAGGGCAGTACCACGGAAAACCGGAACCGGGAACGCCAGCCCCCTGCCCTCGAGCTCACTCACAGCATCGATAGGAACCGCCACGATCATGACTTGGGCTTCAGGCACACTCAACCTGCCACTTCGGTCGGCAACAACTGGCGCTATCAGAGCCATCAGCCCAGTATGTCCGTGCCACCCGGCTCTGGGAAGCCGATCGCGGGAAGGCCGAACGCAGCCAACAAGCCCTGTCTCGCCTTCCTTGACCTCAAAAGAACTCCTGTATCCAATGTCTCACGCAAGTTTGACGGAGGGGGGCAAGTGAGACGATCAGACTGGTTGCACAGCCGAGATGTCGTCTCTGCTGACCGCTTTTTCCCAGAGTCCATGCCAGCTACAAGTTCTGCCTGCTCACCCTGGTTGGGAAGGCGCTGCGGGTTCCCGAGGCCCGGTACGGCTTCTTCCTGCTGGACCCGGCGGAACTGGATGACCCCGAGACGGTATTCACGCTCAGCCCAGCGGAGATCGAGGCCATCAACCCGAACTCAAAAACGCTGCCGATCTTCCGCCGCCGCCGCGACGCGGCCCTGACCTCGGAGAATTACCAGCGCATCCCGGTCCTCTGGAACGAGTACGAGGTCGATGGCAACCCGTGGGGGATTCACTTTAAGTACCTTTTCAATATTACCGATGACGATGGGATGTTCTGCAAGAGGGAGCAGCTGGAGGCTACAGGATGGAAGCTGCGAGGAAACGTCTTTTTTAGAGGGGATGATCGCCATCTCCCTCTTTATGGGGGAAGATGGTGCATCATTACGACCACCGGTGGGCGTCATTCAAGGAGAATAGCGATGAATTCGAGAACATTGCTGCTGGAGGTGCTTGCGGTAAGGAATCCGCATCGACCTTTGCAATGCCGAGACGGTGGGCTGCAGCGAAGGGAAAGGTGTCGGCCCGCAGAGGAGCGCGAGATGTCGAACTCGCTGGCGTAGCCGACAGGCTAGCTGCACAGGGGTGGGATCGAGAATGGGTGTGCGGTTGGCGAGACGTCGCTCGTGTGACCGATGAACGTACGGCCATTGTGGGGTTCATTCCGGCCACGGCCGTCAGCGACAAGTTTCCATTGATGTTTCCCCAAGTCTCGGCCCATCTCGCTGCTGGACTAGTGGCGGCTCAGGCGTCTCTAGTGTTTGACTTCACGAGTCGGCAAAAGGTCGGGAGCGCCAACATGGCGATGTTCATGTGGAAGCAGCTCCCCGTCCCGACACCCGCGATGCTCGAACCGCACCTGCCCTTCATCCTGCTCCGCGTCCTGGAACTCGTCTACACCGCCTGGGACATGGAGCCGCTGGCCCGAGACCTAGGCGATGAGGGCACGCCGTTCCGCTGGGACGAGGAGCGGCGGGCGCTGCTCCGTGCCGAGCTGGACGCGTTCTTCTTCCGGATGTACGGCATCGACGACCCGGCCGACGTGGAGTACATCCTGGACACCTTCGCGACCGAGACCGGTGGCCTCAGGCACCACGAGATCGCGAAGTACGGTGAGTACCGAACCAGGCGCCTGGTCTTGGACGCCCACGCCCGGATGGACACCCCCACCCCGGCGGGCATTCGCTACGCCACCCCCCTCACCCCGCCCCCCGGCCAAGGACCCCGCCACCCCGCCCAGAGCAAGGTCTCGGAGTAGCGACACCCACCCGGCATTACCGGCGGAACCGGGGCGGAGTCCATCCCTTGCGGCGACGTTGCCGCCGTCGCCCAGACACCGCTCCTCCGTCGCTCGTGGTCTGCTTTTGCACTGACACGGTCGGCCTCGCCGCCGCACTGTGTCTCACCTGTATACGGGCACCTGTCGGCCGTGTGGTTCCGCGCGGAAGTTCAGGTGCCGTTTCAGGCTGGCCACGTGGCAGGCGGTACAGGCCGACCGTACGATGCCGGTGCGCCGGTCAGTGCCGAAGTAAGGCCGGCGTGTGCTTCCTCGCGTACGGCGTCCAGCGCGCTGGTGGCGAGCGCGGAGATGTGGGCCCAGGCATGGCGGCGCAGAGGCGGGCTCATCGCGCTCGAACGCGCCCCCGTGTCACCTGTGACGCAAGTCGCCAACATCCCGAGGCTTCGAACAAACCCAAAAGATATGACACCGTTTACAGTAAAGCACGCGTTTCAGTAATCGGCTAGACACTGGAGCTTGACACTTAAGCGCCATCAGGGAACTACTCTTAGAACTGGCCTTTGATCGTTTCGGCTAAGCAACGTCCGGACACGATCGTTGTACCACGCCAATTCATCTGCCAGAGCTGGAAGGGTTAGACCGTTGTCTTCCGCTAGATCAAAAGCGTTCGACAAGAGCGCAGGCATTTCCCCAGGGTAGCTCGTGGTGGGTTCGTTACGCAGCGTGCCGTTAGCCTGAAGAATACTAAGACGCTGATACCCGCGACTTGCAGCTGAGTCAGAGATATGGCCTAGCTCACGGCACCGATAAAGCAAGGATTTGACGGAAACACCCCAGTCCCGCTGGAGCTCGATGAGGGCCGTGAAGTCAACGCGCGGCGGCAGTTCGGCACTGATGGATTCCTCAGGGGTTAGAAATTCGGCAGCGAATGAATTGGCCTCTCGCTCTTGTTGATAGTCACCAGGAGCCGTCTCTCCATGCATGATTAGGTGACCCAACTCGTGCGCAGCAGTGAAGCGATGCCTGTAGACGTCCTTTGCTCGATCCGGCGTCATCACGACCACCGGTCGGGGCAGACGTGACGTGCTGAAAGCATCGACTCGCGCGATCTCCTCGTCATCGAACGGGACCATAGCGGTGACCACCCCGCGAGACTCCATGGTTCGCACCAGGTGCCGAACCGGGCCAATGCCAAGCCCCCACAATTCGCGGACGTAGCGTGCGGCGGACTTGGGGTCCTGGGGAACGTCCGCGGACGGGGCGCTCTCGCCGCCCGAGAAACCGGGCACCTCCACGAACGGCAAGCGGACCCATTTCTCAATCGCATATGTCAGTTCCCAGAGTTGCTCCACAAAAGCCACGGCCTTTGCCCGCTGAAAAGCGCGGGTATTCCGCAGACTCCGAAAATGGGCCGTGGAGGCATCCAGTCGCGCGTGCGGCCTTCCAGGAAGGAAGAATGCGGGCGGCACATTGAGGGTCTCCGCAAGGGCAGGGATCAGTTCCGGCCGAGGACGCATGCCCGCCTCGTACTGACCGACCGCCGCTGCAGTTACATGGATAGCGTCAGCTACTTCTTTCTTAGTCAAGCTCGCGAGGTAGCGCGCCTGAGTCAACCTGGCTGGGTCGAAATCACGCGCGATAGCGCCCGGCGACGGCGTTCTTCCTGTAGTCCCGCTGATGCTGAATAGCTCAAGCGGAACGTCTTTATTCTTCTTCATGGCTGCTGGTCATGGGCTTCACCGGTTCGGCTTCAGGGGAGGAGGGCTGGCGGGTCACATTGATGCCGAGGTTGATCCTAGGCATCTCTCCGCCGTCGAACGCACTGACTCCGACGTCACGGCGGCGCTTACGAACCGGCTTGGCGACCTTAACCACGACCGGCACTTCCTCGCCGTCGCGAAACGAGAGCTCGCCGCTGCGGGCGTCGAGTTCGGCGTCGCCCCAGTAGATGTCGACGAGGCCGGTCTTGTAGTCGCAGACGTAGCTGATGCTCGCCAGCCGGGCGCTGGGGCCAAGTCGGGTCATGAGCGTGCGGAGATCCCTCACGGATTCCTGCGCGGCCTGCTCAGGCCAAAGCCCGTCTTGGATGGGTTCGGGCCCGAGGACCGAATACATCTGTCGGCGAAGCTTGGATACGGGCTTACGGACCCGTCCTTCCTTCGCCTTGGAGGACTTGAGGTTCGCGGAACGCACGGGGTACAGGACGTAGCTGTCGAAGACGGCCAAAGAATAGTTATCGAGAGGCACGATACGAACGCGGTCACCGAACTTCTTCACCATCCGGTCCTCCAGCTCCTGAAACTGGAGCGTCCAGAGGCTTGACCCGAACGGATACTTCTTCCTGGCCCGGCTTGACGACTGGGCGTTCTGCGACTGCGTGGAGGCCGCAGTGAGCGACTTCCTGATCACCTCGCGCAGGGCGTCCGCGTCACTGCCGAACGCGCGGTCGGCCCAGAGGTGATTCGAGTCGATGCTCACTTGATGTGGCTCCTTGTGTCTGCGGCCCTCCCCCGGACCATCCGGCTTTAGCCTAGCGCACGAGATGCCCGCTCACGGTTGTTCGACACGCCGGCATGTCCCGCTCACGGGTATCGCCCTTGTAGTGGCGAGGACTCCTGGGCTGGGTCGCGACGTCCGCGGGGGGGTGATTGGATTGGCACGGGCGACGGTGACGGATGCAGTGGGGTCTCCGCCCGGTGTGATGGGCGCCACGTGGGCGCGACCGCCGCAGGGACCAGGAACCATGCCGATCGGGGCGGTCGGCCCGGCTGTGGCCTTCGTCGCCCGGCTTTCCCCGACACGCCGCTACCCGGCACGCTGCGTCCGTCCCGGCGGAACCCTGAAGCGCGTACACACGGAAGTGCCCAGCGGAGTCGCCGCTTCGAACGCCGACGGCATCCGGCTGCCACCGCCCAGGAACACCCTGCTGTCCCGCACGCCCCGACAGGTATCCGATCTGCCGGAGGTGTCGGCGCCACCCACGCATCGGTCACACGTGCGCTGGCTACCAGCAGGTATCACCGAGCGTGAGGGCATCGGCATAGGGACTCCGGGCACGCTCCCGGCGCCCGTCGTGAAGGTCTAGACCATTGGTCTAGCGATCCCGGGGCGACGTCGGCCGGACGCAACTGGGCGAATCCGAGGAGCGTGCCGCCGCATCGGGCACGGCACGGGCCGTTTTTGACAAGCCCCGGAATGCTGGATCCGTGCCCGCGAGCAAACATAGAGCAAACGTGGGGACAAAACGGACATCAAAAGAACAACCTCGGGCGATAAAAACCCAGGTCAGTACGGGTGCGCCGCCAGGGACTTGAACCCCGAACCCGCGGATTAAGAGTCCGCTGCTCTGCCAATTGAGCTAGCGGCGCTTGAGAACATGCAGATGTTAGCAAGGATCGGCGG
>Ga0335072_10001274_pt1 | contig 41502 bp, 34 predicted proteins | sample Lox_Sample_21_FD_206725 | JGI IMG/M metagenome (GOLD analysis project Ga0335072, IMG submission 206725) | Soil microbial communities from Loxahatchee National Wildlife Refuge, Florida, United States - Lox_Sample_2.1 | ecosystem: Environmental > Terrestrial > Soil > Wetlands | place: USA... | reverse complement strand
CGCACTACCGCCTCGTGCCCGTTCTCTGCAGCCCACGACAGCGGCGTCTGACCATTCGAGTCTTTAGAGTCCGGCTCAACGCCTTTACTGTCCAGCAGCAGCCGCACCACCGCCTCGTGCCCGTTCCATGCAGCCAACGACAGCGGCGTCTGACCATCCGAGTCTTTAGAGTCCGGCTCAACGCCTTTACTGTCCAGCAGCAGCCGCACCACCGCCTCGCGCCCGTTCCCTGCAGCCCACGACAGCGGCGTCTGACCATAATATGAGTCTCTAGAGTCCGGCTCGACGCCTTTACTGTCCAGCAGCAGCCGCACCACCGCCTCTTGCCCGTTCCCTGCAGCCCACCACAGCGGCGTCCGACCACCCAAGTCTTTAGAGTCCGGCTCAACGCCTTTACTGTCCAGTAGCAGCCGTACCACCACCTCGTGCCCGTTCCTTGCAGCCCACAACAGCGGTGTCCGACCATCCGAGTCTTTAGAGTCCGGCTCAACGCCTTTACTGTCCAGCAGCAGCCGTACCACCGCCTCGTGCCCGTTCCTTGCAGCCCACGACAGCGGCGTCTGACCATCCGAGTCTTTGGAGTCCGGCTCAACGCCTTTACTGTCCAGTAGCAGCCGCACCAGTACATTTAAGCCAAATGAAGCAGCAATGTGTACCGCGCCAAGGTTCTTAGGAAAGTTTTGGCTGTACTCACTATAATGATATTCTGGAGTATGCATGACTTGAATTGAGCACGCCAAGTTCTGGTCGTTGAGCAGGAACTTGAAGGCTAGTTTCTGATTCTCGTCGCTAGGGTCCTCTCGTTCGTGGAGACCCCAATGACAAGCAGCGTAGTTGAGGAATGGATACAGCTGCAATCGGGCTTCGAATTCCTTATCGTTAGTGCAGCAGCCTTCTCCAAATACTTTGAATGAGAGGTACGTAAGGCACGATTCTGTTATGATTCGTTCACCCATTGGGAAAATCTCCTTTCGATTTTTGCGAAAATATTCCTGCACTGAAAAATGCACAAGGCGGATGGTAGAGCTTTCCTCATCAATAGTGACCAAACCTAAACTGTAGTCGACCATATGCTTTGGTAAGGGACAATCGTCTTGGTCCAAACGGGTATCTTCCGGTTTGACAGCAAGGGCCTGGCGTAGCTCCTTAACGAGGATTGGTCTTCGGGCATGAGATATCCACATTAATGTTCTCATGCCAAGTTTAGCACGGCTCTTCGGTTGTCGTTTGATTCTATCCAGAGTCTCCTTGAAGGTTGCGTCCAATTCCTTTGGCATCTCTTTGAGTGCACATCGTATTTCATTCTTAGTTGTCTGGTCCAATATGGTTTGAATCTGAAGAGCTGGGAGTAAAAACCTATGATACCAAACGTCAGACTACATGATCAGAAATGGCAATTGCTCGAAGTAGGTCAACTAACATTCCTTGAGCCCTGTTTGCAATATTGGTTACGATCTCTTCCTTTAATGGCTCGTCGATAAGATCTGTGTCACCGTCCTCGCCAATTTTGTGAGCCAAGTACTTTCTTATATCTGAGTCGCCTGCTTCGACCGTAATCCTGGGAGAAGCACAGAGTGCTTGCTTAATATCGTCAGGATGCGGCCGACTAGTCACAAACACCTTAGCGGAGGTATTTTCTAAGTCTTTCAGAACTTTGAGAAAAGACTTCCTATGTTGTTTTGCATCGCACTCATCAAGAGCGTCGATGATGATGAAGATTTGACGGAACTCTCGAAAAGTAAGCAGAAGAGTGGTCTCTAAGTCTTGGAGTTGTAGTTGATCTCGTCGTTTCTCAAACCGCTCGTGAAGCTCCGCAATTGGCAAAGGTAGTGTTGACATCTGACTCGCTAGCTGCTTCAATATGCTCGCTACCACATTGGCTGGTGACTGGTAATCTTGGTCGTTATAGTCGAAGTAAAAGAACGTTATTGCCACACCTTGGTCAGTGAAGGTGCTTCTTAACTGGTCGATAACTAAGGATCTACGCAGTGATCAGCTGTAGCTCAATATACCTCATACGGCGCTACAGACGAGAGTACCGTCTTTCCAGCACCTGGAATACCATGACACCATAGTACATTGTTTGACTGTGGGTTATCACGCCAACTCCGAAACTCTTCTCTCTCCAAAAACCACTGCCCAGTGCCTGGAAGTCGTCGCGCACATACGTCGTTGTGCTTCTTTTGGTATCCGGAGGTTGACAGCCAAAGCAGGACCTCTTCACGCTTCTGGATCGTAGCCTGGTTCACTTGCTTTTGGTTGTAATCTGCAGATACGACCTAACGTTAGGCGTGATCCAGAAGGAGAGGACACAGTTACCTTCCAATTTCTGTTCAACTCTTTGAATATGACCAGAAATCTTGTGGAGCTCCACAGAGGCGTCTGAGAGTGAGGTGACCACATGGAGGATTCGTGAAACCTGATCAGCCTCTTTGGATACATTGATGGACAACGTCGAGAAGTAGTTTGGAATCACTTCCAATCGCTTGAAGGTCTCCAATTGATTTCTAAGTATGTCCGAAACTTCGTTTGATGTCTTTGAAAGCAGCGCACTAGCATTGTCAGGACCCGGCTTGACAATGACTGGAAACCTTGCCACACTTACCACCCATCGATAGTCAATGCAAATTGAAACGTTTGAATAAATCCTTGCAAGTCTTGTACTGCTGTGCGATTCTCTTTCTCATCAAATGGCCACTTGAGTTGATGAATAGCCCGATTCATTCGGCTACTATTGTGCTTGCTTAGTTTACTACGCAACAGTTCAAGCCTCGTCTTGCAGGCGCCAGTGGCGGAGCAGAGTACTGAAGTGTATTCGAACGAGTTGTCTCTTACACTCTCACTGCGAAGGAAGGCATCAAGATGTGTTAAGGTGGAGTGGAGGATTGTAAGTGTTGTTGAGAGCTCGGTGGCGGCCTTGGTCGCGTTCTTTACGCCATCAATGTAACTACTGACGATCTGCGACACCTGGATGGTTACACCTAGCAGACCAAGAACGCCAGTGGCTACTGTGAATGGATCCATTATGAAAAGCGTAAGTATCAGCACATGCCGGAGATTTAAATGTGCGATAAAGAGTACAGAAGAGGGCAATCTCAGCCGTTCAGCTGGAGTAGAATGGCATCCCCGTGCGGGGTTATGAGCGAGCGACGAAAGCCACAAGAGTCCCAGGAATGATTGATGAGAGCAATGCCTAAGTAGCTGCCACTTCTATTAGGACTAAGCTCTGAGCCACCAAACCGTCCTGCTTCTTAGAAGTCCACACACCCCCAACACTTCCTTTCAGGGTTCATTTAGGATCCATCTCAATGGCGGAGTCGGAGATGATCTTGGTGCAGGCCGTCTAGACGTCAATCATGAAGGCGAGCCAAGCTTGGTGGCCCAGAACACGAGCGATAAACCATTATACCTGTATACCTGTGATCTGGGTCCATCATGGCAAATCGACAGTCTTATCTGCGATAATGGCAGGGGGACTACAAAGTGGTGCATCGAAAGAAGGAAGAAATAATGACGTTACAGATGACCGTCCCCGAGTGCTTTAGAGATCGAGGTCAATGTGAATGCGAAAGCGTGATCAAAGTCTTCGTTACTAGCAAGCCGACCCCATTCACACCTTTTGTGTTGCCTAAAATCACAATTTCTGCTGAGACAGTTGACAGGCCTGTCCGTGGCGATCGCGATCAGCCTGTCAGAGCTCCTGTCAGGCCGGGCGACACTTCTCCGAGGTGCAGCAGACGCATCTCAGATGAGCAGTGGGCAACTTAGAGCTTTGTTGTACGCATACGCGATGGCAGAGATAATGTCCGCATCAGTGGCCAGAGCGAGCAATAGTACCAGTCTAGAGCGACGAATTGGAAGGATCAGATATATTGCTATCACATCTTTGTTCATGGCCAGATGGCGGCTCCAAGTCTTTCTCTTCGAACTCGGTTCCGTTCTTGACAGGCTGACCAGTCGGGAGGCAGAGAGTGTACTTTCCAACCGAAGGCACTGATGCTACTTTGTACGGGCCCTCGCGTGCGTCTGAGCCATCTGTGCTATGAACAATCAAATTGACCAAGTCGCCAACGATACTGACTTGCCTACGGAGGTTGTTAGCCGTAGAGACTGGGAGCCAGGAGTTGATACCCACAGCACGGTACGGTGTAACTATGGCGCGACCGTCATTATCGCAGACAACAAACTTAGGACTATCACCGCTGCCTAGAAAAGGCCTCAGCACACCTTTTGACAACATGAGTATAGAACTATTACTTGTTGGAGGGCTCCATTCAATTTTCCGCTGGCACTAACTGTAGCTATGGTAAGCGTTCCTAATGCCGATTGCCCTCGGTCAAGTTGCGAAGCCGATGGTCGCGAGCTTTCATGTAGCCTCTCCTGCCACCCATAAAGGAAATAAGATAAAGCGGGTCTATATAAAGTGAAGAGGGAAGCTATTGGCGGTTTCAGAAAGTCTCCCAAGGCCGGCAATGGCAGTACAGCATAAGTCGGGCTTCGGGTGGCTGTTTGGGCATGAAAACATTCCGCCTCACCTTCTCTTAGAACGATCCCGGTTCACTGGGTTGTATCAGGCATGAAAGAATCCGCCTCGCCGTCATCGATTGACGGAGCTTGCACAAGCCGCGCTTGTACCCAGTGATCTCAGTTACCGAAGGGCCTCGAGGGCGAGGTCAAGGGGGATAGTAGCCTCGAGAGGGCGAGTAAGGGGCGGTTGCGGCGTAAAGGTAGCCGTAAGGGAGCAGATTGAGGCACGCAGCGCGTTAACGAGCTCTTATTCCATCTTTCTTGCCTATAAATGTGTTAGTAAACCTCATCACCATCAATCAAATGGATCCTTACGACTCTGACAGCAGTGACGGGGGTCCTGAGTTCCCTTCGCAGTCCACAATCCCTGAACCCCCTCCCCTTTCAACGATCCCAATTATGAGGCGTGCGAGCGCGACTAGCAGTTCATGATCGTTGATCATACTGCTAATCAACGCAACGGTTCAGGGGTCTCGAAGATCTGGCGGCGCGGTGGAGAGCGCCGTTGAGTCGACGATGGCATAATGGATCGATATTGGCGGTGTGGCCACTGCAGTAATAAGAGGATCTTGAAGTGCCCAGAGACTGGTAGAGGAGCTACCAGCTTTCGCCACCTCAAGAACTGCCACCTTATTGACCTCAACGCCGATCACCAAGCTCTTCCCTTACAGCTAACCTCCTTCTTTGGGACAGTCGCTGGAGCCGTGGCTAGTGCTGCCACTTCTGCAGCAACTACTGCACTACCACTACCTTCCTAATGCGGAAATGACCGTTGACCTCGAGGCCAACGAGGTCGAGGTCAAGGTGTTGACAAGCCTCGACTCAGTAGCTGAGAGCACTGCTTGTACCCGGCAGTTATCTTGAAGGTGTCGCGCTTGGGAGGTGGTGAGGTGCAACCTCGCCAGGTGTTGCGTATGGTAGATAGCTGGTAGTAGCTGGCAACGGCCAGTCATTTACTGGTAATCTCAAGGAGCTTTGTTAAGTAACATAAACGAATATTGTGGGTACAAAGCTCCCTAAGCTTTTGGCGTGGTGCCCTATTTTTGCCACCAAATACCCCTCCTTATTAGCGCCATCGCTGCCCGCAGCGCCTGTTGGGACACGCCTTGACGTTCACGACTCGACAGAAACCTGAGGGCTTTTCTACACACGTCAGTTTCTTCAATAGCTTAACCCCTGCCACTGTGGTTGCCCATCATAAAGCTGATATTTTGTCACTGAATCTAGGCATACCTACCTACGGTCGTATCTACGCGCAAGGTTTCTGACAGGATTGTCCATTTGGAAATGGAGTTGTTTCACATTGAGCCGGAAATGGCCAGCTTACTCAACGACACCTGCGACAAAGACCTTTGCTCTCTTCCACAGCTTCAGGAAGACCCCACAAACGATGCACAGAACGAATTCTTTATCTACACCTGCTTCCTCATTTTCACGAGAAGAGGCTCAATGGAATACCTTGAACGAGCAATTCAGCGAGCGGAAGGATGGGTGGCGGAGTCAGCAAATGACCATCCAGACCGCTCACGGCGTCTTGAAATCCTTGACAAACTGACTGCCAGGATACGTGAGCACAGGAACATGCCGGAAGATATTGATCCCCCCAGCGACGGGACAGAGAGGTCAGTTCCAATTTCACTCGAACTTGTACCGGGGCAGATCATTATGACAGACAGGAAAGTTCACCCCAAGCTTCTCAATGGCGGTGGTTCCCATTTACAGAAGTTTGACTACTAACACGTTGGTGAATATCGGTAGGATGATCCACAAAGCGACGAGACTAGCAGAGAACTATCAGCGGACCCGCGTCAAAAAAGACCTAGATGAGGCCATTCGTATGACAGGGCAGGCAATATTGAATATGTTGCAAACACCACATACCCTTCTAATTCCCGCATTGAATGACATAGGGCGCATGCTCGGCTGGCGATTTGAACGGACCGCAGCCGCAGAAGATCTCAACCTTGCCATCACGTTTGCTGATATAGCTGTCCAAAACACACCTCCTGATCACCCTGATCAAGGTGCTCTGTTGGGTAATCTTGGAAACTGGCTCGGCAAGCGATTTGAACGGACTGGCGCCATAGGCGATCTCAACCGTGCCATCGAGATTACGGATATGGCTGTCCAAAACACACCTCCTGATCATCCTGATCAAGGTAGTCTGTGGGGTAATCTTGGAAACTGGCTTGGCAAGCGATTTGAATGGACTGGAGCTATGGAAGATCTCGACCGTGCCATCGAGGTTACTGATATGGTTGTCCAAAACACCTCTCCTGATCATTCTGATCGAGCTGGCCGATTAGACAGCCTTGGACGCTGGCTCGGCAGTCGATTTGAACGTGCTGGCGCCATAGACGATCTCAATCGTGCCATTGAGGTTATGGATATGGCTGTCCAAAACACACCGCCCGGTCATCCTGATCGAGCTGCCCTATTAAGCAATCTTGGAAGCTGGCTCGGCAGTCGATTTGAACAGGCTGGCGCCATAGACGATCTCAACCGTGCCATTGAGGTTACGGATACGGCTGTCACAATCACACCTTCTGATTATCCTGATCAGGTTGGCCAGCTAAATAATCTTGGAAGTTTGTATGGCACACGATTTAAACAGACCAGGGCCATAGAAGACCTCGACCGTGCCATCGAGATTACTGCTAGGGCGGTGGCTACCACACCCCCTGGTCGCCCTGATCGAGCTGATATATTGCTGAATCTTGGAAGTTGGGCTGGCATACGATTTACGTTGACCGAGGTTCAACGAGATATCGAAGCTTCCATTCTCTGTTTTACAGAAGGTTGGAATTGCCGAAACGCTCGACCATCCATTCGCATCGCCCTAGCTCGGAATGCGGCCACACTTCTTGCCTCCCAGTCAAATTGGGAAGCATCGAGTAATTTTCTGGAGGATGCTGTAAAGCTCCTTCCGGCAGTCAGTCCAAGATCATTGGAGAATACAGACAAGCAGTATATGCTCGGAGAGTTTGCCGGCTTAGCTACCATGGCCGCGGCGGTCGCTCTGAAAGCAGGAAAGGAGCCTCGTTATGCCTTGGAACTCCTGGAACTAGGTCGCAGTGTCATTACCGGTCTTTTGATGGAGATGCGCACAGATATTTCAGATTTGAAGAACAAGCATCGCACAATTGCAGAGGAATTTGAATCCCTCCGAGATGAGTTAGATTCGCCAATCAGTGGGACAGCTCTTTCTATATCTAGTGATACTTCGTTAGTATCGCGTGTGAATCGACGTCGTGACGTTGGTCAGAAGTTTGACGAGGTAGTCGCAAAGATCCGTGCTCAATGTGGATTCGAGAACTTTCTTCTTCCACCGACGGCAGATGAATTGATGGCGGCTGCAGATCTAGGCCCTATTGTTGTTGTTAACATAAGCCCCTATCGCTGCGATGCATTTCTTATTGAGTACCATCAGATTAGGGCGTTGGAATTGCCCAGCTTACGTTTGGAAGAAGTCGAGGAAAAGGTTCGGGAACGAAGATCATGTGGCATAACATCATCAACATTGAAGTGGCTTTGGGATGTCGCTGCTCGTTCAATATTGGAGGCACTGGGTTTCCAACAACCAATCTCCGATGGCAATTGGCCTCATATTTGGTGGGTCCCCACTGGGGCACTCAGTCACTTGCCACTTCACGCCGCGGGACTTCATAACAGCGGTTCGACCGAGACAGTGGTCGACAGAGTCATATCTTCCTATACCTCATCCGTCAAGGCACTAATGTATGGGCGCCGACAGAGTGTTCAAAGCCTCATAGGATCTATGCCTGAGCATGCTCTTCTGGTAGCAATGCGAGAAACGCCGGGCCTATACTTTAATCCCGTCCTCCCTTTTGCTGAGGAAGAAGTGGCGGCGGTGAAAGAACTTTGCCTGTCACTGCATCTGGAGACGATTGAACCGCAACGACTCAAGGGCGACATTCTAGCAGGCTTGCGTACATGCAAAATATTCCATTTTGCTGGCCATGGACAGTCAAATCCCTCTGAGCCCTCGCGAAGCTGTTTACTCCTTGAGGACTGGAAGGATAACCCGTTGACTGTAGGAGATCTTCGTGACCACAGGCTCCAAGAGAACTCCCCGTTCCTTGGCTATCTTTCTGCTTGCTCGACGACCGCAAATGAGGCGGATAGACTCATCGACGAGGGAATCCATCTAGTCAGTGCCTGTCAACTTGCGGGCTTCCGGCATGTGGTTGGAACGCTCTGGGAAGTGTCTGATGAGCACTGTGTCGATGTCGCAAAGATTCTCTACAAGACGCTCCGGGACGAAGGCATGACCGACATGGCACTATGCCGAGGACTCCACCAGGCTATCAGGGAACTCCGAGACGGCGATAGTGAGATGGGAGGTGAGGGAAGAGATGCAAAACTGTTGGGTGGCAAGAAGGAACAGGAGAAGCCGCTGCATTGGGTTCCATACACTCATTTTGGGGCCTAGTTTGTTCCTCCTCATTGCACCTAAACGGACGTGGTATGACGTACCGCAATACCTGAGGCGGGAAATCCTCCTCCAAAATCTCGACAAAGTAGTCGCAGTTGACGGCCATGTGGATGCGTGACGCCAGACCGGAGATGTCGATGAGCTTGTCCGAGAGGTAAGAAAGGTTGCAGGCGGAGTAAGTGCATACGATGTTGCACCAGACAGCAAAGATACGAACTTTCTGAACATTTTACTCAACGTGACTCGACTCGCTGAGGGAAGGCATGCCGACAAGAGTACGCCAGATGGAGGGTGTTTGGGTCTTAAGAGTCTTACGGTCAATGCCACTAGACTTGGACTGGATAGAAAAATTGTCGTTGGGTTCCTCCTGGCATTCGGAAAGGAGCTGCTCACTGAAATGAATAGTTCGAGTCACTAAGTCGCGCTCTTGAAGCACCCAAGCGCGGCAGCAAAGTGGTACCTTTCCGTCACTCTGCCCTACTGTAGAGCCGCACCGGAAAGAACCAGTGTGACTTCCTAAGTAGGTCCGTTCCATGCCACCACACTACGAAAGCTGATATTTTGGAGAAGGTATACCTCCGGTAGTTACCACGGCGCACATTGACTCTCCGTGGGCAGGTCCGGCCAAAAAGCCTGTGTGGCCTCATGGGTGGGCCCACCAAACCAGCCCGCTCGTGAGGATCAACAGTGGGATGCACTTGGAGACTCGAGGAGATAGGCAGGCGTCTTCCACTCTAGGAGCTTGGCTGTCAGTCTTTGGTCAGGTGACATTGCTAGCTTGCCAGCCATGATCGTCAATCTCGTATTGTGAAATAGCGGCTTTATATCAGGGTTTTGGAAGGAAACATCCTGATCGGCGGTGACATGCGATCGGGCTCTTTTTGGATTAGCAGGCATTAGGCGGCCACGGGTAAAGACGGCTCGGTAAGTTCCGTGAACCAGCCAAGTAGACCCGCTTGCGATTACTTTTACCTCCCTGGGATCAATCACCCTTGCCAGTTTACCTCCGTGGGCGTTAGGCACTCCGTAAATCCAGCGGGAAAGAAAACCAGCCTTGCTCTTGCCAGATCCATGTTGTAGGTCGTTGAAAGTAACCTCTTCATCATCGGCTCCCTAAGTATGGGAAAGTATCGCATAGCACGGAACATTCTCGTCGAAATTCTTGGTCAAGGTAAATTCGCCATGACTATCGAATTTTAAAAGGCGCGTCGGGTAAACCCCATTGAAGAGACATATCAGTTGATGGGTTGCGGCTTGATGCGTGATGTGGCGATTCGCACTGCGCAGCGCTTTTACAAGGCTAGCCTGGAAGAGGCTTAGTGGAGCCTTTTCCGCGAGGTGCCATGGGGCAGTTGAATCTACAAGCTTCCGAGTGCCATTGAAGCCATGCTCGAAGCGGGCTTACCTTCGCCCTCTTGTGCCAATCCATACATGGCCCTCAAACTTCTCGAAACCTCCGCGGAATTCTCGTTTACATGATGTCCAACTCAAAGCCCGGCCTGCTAGCCCACTTGTACTCTCACCATAGGACGGTAGGGGCGGCTGAGCCTTCCATTGGCCCTACAGATCGTTTCCAAGGGTCCAGTGGGAGCCTAGCACAGCCTCGCTACTCTTCGTTGTACTCTGAACCGTCATTCGGAGTACGTCGTGAACAAAGTCCATTTACTACCTGGTATCGAGATGACAACATCGAAAAGAGTAGTTGAGCAACCTATGCCCTACTATCCGGCAAGGCCTAATGCGTACCGCAGATGACAGCCTGCTCAAGGGAACGCCCAGAACGCAGCAGCAAAATCCACCTTGATGATGATGGAGAATCCTTCGATGACAACGGACAAAGCCTTTCAATATGGCCCAGCTTTGCCTGGCCCGAGACTCATTCGAGTCATCAAGCTGAGTCCTTCTTGGAATAAGTTGGCATCTGTGCGCATCAGTCTCAAGACCGTATGCGTCGACAAGTTTTCAAATTATGAATGTCTCTCATACACCTGGGACGGACAGGTGCCAGACCGTCCTATCTACTGTGGCAGAAAACTTATGCTTGTTACGGCGAACGCAGAGGCCGCTATGCGTAGTCTCCGGCGAAAGTACTGCCCAAGATGGCTCTGGATTGATGCCGTCTGTATCAACCAGGCCTGCGTGGAGGAGAAGAATGCCCAGGTCTCTATGATGGCTGATATATACAGGAACGCCAGAACAGTGCTCGTGTGGCTAGGAGCTGGCACGGAAGACAGCGAGAAGGCAATAGCATATTGTCGTCGTGCGGTATGCATTCCGCTGAAACACACGAGGGGTCTGGAGCTACCCACCCCTCCAGAGAGAAGCAGGTGGGAAGGGCTGGTGAAGAGATTTCATCCTCAGCTGAATGTCAAATGGATGCTTGAGGAAGGTAGGGTTACTCAAGCATTTCCACAGCAAGCATTTCCCACTCATCACGTTATAGATTACCGTCTTTCTGTCGAGAAAGGGCTCGACCAAATTACGAGGCATCGATACTGGAGTCGCCTATGGACAGTCCAAGAAGTAGCTTTCAGTCGCCGATCCAGAATCTGTATCGGAGACAACAGACCGATATCGTTCGAAGAGCTGATATACGGCTACGACGTCCACGAGTATTATCCTGACGGGAATGCCCTCATGTACAACCGGGACCGCAGTCGCACGAGCCTCATGTTCCACTCGGACTGTGCTCGCCATGTCAGGGAGAAAGCCGCATGGGACCCATCACACTTGGTCACGATTGCCGCCTCTCTAATGGAAAAGAAAACAACCGATCCGAGAGACATTTGTTTTGCGATAAAAGCTGTCTACCCTGATCTTCTTGGTAAGATTGAAGTAAGATACGACAGAAGTATCGCGGATATTTACACTGAAGTGGCAGCTAGTTTGTTCGAGGGGGTTTGGGGTACGGAATGGCTGGGATGGCTACTCGACATCGCAAGCATGTGCTTGCCAAAGTCACTGAGCCTTCCATCATGGGTGCCGGATTGGTCTTCTGAAGAGGCTCCATGGTCAGATTACAAAGTTTTCATCAATCGAGCCACTTGCGATTCCAAGGCTGCTGGCATGTTCTCGGCCGACCAGCATAACCTTCATCTGCTAGGCAAAGTTGTCGACACAGTCTATGAGCTAGTGGGAGAGCCATTCCCGGACTGGTCAGCACGGGCCGTCGCCGTACAGCCGACCTTGGAGGTGGAAGAGGCCCTTAGGAATACCCGCCGGAACCTCGCTTCGCTGCAAAAGTCCTCCAACTGCAAAGAATTGGTCCGCCAGTTCGATAATCTCATCTCTACATTGCTCATAGGGCGATGTCTCGAGGGCATCCAGCGGTACTGCCTCCGCGGCTTAAAGGAGGACGGATCACCCACCTCGCCTAACGATGATTCATCTCATGGAAATGGTACTGTCAATTCCCCCAAGTCGACGTCCCAAAGAAAGGCGCTTGCCCCCCCTGACGACAAACTGTCCTGTCGTGGGGTTTTCTTGACGGGAAAGGGTCGAGTGGGTTTTGGTCGCGTGGTTCAGCCTGGTGACGAGCTTGTTTTGTTGGCTGGCACCAACCATCCGTATGTCGTTCGACGCAGCCTTTCGAGGGAGGGATATGAACTCCAAGCTCCTGCTATTGTGGAGGGCATGATGACAGGGGATATGTGGTCTTCAGTTAAGGATAGTCTAGAATATGTATGCTTTGTTTGAGGGAGCCACTACTTGTGGAGCTCCCTTGTGTCTCGAAGACAGGAAGACAAATCGACTTAAAGCTGATGGAGAAGACTGGAACTCCACGGGTTTTTGTGGCTTGAAGGAAACCTGGAGCTTTCGAAACTAGTCAAAGGAAAGGCAAATCCAGCAGCGGAAGACTACCGAGCTAAGGTTGTCAAGTTTACATATCGATGGTGTCTTTACAGAATGGCTTGACCAGTCTTCTGGCCGAGACATTCAAAAAAAACTCACAAACTTATCTAAAATCAGGCTTTTGAGGAAGAAGCCAATTTTGTGGCGTATTGTGGCAGATCTACAGACACTCCCGCAATCGCGGGACGCCTCGGGGCAGGTAACTTGCGCAGGTAATTTGCGGGGCAGGTAACTTCGGCTACTAAAGATGCACGCCCATAAAGCGCGCCCCCATAAGATCCACGCCTATAAAGCGCACGCCCATAAGATCCACGCCCATAAGGTCCACGCCCATAAGATGCGTGCCATAAGGTGCATGCCCATAAGATCCACGCCCATAAGATACGCGCCCATAAGGTCCACGCCCATAAAGTGCACGCCTATAAAATGCACGCCTATAAGGTGCACACCCATAAAATGCGCGCCCATAAGATGTACATCCATAAAGTGCACGTCCACAAAGTGCACGTCCATAAGGTGCATGCCTATAAAGTACACGCTTCATAAAGTGCGCGCCCATGAGATGCACGCCCATAAGATGAACGTCTGTAAGATGCACCGCCATAAGATATCTGTCTGTAAGATGTACGCCCATAAGATACACACCTGTAAGATGTACGACTATAAGGTCCACGCACGCCCGTAAGGTGTATGACTGCAGGATGTACGCCTATAAGATTTGTACCCATACACTTTATAGGCGTTCGCCTTAGGCGTGCACCTTACAGGCATGCATCTTTAATGGCCGAAATTATCAATAGCCGAAATTACCTGCCCCGCAAATTACCTGGGCAAGTTACCCGCCCTGAAGCATCCCGCCGCAATCGCAAAGTCGTTCACTTTTTCGAATGACAGTCAAATCTACGTACGTGACGTATATATTTTACCGCATGGCCTGCCCTAGGTCTGACAAGGAATTCGGCCGCAGGTGTATCAATATTTGGATTATGCATTGGTGTGTAATCGCTGAGCATCAGACAGATGACTTACGACGAAGAGCTTATAGACAATCTTGACGACGGTGTTATAGAACGACTGCGAATCCTACGCTGTCCCAAAAGTCTAACCTCTACTCTAGGTGGCGTTGTGATAAGTGTTGGAAAACCTAGGCCACCTACCCAAATGGTTCGCCTTATGCCAAATGCATGGTACGATCCCCTGTTGGCAAGTCATCTTGTCTCTTTCTTAGTCACCTCGGGCGCTTTCCTTCCACTTAGGGTTCGTGTGGATGCGCCGCCGCGCTGGAAATGAGAAATGCCTGCTCTAGGACGCCTGCCATTACTTGCCCCGAAGCACCCTTGTAACAAGGCCATAATACACCTTGCCAACAATGCCTGGCTGGTTCCCTCTATAGCCTCAGAGGACCTTCAATTCTCCTAGATAGGAGACTGAACTAGTACAAGGACCAAATAGAGTCTACGCATGGAGCTTCCCTTAACAGAGTCTACGACACCTTCAAGGAAGGACTGATCTCCCTGACGAGCCTCCGTTCTATTACAGAAGAGAAGATTGCTAGGCTTAAGCTCCCTTGTAGACTAGCTGACAGACTGAAGGCCAATATTAAGACCTGGAGGGCTTAGAGATAGTGGCATCAGGGCATGTTACGGAACTGCAGGTGTAGTAGACGAGTAATTCGATTGGGAATTCTACAGACGTACGACCTAGCTATGTAGAGTAAGAGATCAAAGAAGTTGCGTAAAGAACGGAAACAGGGTGCAGACAAGTCTAGGGGTTGTGTGTAAGCAGTCTAGTCAGAGGCAGGTTCGGCTCCAACCCAACTCGGTTGGAATAGATGATCAGGCGAGGCAGTACGATCGATATTTCCCAACGGTGGTACTGGGACCCGCGCGGTGGAGCTGGTGGAGTCAGAGTCCGCCGTGGTACACTGTCCAACGCGTCCGATTGCAAGCGTGCATTAGGTTGGAACCTGCAAAGCCTTAATACAGCGAATCGTTCAACGGGTTTTCTTCATTGACGCATTTGATCAATACCTGAATCAGCTACTAGTAGGTGGCGTCTAGAAAGTTGACGCTTGCAATCGGGCGAGTTGGACAGTGTACTCTGTAGATGAAGGCGGGTCGGCTGGGGCTGGGGCTTGGGCTGGGGTGTGCCTAAGCTGGTAGGTCAAGTCGATCCTTGGCAGGGGTAAACATCGGTGGGGCCAGATTGGTGCGGCGTCTGCCAGCGATGTCTATCAGCTCCGCTGCATCTGAGAGCTGCACCAGGCCAAGCAGGTAGGCAGGCAGTATTCAACATATTACCTATAGTTTTCCATCTACACTTTTCCTTCTATCACGTCACAGGGCCTGCAAATATTCGTTAAGCAGTTAGAATTGCCAAATGTTTCGTCGAAAGGTAAGCTGTAAAAAACGTGTAGTTGAGAAATGATAATTCGAATCAAGATTACTCGTTGCGTTGCTCGTACGCCCTAAATTTTGGTTGCAAATTGTGCACGGGCCACCCGGCGCAACAACTTTTGGACAGATTGTATGCGATTGCGACGGTTACGGTTTGCTCATGGCTTTGATATTTCACTTTCATAGCCCACCTAAGAGACAACATGGTAACGCCTTCTGACCCGACTTCTAGGCTCCTTGCCAACCCCATACCTCCCTTTCCCAGACCAACGATAGACAATCCTGGTGCACAGTATTCGCCCATTTCACCCACAGATGGCTTCCCTGTGCGTTATTCAAGCGAGAACACCCGCTTTGAAACGCCAAAAACCAGAGGTATTAGAAGGCTCTGGCAAAATACCCAAAATGCGACCGAAGCCTCACTGCATAGATACATGAATTGGGAGGCAGGGGGCCGCGAATCCTATCACGAGTATGTCCATCAGCTCGTCGATGCCGGCTGGGACAACTTGAAGGGCCTGGACGATTATATGTCTGAAGATTGGGAAGATCGAGATCTAGTCATCTCTGTGCTTGACATCACGGATGGGTTCCAGGCAATGCGATTTCCAGACATTCACGATGGACTTGAGCTGAAGAGGTTCCTGTCTGAAGAAAGTCGCGACGGTGTGAAAGTGAGGCTCTACATGGCAGAACAACGCGGTCGTCTTGCAAGCGGGGTGATTGAGGCTTTCGGGAGTGTCTTGGGACTTGATCCGAGATTCTTTCAGTGGAACATCTTCGGTAACAAGAACGCCCTCTCTCCAGCAGAGCGACACCGTGCGCCGTTCACTAGTGTTGGATTTATGCTACCGAAAACCTCCACTCCAGCAAAGGGTGATGTGGAATACTTTAGAGTTTCAATCTATATCCTGCCGGACGAGGTGGGAGATGGTTGGACAGGTCAGTCTTCGGTCTCACTTGTAACTTGAAACAAGCTGACGGTTCACACCAAAATCTGTAGGGATCCTTCTTTTCAACTCTCATACGAAGATCAACTTGTCTGCGAGAACCCTCACAACACCCCCCGCCTACAAGTCACAAGTTCCCCTCAGAATCTCACAAGAACCCAAGTCGATCCGGGAATTATATCTTCAAACCTTCGAATTTCTTGACCTTGAACAAGCCGCCACTTCGCCCTTCTACGCCATTCAATACATTATTCGTCTGAACGGTTATTGCTGGAGCCAAGTAATCTCCGAAATCCGCGAGGAAGACCAGAAACTGAGGGATATTTCCCATTCATCTGTCGGCCACATGGAGGAGATTAGGAAGACCTTCTCCGTAGTGCAAAGAGGGGGGACTCTAGGCTGGAAAAGTGTGGATACACCTGTCACAACAAAGCTCAAAATATACCTGGAAGAGGATTTTAAGCACTTGCTCGACCAGGCCGACCTTCTATGGGAGACCCGCGGCAAGCTGGCTTCAATCCGGCAGCAAGAAGCACGCGCAAGAGAAAAGGCTCTGACAAACTCATTCACATATCTGTACTGTTCCCTTTCCTTACCCAGGGCTTTCTCGTATACTGACTTTCTGTTAGTTTCGTGCCCATCTCGCTCATCAGCTCGATTTTTGGAATGAACGTCTCGCAAATCACCGCTGACAACTCGAACCCAAGCATATGGCTGTTCGTCGTTGGAACAGTTGCACTCAACTTTTTCATCGCCTTCGTCTTAACCATCTTGAATTGGCTTCATATTAGGACGAAGCACAACCGGACGCCTGGGGTTAAGGAGTTTTTCGGCTTTGCAGTAGGAAGGTGATTAGGCATAGTTCGTGGCAATCGTTTTCTACATCCTCGAAACTCTTCGGTTACACTTTCGCATACGGTTCATTTCAGAATTACTATGAGCAGGAATATCTCTGTTGGACCGGCCTGACTGCGATAGCCTGGTGTGGATCAATACAACCCTTTTTGCTTGTCTTTTCTCGACTTTGGGCTGGACTTCTACTTTATACGGGCCACAACAAACCGATGATGCACGCCGGCGCTGTGCTCAGTACTCTGGGTGCATTCGTGCTCTCTTTCAGCTCCCGATATTGGGAGGTTCTTATGACGCAGGGGCGGTGCGTTGGACTCAGGTGTGGGACTCTTGTCGTCACCAGTATGACTTCGGTGAGCTGGATGTTCGCTAAGAATAGGTCCATCGCTGTTGGATTGATGACCTGTGGTGCACCGGTAGGTATGTATCGTAGCCGCACAATTTCATACATACTCCGCAGCTGATATATTACAGGTGCCATTATCTACGCATCACTCTTCGATAAGAGAGCCTTTAACGGGAATTCCGTTTTGGGTTTATGTTACACGTCAAGCATCTTCATCGCCTATCTTTCACCATACTTCTATCTGCCTTCCTTCTCACAGACAATACTGTATACATCCGCTTCAGCCGCCACTCGCACATTGGTTGTCTCACAAGCGTCATCTATACCGGGCAGGTTGGCTGCAGCCGTGGCCGACCACTATTTAGGAGCTATGGTCCTGTGGGTTATTTGTGTGGTGGTCTCAGGCCTCCTCCGCTTCTTGGATCTTTTTTCACACCAACTCTGCCTACCTTGCACTTTGTACTTTATATGGTGCGATACGGTATAGACCTAGAATTTCTGAGGTCTCGGATTTGGTCGAGGGATTCGAACTCTAACATGCCTGCAGGATTTTTCTCGGGCGCTCTAATTCCTCTACTTGTTTGCACTGAAAAAGAAGTCATCGGAATCTGGCTTAGCATGGCACAATCAGTATCGAGTTTGGCAAACCTGTCAGGGCCTCCCATTGCAGGTTCTTGCTTCAGCTCAGCATCAGGAGAGGTCACGGTTATCTAGGTGCGCACCTGTGGAGCGGCACGATGTTGCTATTTGGCAGCTGCCAATTGCTGCTTCTTTGGGTTATACTGATCAGGAAGGGAGCTTCCAAGGTAATGATATGAGACAACTAAGGACGAAGTACACCTATGGAAACGAATCCGAATGGCAATAATACAGAGCTAATTTCCAGCAAAGTTTGCTTTTGGATGCCAGTTCCTTGATACCTCTCGTCTTGTTTGGAGTTGAGTCACTTCCGATGAACAAGTCCGCGTGAAATACGAGGCTAGGCGTCTTTGAATCGGGGAAATGAGGGTGGCCCTTGATCTTTTCCACATCTCAGCGCCCAAAGTCCAGCTCTCCAATTGTACTGCGGACCATTACACGCGAACCAACTTTGTGGCAGACGATTTTATTCGAATATTGCCATTGGTTGCCCCATTGTCAGAGCTCAATCTAGCCAAAAGTGGAGCGTTGAGCAGGGATCGCATGAGAACGGACATGCTGCGAAACACTGCTTCTGATGAACAAGTGGTAAATGGAGGAGCAAAAGCTTGTACGGTCTGAGTGAGACCTAGCGGTAGGGCCAGGTATGCCATGGTTGACGCTACGAATATCCTAGGCAAATATCGGTCTCAACCATTGCCCGAACGTCGTTGACGTGGCTCTCAGCTCACCAGGAAGTGGCAACTGGCTAACATGACAAGGCTATTGCGCACCTGCAATAGTAAGGATGTGATACCTAGCTTGTGCCTCCCCTGTCATAGAGCTCATAGAACCATATAATGATGTACCTTTTCGCAAATTACTTTGATAGATGATACGACGTGCGAGAGTTTCAACAGAAATCGCACAGGAGGTTAGATGCATCCTCCGGGCCAGGGCACGTCTTTCATCCCTCCCTTCCAATTATCATTTCTGCCATCATAATACATAATCTTCCACTGGCTCAGGTCCAACCCTTCCTGTGGCTGATCCAGAGTGAGGATGTTGATGCCGAAAAAGTCGACGACAGTTCCTTCGTACTCGTACTTTCCACTCGAACACACCTGCACTCCACATGTCTTGCAGAAGTATCTATGTACGTCTTTTGACCTGAACTGGTAGTCCGACAGCTCGTCGAAGGATGCAGGAGAGCGCAGCGTAAAGTCGTCAGGGCTTAGGTGGATGCCCGTGTAGCCGGTTTTGAGACAGACGGTGCAGTTGCAGCGGGTTGCGACACGAGGGCCAGGCGGCGACGGAGAGGGGAGGGCGACCTCATAACGCACAAAACCGCAATGGCATGATCCGGTAAAGGTTCTTTTGGAGGGTGAAGTAGCGTCTGCCATTTTGCAATGACACAGTGAACACAATTTTGCTTGCGAAAGAGCTTCAAAGTTATGATGGTTGCCTGCGACATCCCCAACTAGAACTTGCGTGGTGCGGGGGTCTACGCGTTATCGCGTGACGATAACAATACTACCAGGCGCTGACAAGACGAGAACTTAGTTGAAAATTGACATGACGATTAACAGGTGTCGAAAATTGTCCCCCATCTAGCTGATCTCAGACTAGAATTGGCAAATTCTTGAGGCAGACTCTCTCAAAATGTGGCGAAGGCACGCCTCCTGGATTGATGATCAAGGGGCTCTTCGTTGATTAGCACTCTGCACGCTGTGCCCACAATACGAATTAATCAGTGAACCGTCGAAGCTGTTCACAAGATAGGGCGACAACATAAGGTGAGGTAGAGAAGGATTCGAAATAGGAGGCCACAAACAGAGATGGAGGATCAACTGAACGACGTGAACAGGCCCAGCTATTGCTCACGTCGGTAAGAGTTGGGTGATGGAAGGGCGGTGTCTACTCCAGCATCAGAATGGAAGAAGAGAGTGAAAATCCGGGGCAAAATACCATCTGTTCTCGCCACCGAGTGTCGGGCAATACACGGATCGCCGATATTGGGGGGCCGCCAAACCACTTACCCAGTCCGAAACTGGACCGGAAGTACTCACTGTTGGAAACGGCCAGGTTGATGGAGATGGAGGAGATAAGCGGGTTTGTCCTCGGTGCGGGTGCAGGTCCTTTTCATGTGCTTAGGATGAATTCCGAACCCATGCCTAGTTTGAGTTATCGGAGCGAGGAAGTCACCAATTTGACACACTATGCCAAGATTGACAAGCAAGGTGGCTGCGTCTGCGAGAAGATCTCCTCCGGAGATTGTGGCTTGATGGCCAACGCTTTTGGAACTGATGGGAGTCCGGGAAAGGTTGTCAAGGTCGTGGCTAAGATAAGGACCGGGGGGATGGACTTCACTGAGGCTATTCAAAAGGCATTGCGGGGACCCAGTACGGCGAGCGGACGGTCAGTTTGGGCGGAATTTTTGTCATCAAGACGGGCAGGGCGAGACTCTACGTTATGCTGGATCTCAGTAAAAGGCCACTCAAGAGTCAAGACGAGGGAGGAGGTCAATGAGTGGTTAAGATACTTGAACATGTCTGCTCCTTTGACGCGCTTTACAGGATTGATAGATCAGTCGTACAGACTTAAATATTTTATTTGTGAATGTGGGTAGATCTTCCTTTCCATTTATTGCGAGGTGAGCGGTGTACTGCAAAAGCTTGATGAAGCATAGAATAGTCAGCCCCAGCCCCAGCCCTTTGACCCCGTTCAACCTGCTTTTGGGCCCAACACGATTTCCGCAAGGTCAAGTCGCTCACACCTGAATCTGCACAACAGCCATCCGTATCTGCTTCACTCCCTTCCCACGCTTCTCTGTCGCTTGTTGAGGTACCTCCCAGACTTTCGCGGCCTGCGGCGCTTTCTTGCCGACATCATTTTGACATCTACATTTCCTGATGCCTTCGTAAAGTTCCGCGAGTATCTCATCTTCTTCTTCCTCCATAATTGTCTCTAGTACGGCGTCTGATGGCACCGGCGGTGGTGTTATTAACTCTTCATCTTCGTCGGACGAATCACCGTCTGATGGGACTAGGTTTGGAGGAGGACGTGCGCTGGCGGAGATGGTGCGTGAAAGACTTAGTGACGGGTCGTCTGCATCTTCATCATCCTCAAAGGCGTGGTCGTCCGAGTCCCCCGAGTCATTCGTATGAGCCACGTTTGGGTCGGGCGGTGGAGATGGTGCTCGCTTTGTTGGAGGTCTGACTTCCTGCCGCAACGGGCCGGTTGGGCGATCACTGTTGTCCTTGAAGCTCACACGCCGCTCTGTTGATACGTGGTCATCGTGTTTGGGCACACTTTCTCGTTCGTTCTCTATCTCGATAATCCTGCACATAAGCTTATCGAACGTAAATGCATGGCCGAGAATAAAGCGTAGGTTGCGGTCTGGCTTGTCGACTGCCATCTTCAGCTTGCATTGAGCTGTGTGTGCAAGTGTGTATGCCTCGTCGTCCGACATCATAAACGTCTGGTTCGTGAAGCCTAGGCGGGGGAATGGTATCAATTCATACTACAACAAACTGGAGCAGGTAGCACGAATTATACGTGGGCACTTGGTGGAGACGATAATCACAGAAGCCTCTGTGGCGAGCAATTCTTGACACTGGGGTAGACAAGACTGCCGGGAGGTCAGTGTAAATTGTTGAAATCATCACTCATTCGTAATCAACACGATCTTTTGATAACGCGAGCGCTCGTTGTTAGGGTAGCTGGCCAGATCTTCTAGCTTACAAACGGCACAGGCACCACGAACCCAATGAAGACAAAGATCGGCGGCATTTACAAATTCACTAACCCACTCCAGTCAAGGTACGGTTTTATGACGACGTGGATTTCAAGGTCGACCATTTTCAAATTACAATGTGAGTCATATCACAATCTCCTTCAGTACCTCAGTGGTTTCTGTATCGTTGTCGCTAGTCAGGATCCTCACAATACTCGCCATCAACTAACCGTATCCCAGCCTATATTCTGCGGACCACCGACGCTATTGATTACGGATGTTCTGGTAGAGGGCGATTGAGGCGTTGACTTAGTTGAAGAAGGGCGCCGAGATGAGGGGATATCTATGGACAGGACCTGTTACAATGCCATAGGTCTCGATGGCAGTGTGAAGTGAGGAAGCAAGGTGCTTCATTTCGGCTGCGAGGGCTGGATTGAGGGACTGCATGATACCCGCACACGAGGCGAGGTAGCGGGGGAACATCATGTTGGCGGCGACGAAGAGTTGGAAAATTGTCGCGTCGTCCGAGGGCCCGAAGGAGCGGAAGAGGCCTGTTCCGCCTTGGGCGGGGTTACCGCGGCCCGTGTTGGACAATGTCTCCGTACCAGAGGTAGTTTGGCGTATGAAGGTGTAAGGAAGTGGGTTGACCCTGCCGTTGGCCAAGTATGTGCCGATCATGAGGTCGTTGACTACGTTCAGGATGGTTCGAATGGTGTCTGTCCTCTGGAATTGGGAGAAAAAAAAGCAAGGTCGGAGGTAGCGGAGTAGTATTTGGTCGAGACTTCAAGAAAGGCGGCCAAGCTGTTGAGCTCGTACTTCCATTCGGAGACTGAGGCGTTGAAGTATTCCGGCATGGCCGTGTCGTCAATTCCATACGAGTTGTTTGCCGGCGCGATGCCGGACTCAACAGGCGATTGAAAGGCGTTGCAATGCGGTGAGGTGTTGGCATATCGGGTTTGGAGATTTGTAACACCACGATGAAGTGATGCAATTGAACCGTTAGACGTCGAAGTAGTCAACAGGGGCAGGTCAAGACTGTATCTGATTCGCCTGTATTTCGATGAATACAACTTTTGGCTTGTGGGAATTCAAATTTGAAAGACAGAACGAAGTTGGTGCTTGGGGTAGGGGACTTAGCTGACACGAGATATAGTACTGGGGGTAATGTTACTTGAAGCGACGAGGCCAGACCAATACCTTGTGCAGTCTCCGCCGTTATCGGAAGCCATGGCGTAACGGAGAGACCTTAGCTAAGCAAGCAGACGACTTCTCTTGACGACAATGCGGGAATAGATGCGCAAAACGTCCGTGCTTCAAAATCAAGCGATGGGGAGCCCCACCACCGCCACGTTGCCTGCACGGATCATCCCTTAGCTTCAGCCGAAGACGTCAATCATGACAGCCCAATCTCATCGACACGACCCATTGTGGGCTCATAGGTTGTAGTCTGTTAGAGATATTGTACCTTTCTGCTAGACTTTTTCCCTCGTGCTCCTCTCGCTTCTCTCCAAGCCCTTAGAACTAGCAAGCTTTACCTGATTTAGCTGGCTCTTTCTCAAAGAAGCAGGGAAGTGAGTAAGAATGATTGCGAGGTGTAGGTTGAGCATCCAGCCATCTAGGCCACCACTGTCATTGCCTCAATCTCCGACCAGTGAATCTGTCGTAGTAGTGGTTTTGCAGGTCTCTTCCGCATTATATTCCGTCGCGTCAGACTAGTTGCAGGCTCGGCAGAGCCGCCCAGAAATCACCTCTCCTACCGGGTTCAGCGCTGGATATACGGACCATAAGGAAGTCGGCCGGTATGGCTCTTACGGAATGTTGTCATAGCGTAGAGCAACATGTGATGTAAGAAGAGCACCTCTGCCCAAGCAATGAATACCGTAGTCGTTGCAAAATATGTCGAACTAGGGTGCTCCATGTTTGGTGTTGATGCAAACACGTAATCGACCAGCTCGATTCTTCCCATTCCGGGCAACACTTCAAATTTTGTCCAACACTAGCTCCGCATCTCAAGCACCTTCAGACTTGGCTGAATTAGCGTGGTTGGTGGAAATTGCCGGCAGAACGGAAGGGGAATGAAACTCGGTTGGCTCACAAATATTAACCTGTACCTGGTCGCAGAAGATAGAGATATGTAAAGTTCTGTACCAGAACATGGCAGCGCAGCAAATGTCGTGGATCACATAGTGATAGCAATAACTGACTATTGTCTGTACTGCTTGATTGAATCCAGGTTTGTTTGCTTAGAGCCTGTGTTGAAAGCATCAGCAAGGACAGTGCTGACGCGCCGAAATGTGTGCTGTTGTGTGATTAGCACTGGTGGGCAACAAACCAAGCCGTTGACTATTTGATCGGTAGAACCCGGGACCTGGAAACGAAGTCAAATGGACGGCCCGAAGCTTATCCAATTGGTCGAACGCAATCTTAGATGCATGCAATCCACGTTTCGGAGGATAAGGGTTCCCTCAAGGGTCTGGGACAGGAGGCGACCTGAATGGAGATATTGCATTAGTTAGCACGCCCGAGTCATCGCCTTACACAGTACCTCCTGTGGCGTGAGAACGGCGGCGGAAACCAGTCGGTGTGATTTTCAATGCAGCTGAGACCACGTGGAAAATGTGACGGGATGGCCCTTGCCCCTGCTTTAGTCCGGCCCCGCCATTTCAATTTTGTGCCACACTGGGAAAATACCAAAGCACGAGGCGAATTTGCTGTCGATGAATGGGTCCCTTCTTTTTACGTGAGACATGGGCATCGAGTTGTACGAGACACGAGCAATCTTCCATTCGGGTCGTTCTTGCCTGACTTATCATTGATCGTATACAGACCCGTGGTCTCTAGTTTCAATCATGAAAGCGAAGACTGCCTACAAGGGTTCTTGCTCATTTCAAAGATGGCATTGACGAAGTGCTGGTAGTAGTTCTCTGATAGCTTCATGGCGGTAGACGCTTCGGATTTACTGGTCGGAATGTTCGTCGGGGTCTTTTGAAGCCCTAAAACCACCTCTACGGAGTGTCCGTAGTAGTCCTCTTGCAACTCCAATCGAAAGGCCGGGTGATTCTTTGTGGCTGGCTTGGTCTTTCCAGAACTTCAATTGTTCTTTTTCCGAGGTGGGGCATTACAAGCGAAAACGGAACGCCACAATCCGAAAACACGAGGTAAACACGAAACACAAGTGGTACAGTACAACCATTCTGCATTTAGCAGCTGTAAATGAAACTCGCCTCTTCAGTACCGCAGGTCCGAAAAAGCCAACTTGTCAACTAGAACAGAAACACCATCAAATAACATCGTTGTTGATATCGTCATATTGTGGCGATCTAAAAAGGACCTTGCACATTCTGAAACTGATCGACAGGGACATTGTACCGAGGTTTTGACTTGGGTTGGTTAGAGGCCCTTATGGGGGGGTCGTTTTCCGCCACCCTTTCCCAGGCTTGAAATTCCGATGATTCAAGAGTCATCCTTGCAAGGAATTTGTAACTTGGCGAGGATGTTCGTAGCTTCGCTTATCATGCACTTCGTGAGATGACGCTGACGCTGCATCACGCTCATAAGCTGCATGCGGGCACAATCCTTCAAACATGGGCATCGGACATTTTGGCAGTGAACATGGTGCTCGAGTCTCGAGCAAACGGCAATGCTGAGGTGTCGCACAAAGCTGTTGGGTTGATTGTGGCCTTTACCCTTGAAAATTGTAACCAACTATTCCAAGTACCGTGACGGAGTAACCTTGCCCGGACGCGCATTGGGAAAAAATGGGCTTTCAGGTTCTGAAAGGCTCGTTAGGACGAATAGGACAAACACCCACACCCCCCAAACATCAGCTGCCAGGTTTAGCCACCAGTCACCACTTTTTCCATTAGCCAACGAGAAAGGCTCCGTCCTCGTGACACGTTTTCGTCACAACTCGACTTTTCACGTTTGCCCGGCAACATGGAATGTCTTGACAAGTAAACGCTTCCGCTAAATCCGAGTCAGCACCTTTTCCTGTCAGGCTGAGCAGGTCCAGCGCTGATGCACGATGATGAGTTGGGCGAAACGCTAATCCCTGATTTTTCGCACAAGAAACATTACAGGTCACCATAATTATATCGAAGATCACCACAACGGCCTTTTCTGGTCACCATCCGCCCTGTGCACCAGATCCCATTACTTATTTCTGAGTTCTGCTTAGATCCTGCAGAGGGCCGCAGGCGACCAGGGGTTTCAAATCTCTGCTGACCGTTTCGCCCAGTTCCAGCGTCCTGGTAGCCTAGCTCTAGCCCAGGGGGTGCCTTGTTCCCACGAAAACCCCGAGGCAGACTAAAGTTTGTAACCTAGACACCAGGACCCACACTCGCCTTGTTCTGCCGTCACTGTCAATTTTTGGAAATAACACTGCAACAGTAGGGAGGCTGAAGCCTCGAGGATAAGTATTCCACCATGTCCCGTCCCTTGTAGGAACTGTTCAGCCTTCCCACGTGCTTTTCCATACTTTCTGACCAGCAAATTGCTTTAATCCCTTTCTCGTGCCCATCTTTACAACATCTCAGCGAGTCCACAACTCCCTTCCCCTGGCCGTAGCCCAAAGCAGACTATTGCTTTCATATCGGAAAGATGCCCTACTATAACCCCACCAAAGTGCCTCCCTGCCCTGGTATGTTGTATATCTCGGTGGACTGTTTTGTTTAGAATTCGAGCTTACCATTTCAAAGGCCCACCTCCATCTAAGCCATTACCTCCACTTCCTCGATAGAGTCTGCAACGACTTTGCTACTCTCGGATATCTACGCCTCCACATTTTAGCCAAGATCATGACTCCTTCTACCGGCTGGACCGACAACCTTGGACCAAGGTCCCTCGATGACTCTACAATGCCAATTGCTCTCACATCTCCGCGCAAACACACCGGCAGGCAAATAGAACGACTGCGGAGTTGCAACCCCGCGTAGCTACTGCAAGGCTGGAGGCCTTGAGCTGCTTGCAAGGCTGGATGCTCGCCCTGCCTGGGTTGTGGGCGCTTTACGACACATGCGATACAACCTATTCATGCACGATGTGTTGTCAAACCGACCCCACATGGTCATCCCTCGGCCTCATCCCTGCTTTCTTACTGGCAATTCGAAAACATAATGGATCTCGTCTTCCGGAACGTCTTTGTGTCGACTCTCCGGCACGTCATCTACCCCGACTTATCTCGATCTTTCCTCACCTAATGATTAATAACGCCTTCTGGCTTGGGCAAAGCCCAATCGGCAAACTCTTGGCTGATGGGGTTACCTCTGAAAGCCCCTCAGCCCCTCGCTCACACGGCCTGGAGCAACGCCACCAAGAGAGGTGTTCCATACATCCTGTCACTACCCCTCCGTGTATCTGATCGTTTTGATGAAGGCTCTGGATTGTCCACATCTGTACCACTATTACTCACCGTCGTTTTGTAATCTTGTATTACTAGGAATGAAGAGCTATGACCTTCAGATCCGAATTTAGCGGGCTTTACCACTGCTCTTGTTAATGCAGCAATCACGTTCCGATGGCAGTCATTCTGTATTTATACGATCTAGTTGTGGCTTTGTATGACCTAATGTTGATACTACTTTTAGTCCATCGATTGCTTTTAACCTTTGCCGAAAGTAACTGAAGCGTGAGACTCATCTCCGTCGTACCATACTGTTGAAATAATCGTAATGTAAGGTGGACGCTGGCCTATAAGGGAAACTGGGTGGGAGATAACAAAGAGCCCTATTGGCACTAATTCGATGCATCTGTTCTTCCAGCCTTTTTCCCGAGGGCATTTGGAACTTCACTGTAAAGGAGCCTCAGAAGCAATTGTAGCCTGATCTAACCCCTCCCCAGCCCCTTCCATGCGCTAATACGAATCCCACGAGGGTGATCCTTTCGCTGCCTCAGTGTAGTCCATTGACTGTGCGCTGGGCCTACCTTGACTTTTGACATCCTTACACTGCTTAGCGGCGGCAGCCAGCAAGAACACGAGTAGGGCGCATAAATGACGCACTTCCTTCGACAATGCCTTGCTCCACACCTAAGCAATCACTTCCAGCAGGCCTCGTCTCCTAGAGAGAATGCACACCGCTGAGGACACCCTCTCTACACCTCGACGGAGTTTGGTTGTATGAGCGCCTCCACAATTAAATTCCCGAAAGAGGCGCACCAACTCCCGGAGATCTCGTCATAATTTGGGAAGCTTATCCCACTTTTCAGGGTTTGGTGAGGCACAACAGAGAGATTACGTCTAATTGCATGTGCCAAGTTTCCATGATTGCGCATCCTTCAATATACACAGGTGCGCGCCTGTAGATTCCTTGCCGCGGTCATGAGGCTTTTTGCTTCCAATTGTGCATACATTCATTTGTGATGTACAGCCTCTCGTTGAGTCTTATCGGCCTCTCGTATGCCAGCATCCTGGCCGCGGCCCAAGGCACCATATCCCTCAGCCCGCCCGCTGCAGTTCCCTCCGGCGCATCCAAAATCCTCAGTCCATCGTTTGGTGAGCTGCGCCTCTCGACATACACTCCCCGACGTTCAGCGAGCTCATGTAGAGTCTTCTAGCTGGGTTCGGCATTGAGCCATCCAATCTTTTCAGTTTCACGGGCGCCGATCAACCCAATCAATTGTGATTCTGCACAACATCCAACACTTCATTTGGACATAATGCTAAGAGTTCGGAAGGTCAATAAACTTGCTGCAGAATCTCGCAGACTATACCGGCACACCGCCCCATCTGCGAATTGGAGGAAACACTCAGGTACATGCTGTCGCCGTATGCCCATGATTCTGAGCTGAAAGAGGCTGGCCTCCAGGATAATCTCATATACCAATCGAGCTACAATCAATGGGCTCGTGAAGTCAACCCAGACTCTGTAGCACCAAATGGCGCCTTTAAGCCTGACGAGTACATCTTCGGACCGCGCTTCTTTGATGCAATAGAGCGATTTCCTCAAGGAACGCCGATCACTTATGGTATGGAACAAGGCGCTACTACAGTGGTAATACTGCATTTTGCTGACTTTGTCAGGGCTCAACCTTGCCTATGAACAGCCCGACTACCTTTCGCGAATCGTTGAGCAGGCCGGTGTCGCCAGATCGATGTTGAAAAGCACTAATCTGGTCTCCTTTGAAATTGGCAACGAGCCAGGTACATCATGATGTTCAATTTCGGGTGTATCATACTTATGATCGACCAGATCTATACCAGAAGAATGGGTTCAGAAGCGGGCCATGGGTGCGGTGCTAATTTCGAACATGTGCCGCAGGTCCACTGACCATTGTGGTTTCAACAGGATGGGTCAACGTATACGCAAGAATGGCTTCAGCGGGTTCGTCATATGGAGTCTGCGTGCGGCGATATCACTAACATGCACAGGCTTCCGCAATTTGGATCAACGTACTGAAAGGCAACGGCTCAAGAAGCCAATTGTATGCATCATACTTCACCCATCGTCTCTGTGAATGTCAAGTCCTAACATTGCTCTAGCTTCGAGCCAGGCACAACCGCTTCCACTATAGGCAACTCTTTCGAGATCACAGACTTGGTTGACGATGGGATCACTGTCAATGCAAATGGAACCTCCACGTCCTATGTTGCCGGGTTCAATCAGGTACGTAGTTCATCTCGACATCAGCATGAGCGGTTGGGCTGATGGATGATTTGCAGCATGACTACTACTACTATATCGTAAGACATCAACCAGCCATGTAACAACCCGCCAATATTGATCTATCTCCAGGGCGTTTCCACATATACATTAACATTCCAGCTTTTTACAGACCTCTCGACAGTAATAGATCAGTTTTCAGCATGGACCACTCAGCTTGCGCAAGCAAACACGTCTGGCTATCCCTACTTCCTGCGTGAGATGGGCGTTGTTGGGTAGGTACAAGCTTTCTGCCGCTACATTGCGATCCTCACTGATGGCTCCCAGACCAATTGGATATGCTGGAATCACAGACACATTCGCGGCATCACTCTGGACACTGAACTTCTTCCTTTATGCTGCCTCGATTGGTATCTCGTCAGGTACGATCTAATCTGCCACGAGAACCTGATAACCCGGTTGCTGACAAGGGATCCCTTGCATAGTACAAATGCACATGACTGATAATGTAAGCGATAGGTTGTACTCTTTCAGTTCTCAAGCTAACACAATATAGAGTAATGCTTCCGCATGGCAACCCATTGCATATCCACCATATTCTCCAGCGCCGTTTGTCCGACCCAAGTAAGCCGGCACTACCCCTCCCGAAATTATCCCTCTGTTGACGATTTACCAGCTACTACGCATGGGCGGCTATGACCCAGATCATCGGCAAAGGCTGCGCAACCCAAGTCGCACCACTCCTATTGACCGGCCAGCCTCCCGCCTACATCAACCGCATCGTCGGATACACGGCCTACCACCAAGGCCAGCTCGCCACCATCGTCCTGATCAACACAGCCATTGCCAATGTGTCAGAAACGCCCAAGAACAGCCTGACCATCGACCTCTTCCTGCCTAACTTCGCCGGCAAGACGCTCTACCTGTCCTACCTGACCGCCGCCGGTGCCGACGCCAAACATGGCACAATGTGGAACGGCACGAGCTATGAGCAGAGCGGCGACGGCACGCCGACCAAAGTCAACAACACCATCCACACAGCCGTCGTCGCCAGCAACGGCACCGCGACACTGACGCTGCGCGACAGCCAAGCCGTCGTCGCCAACATCGGCTCCTACGTCGGCACCCACCCGGCCAACAGGACGGCGTGTTCGGCCCTGGCGCGCACGGTTCCGGATGCCGCGAGCGAGGTGTCGACGGGCATAGGCAGCGCGTCCTCGTCGACGCAGTCATCTACGGCGTCGTCGTCGTCCATGAGGCTATCGTCGTCATCGTCGACATCCATCCTCACTGCATCAACGTCGATGATGACGGCGATTATGGGTTCGTCCTCGCCGACCGCGGCCGCGACCTCCGTGACCGGTGCGTTCGCCAAACAGTTTTTGAAGTTCACGCTGACGACGATGGTTGTGCTGGTCATTACGCTGTTCCTCTAGGACGATCATCAGCACTGGCATACTGTTATGCGTCTCACACGACATTGGATTGAAATGGACACGAATAAACACATATGATTGCGATCTGTATAACTCCCTCTCTTTGCACATACTTTTTTGGCATAAACGATTGAATTTTTGGGCAAGTTGTTTTTCCCCCCAAGATCTAGATATGATATACGAAGTAAGGCAGTATGATATACAATGTACATAATCTATCATTGGCCACGGTTGAGTAAAATAGAATGATATACATACACAATCACCGCTACAACTTTTGAGCAAAGCAATTGTTGAGGACAGTTAGGTTGCACTTCAACCATGAATGAAATAAACAGGATGGGATTACTCTATTTGCAAGTAAACCGCCCATCGCAAACCGTGTTTAGGTTGCTCGTTGATCCTGAACGCCCATGACCGTTGCCCATTGTTTGAATAGCAATACAATCTAAGCACGACTCGGGGTATCTTTTTTTCTCTCAATGCTTTCTTGCTTTTCGTCCGTAGCTTTACTTCCCGCCTGCGCATCGCCCATCCTATTTCCTACCAGGTCCAATCTAACTTACAACAAAGCCGCAAGTCCCAAACAAGCCGCTCCAGCCACACCCATCACCGGCACTATTCCCACCACCACCGCGTTCGCAGCACCAGTGCCCGTCGCGCCCGCCGCACTCGCCGTCGCGCTGTTGATCTCGCTCGAGACGCTCGCCCCGATGGAACTCGCGGCTGAACCTAGGGAAGCGGTCACTGAAGCCGCGTTGGAGCCGATTGAGGATGTGGCGGAGTTGATTTCAGATGTGATGGAGGAGAGGAGCGTGGTCTGCGAGCTGAGGGCAGTGCCGGCGACGGAGGTGAGGGATTGGGCGTCTGAGATTAGGGAGGAGAGGGCGTCGGATTGCGCGAGGGTGGTTGAGGTGGTTGTGATGGCGAGGAGGAGGATGGTGGAGGAGGAGAGTGAGAAGCGCATGGTGGGATTAGTTGGGAGTTGAGTTTGTTTGGTGGTTTGCTTCTCTTTGCTGTCGTGGGGGTGAGGGACGGGTGGGTTGAGGTTTGGTTAGTTGATTGAAGATGCTTCGACTCTGAGGGATTGGTGAGATGGGCTCTTTAGAGTAAGTGTAGTACAGTGTTTGAAAAGTTGATTGCGTAAATGCCAGGGGTAGATAGTTCTTTTTTCTGACTTGAGGGACATCATCAGGGCAGGAATGACGCGAGCTTTTCCTGCGCCCCTTTGCTAAGCCTCATTCGTGCGACGCAGTAGCATGCTCGGGCCGTTACAAGTTCCTGGTGACGCATTTCAAGCACGAGTTAGTCAGGTGTTTTCAACATTTCGTTGCCCACGGAGATCTGCAGGGGGCGGTGCAGCTCGGTACTCAACAACGGCGAGAAGGGGGATGCCATGAAAACAGGTTTAGGAGGACTGCTGTACCTGCAGTAGTTAGTGCGCCACGTTGTTCCCGGCACCCCCACTAACGTCCTGACCAATTTCTATCAAGGCCTCAACATTTAAACCTCAACAACGGTGTCACTAATTGATCCTAAAAGGCCTCCAATCTTCCACATCCACTCGGTCCAATCTGGCTTTCATCCCCTTTGCTATACTCCGTATCACTCAGCTTATTTACCACTCCCTGCTTTCTCCCTCCTTCCCGAGGCCATGGAATATCAGCGCCAGGCTAGAATCCTTCCATACTTCGGCTTTCTTGTGCCTCGTCTCAAGCATTGTCCAGAGCAAGGAATGCTTGCGGAAGAGGCAATCGAAACGGCCGGCAGCGTTAGCCGGACCCACCGGACGTGGATATAAGTCTCCACCGTGCCCTATCTGGCCAGGAACGGTCACAGTACTAACGCTACGGATGTGATTGGTCATGGATGTGGCGACGCTTTCCATCAATCATGTATCCACAATGCGGTTTGTGGACAGTGACATTGAGGTACTTCTACTTCCATGAGCGGGCGAATCGCTGCAGCCAAAGCTGTGCATGGCGGACAAACTCTATATTAGTGGGATTAGTAGAGCTACCATTCGTGTACACTCTATGTAATCTCTGTACAATGACTACGAAAGTTAGGTAGGTGGTGCCCGTAAGCCCAAGTTGAAATGAAAAGCCGTAGCTTCCATCTTCGACGCAGTAGGAGCCTACCTGACTCTTTCCTCACTGCTCTTGAAGCAATGTTCCCAACGAACCCTCAGCCAATGGCTGGGAGCAATTCGCTTTTCCATGAGCTGCGCCGGCCAATGTCCTCGGATTCAACGGGCCGACAGAGGCATCCACGAAAATCCTAGCTTCCTGGATACAACATCTCAATCGCAGAAAGAAGCACCCTGTCAATTCGAGACGAAGACTATGAGAAACGACGCTTGCGGAGAACAAAGTATATGAGTATCACGAACTTTCGGCCAGTTGGTCGCGCAGAGAGAAAGATACTGTAAGGAGTCCCAATAGATATGGAAGACTGAACCGACTGTCAAGATCGGGATGCCCTGGCTGTTTAAAAGGTGTGATCATGATTGTTCTTGACTCGAATGAGGTCAGCCGCATCGTCGTAATCGACTTAGCGAATCGTCAATTTAGTCGCTGCCCTAGCAGAGCCCATTGGTTGAATGCTACCAAATCAAATCAGCACCCCAACAGGCCTCCCAAATGCCAGGCCTCCGAAGCTTGTTTCAACACCCAAAGCCTGTGTCTTAGTCGTCCTTGTATCTGCAGCGCCAGTACATAGGGGCGCATGCGCTTCACCGCTAAATTGTATATGGTGCTCGTTGCTCATGCGACCGATACCTGCTCACCTGTTTTGAAGAGTCTGGACTGAACCACGAATTCGCACCCAACCGAAAGTGTCCACGCAGGGCAACCCAATCAATGAGGCGATAAATTTCGCCAAACCCTAGTTGGGGCGATCTGAAGGACATAAAGCAGGAACATCGTCCTTCAGCGCAAGGAGCTTCTCCTCTACTCCAAGAGAATCCCGGCAGGGCACAATGTTTCCATTTGGAGCGTTTATCGAATATTCGAGAAAATGATCTACTGTCAAGCAAGTTTCGACATGAAAAACCCATTTGCGAACACCAAAGCGAAATGATTAGCCACATAAATCATAAGCTCTCCTCCAGTCTTTCGAGTACTCGCTATTGGCTTGGCCCATGGGATGAAAAGCACACTTTATTTCATCACCATCACTTCCGCAGTACCTCATTTCTGTCACCGCTCCATGAGCAAAGCACAGACCCTGGCCGAGCTCTAGAGACTAACCCATAAAGTGACAAACTAATGTCTTGACCGGAGAGAGCTCTGAATTTAGCTCTATTTTCCGACGAATCTCCTCAGTGACTATCGTTCCTTGCATGCCTGTGACTGGCTCAGTCCGAATGGCCAATATCAGTGCTTCTGATCTCATTCACATTTTCATCAATGGATCCTAGCAGTCTAGAAAATCGCATCGGTGTGGTAATGGACCACACCATTCGCAAGTCACAAGGAACCTTACATGCACGGCCGTGGCGCCTTTCCGATGGGCCACTGTCCTCCTGATCCCTAAGACCTTGCATTTCTCCCTGCGTATGCAGTAGAACAAGAGACTGAGATCCAAGCTTATTGGGTATCGTGCCATGCCGCATTGCAGCCACCAATGGTGCTCGATGCACTCTGGAACACTTCTCCTCTGTCCTCTTTCGCCCCGCCGTCCCTTTTTAACGCAACAGATGCCTTTCGCCTTCAGAACTCCCTTCACTGGAACTTTCCCCCCTCAGAGCCTTGTACAATTCAGCCGTAGCACAAGAGCCTCTCGCAGTGAACCGTATAGAGTGGGTCCAAATCCTTGTCAGACCTGCAACATGCAGAGGAGGTATGAATTTGCCCCGCAAAACTATGACGGCCAGATCCTACCAGACAGTGTAACGGACGAAGAGCTGTCCTCCCAATCCCGACAATGCCTTACTCCTGCCAAAGCACCCTTGTCTTCAGAAAGACTCCCTAGCGCAACAATAGCGCCGACAAATCGATCTCCTCCGAAGCGTGACCAACGCTCACGCCGCAAACCTCAGAATCACAAACATTACAAAAGGGAGCGAGATAACACTCGGAACAACCTTCGTGTGGACGAAGGAGCTTCGAGTACTCCTGGAAGCTCCGCGGTTAGCCCTGCTACTTCTCTAACTAGCACAAACAGCAGGGCTAGCAGAGGTGGGCGGCAAAAAGGATATCGCCTTCCGGAACAAGACAGAAGAAACGCCGGAGGTGTCCGCCGTCAAGTTGCATGCTTTCGATGCTGGAGCTTGAGGGAGAAGGTTGGATCTACATCTCTGCCGGTATCCGCCAAGCTGAGGCTAATTGTTGGGCAAAGTGCACATATGGACATTCTCCCTGCGAGAATTGCAGGAGGGTCGACGAGCACAGCAAATTCCGGCATTGGATGACTCCTTGTAGTTTCGGAAGACTCGAGGAACGATACGAGTGTATGCTGCCGTGTGAGTTACCTACCTTTGCAAACTAGAGAGACGACTGATCAGTCAAGCATCGCTGGCAACTCAGGTTAGCGTATCAAACATGCGTGCTTTCTTGAACCAACACATCAGCGGACCCTCACGGCCATTCTTACTTCACTTGTCTATTGGCTTCGGAGAGCCATGGATTTTCTGGGCAGTAGAGATATCCCCGGGAACTCATGAGCTTCACCAAATGTTTGGCTTCCATCAGCACGTAGACGTCGAGCACCACGATGTTTGCCCTTTCCCGTTAACCAATCCACCGGTGATACCCATCTGGATCGACCCCCCGCAGATGCTTATCAACATCGATTGCTGGCTTGACAACATGATCGGAGACCCGCAGGTTGGCTGGCAGAACCACTGGTTCCCGTCTCCATCCCAGGTTTGGCAGTTGAACATTCTGCTTGGCATCTGCGAATATTACCAAGGGCAGAAGCCTACTTCGGGTAAAATTGCGACAACAGCCCATCAAACCCTTCGATGGGCACTGAAAATGTCCGTTCTCAATTATGTCCTAGGCCATGCTTTCCTTGTGCCGCACGACAACGTTGGTACACTCTTTCAACAGCTGGAAAATCCACACTTCAGAACACAGCTGTCTCACCAAAAAGTCTGCCCTCGAGCAGCGAACAAGCTCGTGAAGATGATGGCCTTTCCAGTAATGCGTGTAGTGACAGAGAGAACATTGAGCGGACTCCACGAGCTTTTCCGAGCGAATGTGCACCTGGCCGAATTATGGGATGTAGTATTCAGCGTCGTCTTCTTGTGTTTGATAGTCGTTAGCAGCACTAAAACGTCATTGTTCCAGCTAGCTTCCATATCCGCGGCAAAAAAAGACGCATCTTTTAGCAGAGAGGAAGCTGCCTCCAAGGCACAAACCATGGAAACAGAATTCGTTGACCACATTATTGGTATGTTCCACGACAAATTCCATACACATAGCAACAAAGGCTTCAATCCTCTTGAAGGACTGGGCAATGCGGGACAGCCATCTTTCTCCCCGTTTGCGGCCTATATCAAGACAATGACGGAAAGGCATTGTGAGTCACCTCATCCTAAATGTTATGAACGTTGGGCCTAGACTGATCCAAGTCCCAGACTCAATTACTTCGACCTATGATGTCTGCAATTTTGAAAGATTGCTTCAGCCTCTCCTTCCAAAATATGAAAGGGTTGGGATTTGAGTGCGGTAAGTTGACGCAGCCGGAGTTTCTTTGGGGCAAGCGGAAGCAGTCAGCCCAACTTGGAGGGGCTTCTAGCGTTGAGGTGTGGCGTCAACAGGATAAACCTCTCCTATTCCGGCCTCTGGGAAAAAGTTCTCGGAAAGTTTGCTAACTCAAGCTGGTCAATTGTGCGGAGCCTACGAAATTGAAGAAGCTGTCCCCGCTCTACAAATACTCCAAATTGCATAACCTCGGGAAAATGTGACAATCTCAACAAAGGACATCTGCATCATGCGCATTTGGGGAGAGACCCCACAGTAGAAGTTGTGGAGGGGCTTTCCAATTTGTACACGTCAGCAATCGCCGGCATGCACACCCCCCTTTTGTCAGGCCCGATAGCAAGCCTGAAGCTTCAGATTACCCCGCCCTAGCTGCTTTCGATACTAAAGCGGACAGAAGTCGAAATTCTGGGTGTTGCTATTGGCTATAGTAGCCATTTGCTAGACAATTGCTAATGCACACTTGCAATTGGAGTTGACAAAGGGGGTGTACTGTGAGCTTGCGGCGGATCAATTCACCGGTGCCAAGCATCTCTCAGCTCTCCCCTGTTGGGAACGCATGGCCCTCAAAAGCTGCACATTCCTGCCTTCAAACGCCGTTGTACTTGTAACAAATTCTATTGAGAAGGGCTCGCGCCCGAGAATCATGTCTAAATCGCTTGAATGATTTACAATTACTGCGTCCTCAATGTGCCTCTACCGCTAAACCAGGCGGTACCGTTTCCCACACATGCCTGTGTCTGCCTCTGCTGCCCCTCAAAGTCTTCTTTTGGCCAGTCGTTAACACCGTTACTCATCAAGCCTAATTCTCGGTTAATGAGCGTTCAAGTCACATTCGAGTCTTACTTACGCAAAGTCCATTCTATGCTCGCTTTCTCTTGTACACGTCGTTCGTTCTTCAACTCCGTTGTCCCCATGCTACCAAAGTCAGGGGAAGCCTTGCCTCTTCTTAGTGGGCTACGACTGCTTACGTTCTTCGGGGTTTGGTTCCGGTGGACTTGTGGCGCCTTGTTCCGCGCCCATGTTGCAAAAAGGTGGAGCTCCTGAAGACATATTTTGATTGACGATCAAGAGAAAGGATGGAATCGGGAATGCCACGTGAGAAAAGACTTCGTTTGGGATTTCGTTCAAGCAATCGTTCAAGCCTGTTAAGAGATGGATCGATCGGGTGGCCGAGGATGTCTATATACTTCCCATCGTTGAGCACCGCCGAAAGGCAACTGTACCGCCTCGCTTTCAACGGAACCCTCGCAAGCTAGCACTGGAGAAGAGGCAACCATACGGCTGGTATTGATGAGAGTAGGAAGTTCAACGTCGGCGGATAGAGGCAACCAAGAGTCCGGAATACCGTCGCTACTAAAGTGCCCGCGCAACTTTTGGCCAGGCAAAAGTGGCGAGTTTCTGACGTATATTTCAGGCCGACGCAATAGCACAGCCGACAGTATAGCCACCTTTTGAGGTTGCGGCTTGACGCGGTGGATCCAGATGCTGGAAGTCCTCGCTAAGTTTGAGAAGGAAAAACCGCCAGCAATGTAACCCCTTTTGAAGCACACGGAATGTTCCTTCAGGCCTCTCAGGCTCCATACGGACGCTCCAGGCCGCTTCATGCTGGCTCCGTTGGCCGATGTTATGCCAAACAGGTTACCTGGGACCAGGGAGCGCCTGGTATTAGATACCGCCTGCGAAATTTCCGCGCGCCCTTTTTGCCGCCGAAGCGCCCCTCAGCCCCGCAGAACGCCTGGGCCGCTAGAAAAATATCTTCCCGGATCCACACAGACGGAATGCCTTACAAAAGGGGGCAAGACGAAGTAGTGTTGAGATTGTTCAAATCGAAACAATACGCCCACTGCCAGTGGGTCCGAGCAGCACAGCCTGATGGTCACTTTTACGGCCTCAGCCACAACTACGCAGGGCGTTCAAATCACAGGTTCTACAAGCCTGGCAAGGCCCAAGAAATCCGTTACGGCGACTTTTCTATCGGCAGAACTCACCGTGGAGCTGTATAAAGGTTTGAAAAGCTAGAGCGCTTTCACCCTCTACCAGAACTGACCTTTGGCTGGAAATTATGGACCACCTAACTCCGGAGATGCTGTTAGCTCCACATACTGCTAAATGATGCGAATCTACGCTTCACCGAAATGCCGCTCATGGGGCAAGCTCCTAGGTCCGGAAACACGGTGACTGCTGCGCCCTCGACCTTCCTCGCCACGACCGGAGATTGCAATTTCTCGGCTGGATCGTGAGGCGCTTTAATTCTTGCTCACCGCTCGCATTTACAAGGCAACCAGGCAGCCTCCGACAATGCCCGAAAATTAGGCAGCTCTGGTGAATTCACACGATCACTTGATCACGAAATCGTCGCGGCGACCAAAAATAGTCGTCCGTCTCAGTTTCCTTTGCAGGAAATCAACTCGGCATTCAGTTGATGTTGCGCCAGGCTGGATCAACAATCGGCACGCCAAGCCTTGGTGCTTAGTCATCCGAAATCTCAGATCAAACATTCGTGCATTCGAAAGGCATGAGGACGTGGGCCTGGAAAATCAAGAAAGCTGGGAGCTGTTGTGGAATAATTGAAGGTGGACGTGGAGTGAGCCCTGCCGATCTAAGGAAGAGTCCCTACTCTTGCATGTGCATCGGACCGCCCACAACTGCCATGCTGCATACCGAATTGGACCTCGAGTCTGGAGCTCTTGTACGGACACATTCGTACAGAGACGTACTTGCGGACTCTTCCCACAAAACCCTCCGTTGGCCTGCAACATAGACGTCGCTTAAAGACTAGCCCCCGGGCAGACATTGGATAGCAGGCAGCCGAAGAGGACTAACGAAGCCGAGGGAACGAGCGGTAACACATTGGTACTTTCTGGAACCTTGCCTACCGTCCTACCAGTAAGAAACATCTTTGTACCAATTCCAGGGGACTCTCAATTTGATCGCAACGGTACAAGTCATTTACCGTCAAGCCTCTGGCCTCTTGTCTAAGATTCACGGTGTGAGATCACGTGAAGGCTCTCCAGCAAACTTCGAGTGTTTGATCACCTGGCCGTCCCTAAGAAAGGTCTAACGTCGAGGGAAGCAAATGACCTTAACCCAATCGAGTGTTAGTTCCAGCCTCCTTGTTTCGCCAGTGACACCTCTCTGTACCTCTGTAGTAAGGAACCCGACGCTGGCCAATGACAAATACATGGTCTTCAGACGCCCCATTCCGACTTCTACAAGTATTAGGCAATTGTCGAATTGATCCCCAAGAGAAGTGCTCTTCCTGTCCTTATGTTTTTCTGCAAATGGTTGTGCTAACTCATTTAACATCTCGCAAATTCCTTTCAGTCCCTCCAATTGCAAGATACCATCCACCGCCTGTTCTTCCAGCATCAACACCAAAAAATATCCATCAATTCTGGCTCCTAATCTCAACACCCTTCTCCGCTGGCGGAATTACGTCATCCTCCTTCTTCCCCTTCAGGGTTGGCAACTCCTCCATCGATGTCTTGATAATGGAGATCGCCCTATCGATCTCCTCTTCCGTAATCACCAGTGGCGGAGCCAAGCGGATGATGTTCTGATGTGTAGGTTTTGCCTTCGACCCGTTAGCAATTTCATTACCCTTTAGATGCGCAATTTTCAGGGCGCGACCAACCAGGAGTCCCTTTGTCTTCATCAACATGCACAAATCCCAAGCACTGTGTCCATTTGTCTTTGATTCGTCGATGACGATCGCGTTCAGTAGACCCTTGCCGCGGATAGTGGTGATCATCGGGTTGTTGATATCTCTCAGACCGGCACGGAACTTCTGCCCCAGTATCTCGGCACGTTCGACCATCTTCTCGTCCCGGACAATCTCAAGTGCGCGGATTGCCACGGCACAGCCAAGCGGGTTACCGCCGTATGTGGAGCCATGGGTTCCAGGCTCGACGGTGAGCATGACATCTTTGCGGCCGAGAACACACGACACCGGGTACATTCCTCCAGACAGGGCCTTGCCAAGCAAGATTAAATCTGGCTTTATGCCGGCCCATTGGTGACAGAGCAACTTGCCAGTTCTCGCGATGCCCGTCTGGATTTCGTCGCAGATCAGAAGAACATTGTGCTTGTCGCAAAGGCCACGAATTTGGGTGAGGTAGTCCTCATCTGGCACAACAATCCCAGCTTCACCTTGAATTGGCTCAACGAGGAAACCAGCAATCTTTTCTCCATGCGCCTCCATGGCTGTGCGTACGGCCTCGACGTCATTATAGGGTATCTGTTTCTTCGTTTTCGGGCAGATACTGCCCACATTTGGAAGGTATGGTCCATAATTGTCTCGCGATTCTGGGTCTGTCGACATAGAGATGGCTGCGAACTACATTCTAGTCAGTGCGAGCTCACATTCATGCTCTCACACATACCGTCCGACCATGGAAATTCTCCGCGACACATAGTACAATTGCTTCATTCTGCGGAATTTTCTTGACCTTGTAGCCCCACTTGCGGGCAATCTTTACGGCCGTCTCGACAGCCTCCGCGCCAGTATTCATGGGCAGTACCATATCAAAGTCGAAGAATTTTGTGACAAACTCGGCAAATCTTGGGAAGACGTCATTATGAAAGGCCCTCGAGCTCAGAGTCAATGTTGACGCTTGCTCCGTCAGGGCTTTGACTAGCTCAGGGTGGCAGTGCCCTTGATTGACTGCCGAGTATGCGGAGAGAAAATCGAGATAGTGGCGTCCTTCAGGGTCCCACACGGATGTACCGGATGCTCGGGCAAAGACTACAGGTAACGGGTGGTAGTTGTGCGCTGCGAACCTGTGTTCTGATTCTATTGCCTCTTCAGTCGAAGATGCGTGGTATTTGGATGGGTTGGGAGTGCCGGTGGGGTGGAAGGAAGGCGCGGTGGCCTTCAGAGAGGTGGAGGTCTGAATGTGGCTATTCGTGCCATTTGTCTCATTTGTGCCATTCGTGCCATTCTCGTTAGTTGCAATGGGTGCCATATTGCGTGCCTTTTCGGGTGTGCGAGGTTGGGGTATCGAAGACTATTGACTGAAAGGTTC